>Ga0209487_1000827_pt1 | contig 27139 bp, 26 predicted proteins | sample Poulit2012_FD_187524 | JGI IMG/M metagenome (GOLD analysis project Ga0209487, IMG submission 187524) | Agricultural soil microbial communities from Georgia to study Nitrogen management - Poultry litter 2012 (SPAdes) (version 2) | ecosystem: Environmental > Terrestrial > Soil > Agricultural land...
CCACTCCTTCAATGTACTGCTCCCTCAATATGGTGATTGAAAAACAGTACAAAATCTTACAGAGAAATCTTGGAGGGTGGGTCAAAATTAATGACCGAAACTGGATCAGTTTAATTGTCCGTTAACACTCGTGTACCACTGTTTCTTTACCACTATTTTTTGAGCCACTATTGTTTTTTTACTGCGTGGTCCTATGCAAGCTCTTTGTTTTTTACTAGCAATGATTCAACAACCTTAGATGGTTGTTAGTCTCTATCGTAACGAATGGCCTTCGACAAAACAAATAAAAACAACATCATTTATTTCAGCAACAACTTGGTTCTATACAGCATGCAGTGATTCATTAAATGGAATAATCTTGGGCCGTTCTTTTTGCCGTGCCTGCCATAATTCATACTGTTTTTGCATGTTAAGCCACATCTCGGCACTTGTTCCCAATGCAGCGGAAAGGCGTAGCGCCATCTCTGCTGAAATCCCAGCAGAGCCATTTATTATTCTAGATAGGGCAGCACGCGTCACACCGAGCCTTTTGGCAGCTTCGGTGACTGTCAATTCTCCTAAATACTCACGCAATACAAGCCCAGGATGTGCTGGATTATGCATACCCATTTCTATTCTCCTATGCTAATAATTTAATGATAATTTTAATAATCAACTAAGAAAGCGTTTTTCTTTTTAAATGCGGTCATCGTATAGTTACAGTATACGCCAGAAATAACATATCCCGTATTCATGGACGAATACAGTTAATTAGCTGTTTATTTTAAAGCACAGAGCATTAGAGCTCACCAGCAAGCCTTTTACGTTTTCAAGCTCAACCACCAATCTACCTCCGTCTGATACTTCTATACCAGTTAAGCTAAGCTTTACGCGCAAATATAACCAGCCCGACTTTTCACCTGCACTTCGCTTTTGATGCGCTTGCATTTGTTGCTCTTTAAGGTCCTCAGGTAGCTCTTTCTCCATTAGTGTTTTACCATTAACCCACCGCAATCTAATTTTTATAGGAATAAATGGATTTTCAACCAAAGTAGACAACGTGGCGTGAACAGCCAACTGGGGCAGGACCTGGGAACGCGTAGAAAATTCCGCCACATCTTCAAAAGCACCAACTATCGTATATTGGCCGCTGCTCTCTTTTCTAATTGACTCTGCAAAAATTGCCGTAACACTCGCATTAGTTACCATGGATGTCGCCTTTGCGTGTTTCTTCCAAAGCAAAATATAGTTTATCCAGGCTCACTGCCAATACGTCTGCGATTTTTTTTGCTCGGGTTAAAGATGGATTCTCTCGTCCAGACTCAAGACGAGCTACGGATGACTGAGGCATATCAACTTTTTTTGCCAGCTCTGCTTGGGTCAGCCCAGCTTTAAGCCGTAAAGTTGCCAATGTCATTTGCCCCTCATAAAAATCGTTGGCAACCCATTTTCTGGCGGCTGGCATTTTATCTTCTAGACTATGTTGCGCCACGAGCTCATTCAAGAAGCCCTCTGCATCAACTGGCTCTAACCCTGGATCTGAGTTATTTGATTGACCCAAGTACTGGTCATCCCCCTCCCTAGAAAAATAAAACACTGGCTCAGTGCTAATACTTTTATTTATATGGGCGTGAGGTGTATCTGGCGTAAGCACTAATGATACGCTGGCTGATAGGGTGTTTACTGTCATCATAGTCAATCTCTTCTCTTTTCTTTATACCCAATATATGAACAACTGATCTTTTGTCTGAAAGGCGCTGATCACCGATGCAATAAAACACCCGATAATCAGGGCGACGTTTTCCAAAGCAACAAAATCTTAGTCGCCAAATAGCCCTGTCATTATTATGCTGCTCAATCCACCTCATTACTTCTATATTTGCATCATTAAATGAATGAGTTGTTAAGGCATGAAGTAAGTCAGGATCACTGCGGGCTTGTTCCACAAATGCAGTAAATCGTGTAATAACCAAAGGATCAGTTACAGCGAGCAGCCTCAAATCATCTTGAGCTTCGGGGTCAAGTAGTATTGTCAACATTATATCGGATTCGCTATAAACAACAACGTGCCTTGCTCAAATACAAGGGTATATTCTGGAGCGGTCTAAAATTTGTTCTCGGTTTTTATTATGGATGAGAACACTCACCAACACACCCGCCAAGCCTATGATCAAATGATCCGATTATGTTGATACATCCCCTCTACTCTCCCAGTTCTTGTTCTAACACTCTGCCCACCCGCAGTAATAGTCCTTCTCGTTCCCAGGCGCTTTCCAATAAGAGTCCGATGGGCAAGCCGTTGTTGTCTTGACCGCAAGGAACAGCAAGACTAGGGATGCCGGCCATGGCGCTTGGGTAGGTATTGCGGGCCAGGTCTTTGGTGGCTTCGAGCAGGTTGCGTTCGTCAGTCAGGGCGGGTGCGGTGGTGGCGGTGGCAGGGATTAGGGTGAGGTCAACTTTTTGTTGGTATAGGCGTTGTAGTTGCCATTGCCATTGGCGCTTGAATTGCATGGCGTTGGCGTAGTCCAAACCGCTGTATTCAAAGGCTTGCATCATGCGTTCGCGGATGGCCTTGGAGATGCTGTGGGGGTTTTTTCTGAGGCGTTTTTCGTACAGGGCAGTGACTTCGGTAGACATCATGCAGGCGGCATTTTCTTGAGCGTGTTCGGCGTTTTTGATGCGTATGGGGATGAGGCGTGCGCCTTGCTGCTCGAGGGTTTTTGCAGCTTGCAGAACGGCAGTGGCGATTTCGGTGGTGCAGTATTCGTAATAGTAATGTTCGGGGATGCCGATGCGTAGGCCTTTGACGCCATGGTGGTAGTTGGTCCAGAGGTCGGCATTCCAGTCGCGGCTGCTGGGGTCTTGGGGGCAGTAGCCGGCGATGGCGGTAAAGATACGCGCGGTGTCAAAGCTGTTTTTGGCGATGATACCCACTGTATCGTGGGAATGGCTTAGGGGTAAAACCCCTGTGTTAGGAATAGCACCGTAGGTGGGGCGCAAGCCAAATAGCCCACAAAAGGCAGCGGGGATGCGTGCCGAGCCGCCGGTATCGGTGCCCAGTGATGCATCACAAAATCCCGCAGCAACGGCGGCCGCTGAGCCCCCGCTAGAGCCCCCGGCGATGCGGTTTTCATCTAACGGATTGAGACACTGCCCCCCCACGGCTGAGTAGGAACGCACGCCCCAGGCGAGCTCGGTCAAATTGGCTTTGCCCATCATCAACGCGCCGGCTTCGAGCAGACGTTGGACGACGACTGCGTTGTGCTTGGGCTGTCGGTCGCGCCAAAAGGCTGCTCCGGCCGTAGTGGGCGCAAAGTCTGTGTCTATATTGTCCTTGAGGGATACCGTGAGACTTTGCAACAGTTTACGCCCGCCCCGTATGCTGCGTTCGTATTGAGCGTTGACGGTGGCCACCTCGGGCACGGTGATCAGTGCTCGCAAGCGATTGTTATGGGCTTCAATCTGGGCGGCTTGCTGTTCGATTTTGTACAAAATCATCCTTCTTTCTGAACTTTTTAGTTTTATCAGCGGATTAGTTCACCGCGAAAAGCACTATTTCCGGAAAAGCGATAAACAAACCTATGAGTAATAACTCCATGAGTATAAAGGGCATCACACCTTTAAACACATTGCCTATTTTGAGCTCGGGCGCGACGCCTTGCAAGACAAAGACATTCAGCCCTACAGGCGGGGTGATGTTACTGATTTCGGCCATTTTGGTGACCAGGATCCCAAAGAGCACGGGGTGGATGCCCGTAAATTCGACGATGGGGAAAATGATCGGCATGGTGAGCAAAATCATGGAGATGGCATCCAGGAACATGCCCAGTACAAAAAACGGCAAGAGCAGCAAAATCACCAGCGCAAAAGGCGGCAGATCCAGGCTGGACATATAGATGGCCAGGTCTTGGGCGACCTGTGTGGTGGCAAAGCCCAAGCTAAAAATGCCCGATCCCACGATCAATAAAAACACCGAGGCGGTGGATGAGCCGCTAGCAGCCAACCCTTGGCGAAAGCCTTTTTTACCGACACCGCGCCAAATAGCGATCACGCTGGCGACGACCGCTCCCACCGCGGCGGCTTCGGTAGGTGTGGCCACGCCTAACAACATGGAACCAATCACCACAGCAAACAGCAAGGCGATTTCCCAGCCCTGACCCAGCACGCTGATGCGTTCATTCCATGTAGAACGCCGCACGGCTTGAAAACTGCGCCGCTCAGCAGGGTCAATGCGCACCCACAAATAAATGCCAATGGCATAAACGATGGCGGTCAAAACACCAGGGACGATGGCGGCCGCAAATAGATCCAAAATGGGCGCTTGGGTGGCGATTGAATACACCACTAAAATCCCACTGGGTGGGATCAAAGCCCCCAGGGCACCTGCCGTGGCGACCGCACCACCGGCCAGTTTTTGAGAAATCCCCGCTTTGAGCATCTGCGGTACCGAGATGCGGCCAATGGTCGCAGCGGTGACAATGCTTGAACCGCATACAGCAGAAAAGCCTGCACAGGCGGCCACTGCAGCGATAGGCAACCCCCCGGGTAAATGGCCCAACCAGGTACGTGCAACCCTAAAAGCGCGCTCGGATAAGCCCGCCAGATAGGCCATTTCACCCATGAATAAAAAGAGCGGGATAATGACAAAGGCAAACTCTGCTGTCGATGTATAGGGAAAGTTGCCCAGTAAATAGTCCGCTGCGGCCCAGCCCTGGGTCCCGATAATACTAAACACGCCTACAGCAATCAGGGCGTAGGCAATCGGCACACCAATGGCCAGCAGCACAAACAACCCGCCAATCATGGCCAGGGCCAGCCAATACAAACTACTCATGAATGTTCCTCGGGGGATACAACAGCAGGCGACTGCGCGATTTCCTCACGGGCAAAAGGATCTTGGCCGCACAGCCAAAACACCAACCCGTCGGCGACGATCTGCACCCACAGCAGACTGATTCCTAGCGCAACTAACAAGCGGCTGGGCCAAAGCGGGAAATTGACCAGCCCGTAGCTGGTCTCGCCCCGCTCGATGGAGTACAGGGCAGATTGCCACACAAACCAGCCCAAAATGGCCAACGCTACAATCATGAGCACACAACCAAAAGTCGTAAACAACCAATTCAGCCGTGGACCTACACGCCCGGTCAATAGGGTCAACCGAAAGTTGGCCCCGCTGGCTTGGGCACCAGCGATACCTAAATACACCAGTGCCACCAGCAAGAGGGAATTACTTTCAACGATGCCAATCAGCGCCACATTAAACAGGCTGCGTAGTAACGCATCCAGAAAAATGGACAGCATCATGGGCACGACCAGCCAGCCGGAGACCTCAGCGCAAAATAAGGACAGTCTGCGCAGCCATCGTACGGGCAACATTATTCACCTTTTTGGGCAGCAAAGCGCTCAATACCGGTCTGATAGGGGTACTGCGTTTCGTACTCGGCGATGCGGGCGGTAAAGTCATCAATCAGCTTTTGCCCATCTGCATTGACGGTTTTAGCTCTATCGTTATAGTTGCTGTGCAACTCGTCTTGAGTCAGCTCGCGCCAGCGTGCGGCCTCATCGGCAGAGATTTCACCGATCTGAATGCGCTCGTTTTCAGCGAGCTTGTCTACAGCGCCGTCAATCGCCTCATCCAAAGAAGCAAAATAACGCTCGGTCGCCAGGGCAATTTCTTCATTAAAGATGTCACGGGTTTGCTCATCAAAGCCCTCCCACACGGGCTTGCGGATAGAGGTCAGCATCACCGCAAACACCCCCATATCACCCGCTGAAGACACATAATCCGACACGTCCCCCAGCCCATCGCGCACGCCTTGATCAAAGAAGGTCGTGCTGATGCCATCAACCCCACCACGCTGCAATAAATCAATGGCCTCGGTATAGGGTGTGGCCACCGCCGTTGCGCCCAAAATGCTCAACGCCTCGCCAGGGCCTAACAGCATACGAATGCGCATGCCCTCTAAATCACTGGCCTCGGTCACCGCCTTTTTAGTCCAAAGAACGTTTTCACCCAAAGACCAACCGAACAACAGATGCGCGCCATTGCGATCGAACTCCTCACCCACCTCGGGATTGGCATCCACCCAATCCTGAAACGCCATCGTCGTCGCCAAGGGATTATCTGACATAAAAGGCAGCACCACCCCCGTCAAAGGATAGTCACGCGTATTAAACGCCTGGGGCGCGGAAGTCACCATATCAACAGCCCCGCGGCTCATGCCAGGATACAAATCCTGCGCCTTGAGCAAACTGCCCGCGTAATAGGGCTCGAACACCACCTCGCCATCGGTACGCTCGGTGATGGTATCCATCATCTGCGTAATTTCTTTGATAAAAGTCTCATTGGCCGTATGATAAGCGCCATATTTAATTTTGGTCTGTGCCTGCGCAACGCCCAAACTAGCGGCCACGGCCAACCCAGCACACAACACTGTGCGTAATGTCTTAAACATAAAAAAATCACCACAAGAAAGTTCAGAATTCAAGATTTAGCGCCATTATAATACCCGAGGAGGAAATTTATATCCCATCACAAGAGTGAATAAAGCACTCCTTCGAACCTGATCAGGGTAAACCCTAAGCCCTATACCTATCCAACATCTTTATAAACTGATTTTGGGGCACCCTTCTATCACCTTGTTCCATTTTTTTACTTGCCTGGAAAGCTTTTTTTGTAGAGATTATATTTTCTATAATCATTATCTCCACAAGCCAGATAGTTCCCTTTAAAACTGCATTTTCTTTTTTTGCAGCTGCCCTTAACTCTCTATCCCCAGTTATTAAGGTTGCCCTTTCCTGCAACGCTAGAGCTAACGCAAAACAATCCATTAAACTTGTTCTTTTATATTTATTATTAAGCTCTGCGGCTAGCACCATTGTTGATGATTCCAAAACAAAAGTCTTAAGGCCCAACTCTTTTAAATGGGCATGATGTTCCTGTAACTCTTGGTCGTATAATACGTCAGGCACACCTATTTGGTAGGACAGTAAAAATAACTCTTCAATAATCCCACCAATCTCAAGATCGATAATCACATTTGTATCACTAACCAGCAGCTCCACACATAGACTCCAATTTCCGCGCCCGATAGAATTTGGTCACGCTAATGCCCAAAAGCTCGGCAGCCTTAGACTCAGTGATCATTGATTCTGCCAAAGCCCGGTAAACCAGTTGTTTAAACAAATGTGTTTGTTCATTTGGGTAGGCGTGGCCTGGTTCCTTTTTCCGCCAGTCCATTTGCTTGAATAAACGGCGTAATTGCTGACGATGGCTGTCAGTGATGATCTGCAGATCAGCTGCTCGGTAAATGCAGCCCTGCATGCTCAGTCCATACTCTTGTTTAAGCATGTACAGCTCTTGTAATTCCAGCTTTTTACGGTTTTTCCCCAGCTGTTTGTGAACCTCGCTCCGCGGTAATAAAAAAGCACCCGCAAAGCGATTACAGGCTAACTCTTCATCGATTGTGCTGCACAATACGCCGTCCATGATTAAATGCCCCAACTCATGAGCGAGAGTAAAACGCTGTCGATCCCCTGGCCACTGATCGCTCACCACTATAAATGGATGCCCTTCTATGGTGCCCACCAAACCATCGAACTGATTATCCGCATCTACCGAGGTAATAATCACTCCTATGCCCTGCTGTTCGAGTACATCTATTAGATTATGAATCGCCGCCAGCCCTAAATCCCAGTGGACCCGTAAATCATCTGCAACATCTTCAATTTGCACCATTGAATCAATAAAATCTACCTTCAGTGCTGGTTTTTGGTAATTTCCTATAGGCAAATTTGGCCACAGGTCCTTTAACTCAAACCACCGCTCAATTTGTTCCTCTATATCTGCCTTGATCGCTTTTAAAAGTCGCTGAGGCGTATTAGAACAAGTGCGGTATTTGATAGTGTCTAACCCCGCATTCATGGGCCGGAAAAAATAATCAATGCGCACATTTAGTGCCTGCGCCATCTTTGACATAGTGTCCGAGCGCGGCATACTTTCGTCATGCTCGTATTTTTTAATCATATTGCGGCTTAAGTTGACCTGTTGGGCGAGCTGCTCCATAGAAAAACCAGCCGCAAGGCGAGCTTGCTTTAATCGTCCTCCGATCATTAGGGTCTTCCTTTTTTTTATCTGTGGTTTACATATTTACTATTTATAATGTCATTGTAAACCTTTGCTTAAATGCTGTCACCTACGAATTAAGTTTTTTTGTAAGGCTCCTTCACTGCAAGCCTATGCTACCTTGGAGCTTATAAAGCCTCTGAATGCTACAAGCTCATTTATGGAGCGTAAAATCTAATTTAGGAATCAACCTCGCGACAAACAGCTGCGCGGCGGGCAGCAAAATGGGCTTCTACCTCGGAATTGGGGATTGAATTACCGGCCGCTACCGACGCCCGCGCTCGTTCAACTTTCTGTTCTAGCCAAGCATCATATTGCTGCGCATCTTTTTGCTGGGCCACGTAGCTACGCATGAAATCACGCAAAAGCTGAGCGCTGCTACGGTCACGGGCCTTGGCAGCATTAGCAAATTCTGCTTTCAGCGCTTTGTTAACTCGGAAGGTAAATGTGGTATCGCTCATGACATCGCCTCTATGTGTTACAGGTAAAGTACATCGTAGCACCTCATACAAATTCTACCGAGTTGATCTTGTCAAAACGCATTCATTCTTATAAAATGAATGCATTGAATGCACTAGGAGAATTTCTAATGGCCATGCTAACAGTTCGAAACCTTCCTGACGAAGTGCACCGCGCCTTACGCGTCCGGGCTGCCTTGCGTGGGCATAGCATGGAAGCCGAAGTACGCGAAATACTAGAGACTGCCGTCGCACCAGAAGGACGTGTTAAGTTAGGCTCTCTACTAACCGACATAGGCAAACAAGCCCAGCTTACCGACAGTGAGCTTGCCGTGTTTGAACAAATCCGTGACAAGACGCCCGTTAAGCCGGTGAACTTCGAATGATACTGCTTGATACCAACGTCATATCCGAACCACTGCGCCGAGAACCAGAACCTCGCGTGGTCAATTGGATTGACGCACAGGTCTTGGACACCCTCTACCTTTCCGCCATCACTGTGGCAGAGCTACGCGCAGGCATTGCACTACTTCCAACAGGAAAGCGCCGTACCAGCTTATTAGAAAATCTAGAACGACAGGTTCTGCCCCTATTTGATGGGCGTGTGCTTTCGTTTGATCTCGCTTGCACTCAAGCCTACGCCGAGCTTATCGCCAAGACCCAAAAGGCCGGATTCGCAATTTCTGCAGCTGATAGCTTTATTGCTGCTACGGCGGCAGCCAACAACGTTGCGGTGGCCACACGAGATATCAACCCTTTTAAAGCGGCGGGAGTAACAGTTATCAACCCATGGAAAGGATAAGTCGCCTTTAAGATTACGACTGGGCATGGCCACAGCCCCGCGCAGGCTAATTGCCGCTCTAATCAATCCCCCGCTACTATCTTTCACTCTGTTGCTTGCCCTGCTCAAGCCAACTGTAGTAAACCATCTGTTAGAGTCTATTTGGCCTTTTAAAACAATAAGATTGAAGTAAGCGGGCAATCCCGCTTTGAATGGGGTGCGAGACAATGAGGATCAGACAATTACAAGCCCTAAAGGCGGTGATTGATGAGCATACGACCGCGCGGGCGGCAGAAATGTTGGGGATAACACAACCTTCAGTCAGTAATCTCATCGCGTCGCTAGAGCGCGATCTGGATATTGAGCTTTTTAAACGGGAAAAGGGGCGTTTGTTGCCAACGCCTGAGGCAAAAAAGCTGTCCTTGGAGGCCAGTCAGATCATTGATCAGTTACAGGTGTTCGAGCAGCGTGCCAAATACTTAGGCAAGTTAAAAACAGGTGAGCTCAAAATTATCTCTCTGCCCGGACCGGCGATGGAGTTTATTCCTGCTTTAATGGCCGAATTCTTGGAGGATAAGCCTGATGTGCGTATTTATTTGCAAATCAGGCCTGCCATTGAGGTACAAAACTGGGTGGCTGAGGGCTATGTAGACATTGGCATTACTGAGCAGCCCTTGGACACTCATAAATTGGATTACGAGTTGATTTCCCTACGCTGTGTGTGCATCGTGCCCAGTAATCACCGGCTGGCCGACAAAGCAGTCCTGACGGCTCAGGATTTAGACGGTGAGCCTTTTATTGCCCTCGAGCCCCACCATCGCAGCTATTCAAAGCTGGTGACCGTATTTTCCGAGGCCAATGCCACCCTCAATGTCCGCGCCAACGTACAACTATTTTTGCCTGCCTGTGTATTGGTGGCCCAAGGGGCCGGGGTTTCTATCGTTGACCCCATCACGGCGTCTTTAAACGCCCACCGTGATATCAAAATCATCCCCTTTGAGCCTGTGATTCCTTTTACCTTGGCTATCGTCAGGCCAATAAACACGCCGTTATCTTTATTGGCCCAGGAATTCATGACCACCCTCAAAGATAAATACGCGCCCTATTTAATCTCATAATAGGTACGTGTTTCTTATTTATACCTAACAACTCCAAGCACGACTTTTTCTAAGCTGCTTAAATTCTTCTAGAACTCAATTAGCCAAAGCCGATTTAAAAACGTTTGGCGCTGAACGGCTTGATATCAAGGGCGGGGGTTTGGCCCTCAATCATCTCTGTAATTAACTGCGCTGTTTTGGGCGCACTGGTCAAGCCCACGTGTTGGTGCCCAAAGGCATAGTAAACGTGGGGACTGACCGTTGAGCGATCGATGACAGGCAGGCTATCAGGCAGGGTCGGACGATGGCCCATCCAATTTGAACGTTGTCCCCCTTCGACCGTGGGGAAAAGCTCTTGTAACTGCCCATAAAGCACATCGCTGCGCGCATAGTTGGGAGGTAAAAAACCACCGAACTCCACCATGCCAGCGATGCGAATACCCACGTCCATAGGCGTCACAATGACTTTGTGTTTGGGGCTCATGATAGCGTGCCGAGGAGAGGTGCCCGCGTACTCTGACAAGGTGAGGTGGTAGCCTCGCTCTTGTTGGAGCGGGATTTTATCGCCCAGCTGTTCAGTTAGCTGCGCTGAAAACGCCCCGGCAGCAATTACTGTTTTTTGGGTTGTGATTTCACCTGTGCTGGTATTTAGCACCGTGGTGCCCCCGTTCGGGCGGATCCCCAGCACCTTGGTCTTTTTAAACTGGCCGCCATTTCTAATAAATTGCATGAAAAGGGCTTGGGTAAATCCCTGGGGATCACGCACAAATCCCGAACCAGGCATAGCCACCGCAAAATCAAAGGCAGCGGATAAACTGGGCTCGAGCGCATGCAAATCAGCCGTAGATAATTCATCCCACTGGATGCCGTTACGACGGCGCAGATCCCAGGCGTAACGATCCCGCTCGAAATGCGCGCGCGACTCGTACACTGCCAGTATGGGACTGCTTTTAATGTATTCATCTAGATCGTACTTAGCGGTGATCTGACGATAATCCTGATAACTATTGGTGACCAAACCGGCGAGAGCACGGGCCGAATGCTCGACCACTTTGGGATTGCCGGCTTTCATAAACCTCATTAACCAGGGCACCAGCTTGAGTGCATGCTGACGACGTATGGTCAAAGGCCCCATCGGATCCATGAGCATCTTGGGGACCTGCTTCCATAAACCGGGCATGGAGACCGGGGTCACGCCATACACAGCAATGACCCCCGCATTTCCGCTGGAGCACCCTTGGGCCGGCTCGTTCATATCGATGATTTGAACGCGGTGGCCTGCAGCTTGCAGGCGCAGCGCGGTATTCACCCCAACGATGCCGGCACCGATTATTGTTATTTCTATTTGGCTCGCTTCAGACATTAATTACCTTTTTGTTGTGCTAACTCCTGCATGGCGTCGTAGGTCACCTGCATTTCTTCGACCCATTCGTCACCATGGCGAAAATCTACGATCGCGCCGACATTCTCAAAAGCAGCGATGACCTTGGGGTCCTGCATGACCTTTTCAGTGGCTTGGACCAAGGTCTCGACCACCTCATCAGGCACACCCTTAGGTGCAAAAATACCTGACCAGCCTTCGAAACTGCCCTCGATATCGTAGTCAGAAAATAAGGGGATGCTCTCATCGTGATGCGGCATGCGCTCGTTGATGGCCAGCACACGCACCTTGCCCGACTTCAGGTGTGAATCAAAACCCGGAGGAAAAGACACGGCTGAGTCTAGGTGCCCACCAACAACAGCTGCTACGGATTCAGCAGTGTTATCGGCATGCACGTATTTAGGCTCATAGCCCATTTGCTCGGCAATGATATTGCCCAATATCGTCCCCGAAGAAGCGGCCCCAAAAGAACCCATCGTCAGGCTTTTTTCTTTGGCGGCCGCGACAAAATCATCAAAGGTTTCGTAGGGACTCTCAGTAGAAACCACCACGGCCAAAGGCACCGCAGTCATCTTGACAATGGGCTCAAAGCTATCAAAGTCATAGGGTGTCTGACTAAAGTTGGGGACTACCTGCACATTACCCAACCCAGCATTCACCAGGGTGTAGCCATCTTTTTTGGCATTGGCCACAAAAGCGGTCCCTACCACCCCACTGCCACCGGGTCGGTTAACCACCACAATGGGCGAACCAATCTCTTTTTCCACAGCATCGGCCCAAATACGCGTTGTCAGATCGGAATCCCCACCTGCGCTATAAGGCACAATCACCTGTATGGGTTTGTCTGGATAATCCGCCATGGCGGGTCCGGCGGCGAGCATAAAAGCGGCTGCGCCCAATACCCCTAACACTGATTTTTTATAACTACTCATTAACTCCTCCATGAAGTTTAGAAGCCTCTCTTTTTCTTAAACGAACGACTGAGAGAACAAATACTGCTGATAAAAAGATGAAAAACAAAGCAATTGGCGGGGCAAACAACAAGTGATATTGATCACCCACAATTGCCAACGATTGGTCCAGGTTTTGCTCTAAAAATGGAGCCAAAACAAAACCAATAATGAATAAAGCCGGGTTCAAATCGACTTTTTTCATTAAAAAACCAAAAATGGTGAACGCAATTAATATCAATACATCGTTCATATCCTGGCCAGCGGCATAAGCCCCCACCACTGCAAAAACAGTCACGCAGGGAAAAATATAGAAACGCGGCAAGGAAGCAATTTTGATAAAAAACTTAAAGCCAGAGCGAGCAATAACCAATAAAAATACGTCTGTAATTAAAAAGCCCGCAAAAATGGCATAGATAATTTCCGTGCTTTCATAAAAAATCATCGGTCCGGGGGTCAATCCGTGAATCAAAAATGCCCCCATCAATAGTGCTGCCACGTCATCCCCGGGAATGCCCAGCGTCAACATCGGAATCAGGCTAGAACCGCACACTGCGTTATTGGCGGACTCGGCTGCGGCAATCCCCTCGACAGAACCTTTACCGTATTTTTGCGGCTCTTTGGTGGTGCGACGTGCCTCGCCATAAGCAATAAAGGCGGCTGTACTGGAACCCAAACCAGGCAAGGCACCGATAAAAGTACCTATGCCGGTGGATTTCAAAATAGTAGGAAAGACCGACAAATACTCGCGCAGACTCATGCGGCCATCGGCGGGCTTTTTAGATTTGGGAATGGTGACCTCAGAGCCTTGGCCTTTTCTGCGCAAGGCCACGTTGATTACTTCGGGCATGACCAAAACACCTAACAACATCGGCGTGAACGAAATCCCCGACATCAACTCGGTAATGCCAAAAGTAAAGCGCGTGGCCCCGGTAATATTGGACATGCCCACCATGGCAAACAACATCCCCAAACAGCACGAGATCAAGCCCTTGGGAATGCTTTTCCCGGCCATGGTGCCAATCACGGTATAGGCAAAAATCAGTAAAAAGAGCTTTTCAATGGGCCCTGCCTTTAGCGATAACACCGAAATGGGCGCTGCCACTAAAATCAATACTAGGGTTGCCAAAGCCTCGCCCGTCACCGAAGCAAATAGTGAGGTATCCAGAGCCTTGCCAGCCTTACCCTTGAGCGTCAACGCGTGCCCGTCCTGCGCGGTCAGAAAAGAAGCTGCCGCGCCAGGGGTTTTAATCAAAATAGCTGAAATGGAGCCGCCGTAAATCCCCGCCTTGTACACCGCCAGCAACATACAAATCCCGATAACAGGATCCATATAAAAAGTGATGGGCAGCATAATAGCAATGGCCATAATGGCTGAAATACCCGGGATCGCCCCAAAAACAATGCCGATAATAACCCCAACCACAATCCCTAAAATTGGACCGAACTCAAAGACCGAGGCAAAGCCATTTAAAATATTCTCTATCATTGCACTGGCCTCTAGCTAAATAAAGTTGAAGTGGGCAGATAAACTTTCAGGAATTTTTGGGTCACATAATCCAACCCGAAAGAAATCACCAAAGAAATGACCAGCACCTTGAGCCAATCAAGCGCTGTGTTGCAATTAAATATATAGGCCACAAAAAACACCACTAGAATTGTGGACAACACAAAACCTAAAATAGGCAACGCAAACCAATACGCAATCAACGCCACGATATAAAGCATGGGCCATAATAAAGACCCCTCATTTTCTTCAGTCTGTGGTTGGCCTTGTTGATCAGCAACATGATCGCTTTGACCGTGCTCTGCTCGCAGGGCTTTAATCGCCGGCCCTCCAATAAAGAGCGCTAAAACAGCCACCACCAATGCAGCCGCCCGGGGCAAAAACAAAGAGCCCAGATCAGTCTCTAAGCCCCCTTCGATGAAATCATCAAACAGCAAAATATATAAAGAGGCCACCCACAATAAGGTGGCTAAAAGCAAATCTGATTTATGTTTTTGCATCGTTGTCACCCACCTATTTATTTGGTATTTAATTCATTATGCATTCACTAAAATTCCGCCATGACTAACGCTTGTCCTGCAAGCCATAAAACATAAAAGCTGCCCGCTGCGCCGTCCGGCGCAAGAAAGGAAAGGGTATTTTGGGCATGGAGCCAGCTAAGACTTGAGGGATGGGAGCGCCCCCACCCAGATGATCCGCTAATAAACGACCGCTATAGACGGCCGCTGTCGTGCCACTACCGTTGTAGCCCATGGCGTAGGACACATTAGGCACAGCTGCACTGGCATCGGCGCTATAAATACGTGGCATGGAATCCATCGTCAGGGCCACCCAACCGCTCCAAAAATAATCAGCGCCGATCCCTTGCAAAGCAGGAAACTTTTTACCAATCACCGCTAATAGCTCATTGCGCGTCTGCGCATCACTGCGCGGGCTTTCAGTAATTGCTCCGCGACTGCCCAACAGCAAACGACCGTCGGGCAAAAGACGATAAAAACACAATAGACGCCGCGTGTCAGTGATGATGTCTGAGGTAGTCAACCCAGCCTGACGTTGTTGTGCTGGGGATAAAGGCTGAGTCACCACAATACTGGAGAGCACCGGCATCAAGCGAGACTTGATCAGAGGGTGTAAATGCTCGGTAGAATAACCATTGGTCGCAATCACCACATGATTCGCGCGCACCTGACCCTGCGGTGTTTGCAAAATATGTTGATCACCGTGCCGGCACATCCCAATCACAGAACTGCCCGTATGCACCTGAGCTCCAGCAGATCTAGCCAACATTGCCAAGGCATACACCACCTTGAGCGGATGAGCAGAAAACCCATCACCGTAGCGTAAAGCCCCGAAAGCCTCATCGCCTGCATGGCCATAATCCGCCAATTGATCTTGATCGAGATACTGCGCCTGATAATCAAATACCTGCGCTAAAGTCTCGCGCTCGCGCTGCAAAGCCTGCAGCGCCTGAGCACTATGCGCCACCCGCAACCAGCCGTCATCGGATTTATCACAATCTACAGGTGCCTGCGCCAACACATCACGCATGGTATCAATCGCCGCAGAGGCATGCTGAAATAGTACCCGAGCCTGCTCAGCCCCGTACTTTTGCACATACTGCCACCACCACAAACGCCCAATCGCCGGGCGCATAAAACTGCCATTGCGACCGCTACAGCCCCAGCCCAACTGATTGGCCTCGATCACATGCACCTGACGCTGATACTTTTGAGCTAAGAAATACGCACAGCTCAAACCGGTATAACCAGCACCAATCACGGCAATATCGGTATCTATATCCTCAACCACAGGTCCATCAACTGTAGGTGCCACACCCCCCGTCGCATGCCAATAAGTATTGGGATTCTCACGGGGCTGCGACGACAAGCCAGACCTGAGCGGGTCAAACTCTTGCGCCAATGCACTGTCTCCTGAGTTTTTTTATTTAGTATTAAAAATTATGCATTGACACGATCTAAAAATCAAATAATTATAATCATTGCTTCTATAAGTTATTTTATAGCACTTCCTCTATGTAGAAAGAGAAAGCTAACCATTAACAACAATGATCAATTACACAGAAAAAGCATCACATCCTTGACGTACAATACATCTGATTCCCAGTGCAACCAGCCCCGCTCTTCAGTCAAGGCAATGCACCAAAAATACGCCTATCATTGGCATCGTTTATTTAGTTACGTTTGAATTACAAGATGACCCAATTACCTGTACGTCGATTCCAAAAACTCTATGAACGTATTTTACTCTCTCAGTGGCTTTCACTGGTGTTAGGGTGGTTATTCGTGGGGCTACTGCCCAATTTGCTTTATTCTGGACTGGATAGTTTTCAAAACACAGAATACGGGCAACAGTCTGCCTTCTGGATCAACACAGTCCTGTATCTGATCTCATTTTTAGCAATCCGTCGATTACTGTACTCATTTCCTGGCGGCCGTTCTTTGTGGCTAGTACTCAGCCACGTTTTTGTGATTTTTGCGCTGGGAGTTTTTGTTTCCTTATTTTTCCGTATTCAGGTATCACGGTTAGTACTGATGCTGGGGGGGTCATTTGCACTCATTTGGTTTAGCTTTGAGCACCAGCTCAACCTGCGTTATCGGCAATGCAAGCTGGCTGTCATTCAAAAGGGGTTTGCCCTACAGTTACTGGAGCTGGGGGGCAATGTCGATATTCGCCCGCTTGAAGGGCTGTCACTGGGGGAATACCGCTACGATGGGGTAGTCGCAGATTTCCGTGCTATGAATGCCGATGAGGAGCGCTTTTTGACCCAGTGCGCTTTACAAGGCATCCCAGTGTATAACGCCAAGGATGTTTTTGAGTCTTTCACGGGGCGAGTCAAAATCGATTATATGAGCGAGAACAACATCGGCTCGCTGCTACCCTCACGCACGGTGGAAAATTTCAAGACTCTGTTTGATCTGAGCATCATCCTGCTGACCTTGCCCTTCACAATCCTGATCTGCCTCATCACCGCGATCTGTATCCGCATGGAAAGCCCTGGGCCGGTCATCTATAGCCAAGCTCGCATCGGCAAAGGAAATAAACCCTTTACCATCTACAAGTTTCGCAGTATGCGCTTTGACCGTGAGGCCACCCAGCAGTTTGCTAGCGAGGATGATCCACGCATTACCCGTGTCGGCAAAATCATCCGTAAATTACGCATCGACGAGCTGCCACAGCTACTTAATATCATCAAAGGCGAGATGAGCCTGATTGGCCCGCGCCCTGAACAACCCGCCTTTGTGGAAGAGTTTGATCAACAAATCCCTTTTTACAGCTATCGCCATGTCGTTAAACCAGGCATCAGCGGCTGGGCCCAAGTACGGCACGGCTATGCCGCTGATGCAGATGAGACACAAGTAAAAATAGAGCACGACTTTTTCTATATTAAAAACTACTCTATTACCTTGGACATATTCATCGCATTGCTAACCCTGCGTACCATGCTGACGGGATTTGGGGCGCGCTAAACATACTCAGACGAAAAACCTAGCCATAAGTGTAGTATTGCTTGTAGGCAATCCCCTCGCCAAAGCCTAAATGCTTGACCCCATTCAGAACCGCCCCTTGCAGTACATCTACTACTGAGGCGGCATAAAGCCGCTCGAGCGCATCATAAACCTCTTTTAGGCTGCTCTGGTCGGCGCGCACCACCATATAACCCGCATCAACATGGCGTAAAATAGCCAAGGTATCCGCGACTGGCAAAATAGGTGGTGTCGTGAAAATGATGTAATCATAATCAGCATTTAGCTCTTCTAACAGCGCAGCAAATTCGGGCTGCAACAAAAGCTCAGTCGGATTAGTGGGCCGCTGCCCAGCAGGCAAAACTGTCAAACCATCACACGGCTCAATGAGCACGTCTCTAGTTGCTGCCTGCCCAGAAAGCACCTGAGCCAACCCGGAAAGACCCGATTCATAACCCAAATACTCATGCAGCCCTGAGCGACGCATATCGGCATCGATGAGCAACACGCGCTTGCCTTCCAAAGCCAACAAAGCCGCTGTGTTAGCTGCTACAAAAGTTTTGCCCACATCTGCGGTTGGACCGACAAAGGCTAGTTTTAAAGCACTACTCTTATTTGCAGGCTCAGCAAAAGTAGCACGTAAAGCGCGCATACTTTCTAAAGCTGGATTCGAAGAATGCTTATCTGTCAGTAGCGTTCTAATCGATCGACGTCGCAAACAAGCACACCAACTGCGATGTAGCTTGGCATCGGGCACACCAGTCGTATTTAATTGGGTTAAATCCTGCAAAGCCCAACCTGAATAAACAGCAGGTCGTAGAAAGGCCCTTATCAACACTACAAAAACACCCAGCATGAGCCCCAATAGCATTGAAACCGCCAAAAGCAATTTACGCTGGGGCTTTACCACTACGGGCGGCGACACACTCACATCTGCATCAATAATTACAGCCGCCTGGCTATCGTGCAGCTGGGTGCGGATTGCATCATATAGTTGCTCACTGACCTCTAAATCACGCTGCAGGCGTAATAACTGTGCTTCAGGACCCGTATAACCACTTAAAAGCTCATCCAGCTCGTAACGTTCAGTTTTCAGATTGGAGAGCTGTCCATCCAAAGCCTCGAACAAAAAATGATCACTGCCATAATGTGTCTGCAGCAAATCTCGTTGCAGTCTTAGCTGGCTATACAACACCGCGGCCTCTACTGAATCAGCTAAGAAAGTTCTTAAAGTTGATGGGAGGCGCACACCTGGATTATTGGCCTGAAAGCGCGCTAGCAGTTCGCGTGCTACTAATACATTATTTTCTATAGAGGGTAAGCGTGCTTCTAATAACTCGGCATTAGCTTCCTCAAGAACGTTATGTTCATTTTCCAGAAAACCTAAATAAGCAGCGATCACCGCCTCAAGAAAAGCGGGCCCTGTTTCTACATTCCGACTTTGGTAAGAGAGTTCAAAGATTTGCTCGTTAGGTGTGGAAACATCCGTTGAACCTATGCTCAGACTATCCTTAAGCTCTTTATAGACTTTTAACGCAGTCGCACTCGTACTCAAAGACGGCGCATTGGACTGCCCATCAAAACTATCAGCAGTAATCTCAGTAGAATAATCATCCTGCGTATCATCTGTGACTTGGAGAGCTTGAATTGCGGATAGCAGAACCGCCGATGAAGACAATTCTTTTAACTGCTCTTTGGCGAGTTTTTCTTGTGATTTACGCTCATCAGCCAACCCCAGACGTTGCAATAGATGATCATCAGTCTTTAATTGAACAATCGCACGCCACTCATAGGTCGCGGGCGCTAAAAAAACATAGGCAGCGCCCAAAAGAGTCACTACAATAAACACCAGAATAGCTAGCCACCGGCCTCGAAGTAGCACACCAAATAAATCACCGTGATCTACATCTTCGAAATGACGGAAAGGTCGATTATCCACAGGGGCCATAGCTACACTCTCAGAACAATAACTAAACTAAATACACCTAACAGCGGTGTAGTTTAACTCATAATCAATGGCTATAGGTCATGGTAAAATCATATTCCCCTAATACAATAACAAAATGATTAAACGCTTATTAAATAACAGCTTTGCCAGAAATGTCGCGTTAGTCGCTACTGGAACCGCAGGAGCCCAAGCCATTACAATGGCTTTTTCCCCTATTATTACGCGACTGTACGGGCCCGAGGCTTTTGGACTGTTAGGAACTTTTACAGCGACACTTGCCATCCTAACCCCCATTGCTGCACTCACCTATCCAATTGCCGTCGTATTGCCCAAAAAAGATGACGATGCACGCAGCATCGCTAAGTTAAGCCTATTGCTGGCGCTAACCATTAGTCTAACTGTAGGTATCGTTTTTTTATTTGGTGATCGTACTATCGCCCGCTTATTAGGCATCGAGGCTATTGCAGCTTATTTGCTGTTAATACCCTTAGCGATGTTTTCAGATGCGCTGAAGCAAATAATGCAACAGTGGCTGATACGAAAAAAGCAATTCAAAATCTCAGCTCGGATTGCTATCACGCAATCACTCATACTCAATAGTGCAAAAGCAGGGGTGGGTTTTGTGCACCCGGCTGGAGCAGCACTCATTATCCTAGCAACCCTAGGACATGCCCTTTATGCAACTCAGCTATGGTTGGGTGCTAGACGCTGGACAAAACCAGAGCATCATATCCATAGGCCATCAGAAAGCCTACCCAAACTAAAAACCCTCGCCTATCAGCATCAGGATTTTCCACTTTATAGAGCCCCACAAGTCACCATCAACGCTGTTTCGCAAAGCCTACCCGTACTGATGTTAGCCAGTTTTTTTGGGCCAGCGACTGCTGGGTTTTATACTTTGAGCCGATCTGTAATGGCCGCCCCAGCAGATCTATTAGGAAATTCCATAGGCAATGTCTTTTTTGCTCAGATTGCCGAAGCCGTCAATGAAGGCCGTGACCCCAAACCCTATCTATACAAAGCTACCTTTGCAGCCTTTGTCATAGCCTTGATTCCCTTTAGTATTGTTATGATCTGGGGTGGCCCTATATTTTCATTTATCTTTGGGGGGCAATGGCATACTGCTGGTCAATATGCCCAATGGATTGCACTGTGGTTGCTATTCTCATTATCCGCAAGACCCGTCATCGCAACAATACCCGTAGTGAGTATGCAAGGCTGGTTCCTCACGCTGGAAACCATCTTTACCATATTAAAAATAGCTGGATTTTTAATTGGTGCAATTATTTATAAAAGCGCACTAGTAGCTGTAGCGATCTATTGTGTGGTTTCTTGTGTGCTGTATCTGACCCTGTTTATCACAACAATAAATCATGCAACAAAAAATAGACATGAATAACTCGTTAATCACTACCGAGCCCAAAAAAAAAGAAAATAGAATTGCTGAGTTTGGCATATTATTTGTCTTTTTATTAGCATTATTAGAACCTATTCAAAATATTAAACGAGAAGCATTTTTACCTTTTGCCCCCGAGGCTCTTACAGTTACTTTGCTTGGAATTGCCTTCATGCTGCTTCTCTCTAGCAGAATCAATATCAAATTATTCAAAAAAAACCATTTTATTGCTCTTAATGCTTTTAACATATTAATTTTATTGAGTTCCTTATACTCAATTTATCCTCTCCTCACCGCATCACGTTCACTGCAATTTCTCATTGTGAGTAACTGTTTATACCTGATGCTTGTACATGTAAAAGATCTTGAGAAAACATTTCATAGCGTAGCGCTCATAACGATAGCATTTACTTTCCTTGCTAGTGTCTATGGATCCCTAATATATATATTCGGATCATTCTATTCTTCTGATGGAATTTGGATAACTGGTATTACTTTTTTAGGTATGGAATTCAAACAGCTTATGTACGGGCAGCGGATCTCTTCGTTTACTGGAAATCCAAATTCACTTGGAATTTTACTCATGTTGAGTATCCTCATATGCTTTTATTTCATCAAACAAAAAAAATCATTTTGGCTCTTTATTTTAATAATTATTTTCTTTTATACGTTGTTATTAACTGGTTCAAGAGCGTCAATGGTCGGTATGATTGCAGGAGGTGCGCTTTTTATTGACCATTCTTATTTGGAACGCGGCATAGGTAGGGCTGCTTTACGTGTAGTCATAGTAGGAACAATTATACTTATTGGTATTTATTTAATGCTAAGCCCCGAGACTATAAAATATTTATTTAGTCTCATGGGAAGGGAGAGCAATACCCTAAGCGGGAGAGAGATCGCTTGGTCAGCGCTGTTAGAACAAATAAAAGAAACGCCTTACTTTGGTATTGGGTACAGGATTTCTACTGAGGCCGTTCTTGAGGGGAAATTAGAAATAGATGTATCAAACTCTCACAACTTATACCTTTCCATTTTGAGTGAGGTAGGTGTTCTAGGCTTTCTATTATTCGCTTATATATATATACTTCCTGTTATATCTAGGAACAGTGCCGTAAGTAACTCTTTCAAGGCTATTTCTATCAGCATTTTGTTTTCGTTATTAACAAATCATTTTTTTGAGGATATCTTCTCACCTTTAGGGTATTTTTTCATTTGGATATATTTTGTTTTATTCATAACTATCCAAAACAATGAAAAAGAAAACTCTATTTAGTTATTTCACTTACACTGACAAATATGAGATTAAATCATGGAATTAAGCATATCAGTTGTAATACCTTGCTATAGGGCTGAGCATTCAATTAAACGAACATTAGATTCCGTTGTCAATGCTGGAGTGAATTTAAAAAATATAATTGTGGTAGAGGATGGTGTTTTTGATAATACAGAAAAAATAATAACCTATTTTCCAGGCGTAAACCACATTCAACAAAAATTAAATAAAGGGGCACCAACAGCTAGAAATATAGGTTTAAAAAACACAAAAACAGAATTTGTTATGTTTTTAGATTCAGATGATTTTATATCTCAAGATCATCTAATTAACTTATATAAATCCGGCATATCAGAAAAAGCTGATATTATATTTGGTCCGTGGCGATTAGCTGGTGAGAAAATGGGTGAAGGGCCCATAAACTACCCGCCCCGAATCTCTTCGGAAGAGTGGCTTTTGAGATGGTTAACAGACGACTTTGTTCCCACCTGTTCAGTATTATGGTCTACTGATTTTGTAAGAAAAATCGGAGGCTGGAACACCAACTTGCGCCAGAATGATGACGGCGAAATAGCAATCAGAGGATTAATGAATACAACAAAGTTAGCTTTCTCTAAAAAAGGTTTTAGCACTTATTGGCAACATAATTCACCATATAGAATTAGCAAATCCTCAGAGGCCCATAGACTTCACTCAGCTAATATAATATACAAACAAGTGAAGCCCTGGGTAAAAAAATTTAATAATGATAAATATAACAGCAGTCTAGGAGCCTTTTGTATTAAACAATACTGGAGCGCCATTGCCAGCAATGCAGGAAAAGAAGAAAAAACAAAGTGGAAAAAAAGAGCTCTGAAATTAGGATATAAAAAATCAGGATACAACTCGAAAACCAACCTCTGGTCCGCTCTTATAGGGGTGCGACTTTCAATTTTCCTGAGAAATTACATACATAGACCGCTATTATATATGAAGAGGCAATAATAAAATCTATAAGCAAAACTATCTTCCTTTAATCCTACTACCATTTAATTTAATGCTATGAAAAAAATAATGCTGGTGGTTACGGGCCTAACTGCGGGTGGTGCAGAACGGGTCGTCGTAAATTTAGCTGACTATTTCGCAATAAAAGGGCATGCTGTAACTCTGGTGTTTATGACTGATAAAGAAAAAATTTTTTTTCTCCCAAAAAACGAAAAAATAGATATTGTTGATTTAGACATTACAAAAAACCCTGTTAGTTTCTTACTAGGACTAAGAAAACTCGCTCGCTTAATTAAAGAAAAAAAAGTAGACATTGTTCACAGCCATATGTTTCACGCAAATATACTGGCGTGCGTAGCTAGAATATTTACCCCTATGAACAGGCTGATATGTTCGTCACATAATACAAATGAAGGGGGAGCTTTGAGAATGCTTATGTACAGACTTACTGATTCAATACCTGATTTGAGAACAAATGTGAGTCAAGAGGCGGTTGATATTTTTATTGAAAAAAAAGCCACAAAAAAAGGCAATATGATTCCGATCATAAATGGCATTGATACTGATTACTTCAAATTCTGCCAAACCGCAAGAAACCGCGTTAGAAAAGATCTCAAGCTAGCAGATGAGAATAAGTTAATAGTAGCCGCAGGACGACTTACCGAAGCAAAAGGTTTTTCAATCTTGCTTCATGCTTTTAAAGCAATTCTAGCTATCAATAAAAATGTTCGGCTTGCTATCGCAGGTATAGGACCATTAGAGAATGAACTAAAAAGTTTGGTAATGGAATTACAAATTGAAGAGCATGTAAGTTTCTTGGGAGTCTATAATGAAATGCCAGCCCTCATGTCCGCTACAGATATTTTCGTCCTCTCATCTTTATGGGAAGGTTTTGGATTAGTAGTAGCCGAAGCAATGGCTTGTGAAAGAGTTGTTGTTGCAACTGACTCTGGAGGTGTTAAGGAAGTGTTAGGGGATTGTGGTTTCCTAGTTTCCCAATCTGAAACAGATCTTCTGGCTACAGGCATTGAACAAGCACTAAACCTGGATGAAGCAGAAAAAAGTGAGCTTGGTAAAAGAGCCAGGAGTAGAATCATAAGCAACTTTTCACTAGAGAAAAACGCTGAGGCATACTTCAACTTATATTGAAACTCTTTCAGATGCATTCCAGACTAATTCATTAAGCAAATAAATAGCTATGAAAACCCTTCTCACCGGCTGCGCAGGTTTTATTGGTATGTATGTGGCTGAGCGTCTACTTGGCGCGGGGCATGAGGTCGTGGGTATTGATAACCTCAATGATTACTACGATCCAGCGCTCAAAGATTACCGTTTAAGTAAACTGCTTCCCCATTCCAATTTTCGTTTTGTAAAGCTTGATCTGGCGGATAGAGAGGAGATGGCCGAGCTGTTTGCTCGGGAAAAGTTTGACCGAGTGATTCATCTGGCTGCACAGGCTGGGGTGCGTTATTCATTAGAGAATCCTTTTGCCTATGTGGATAGCAATCTGGTGGGCATGATGACGATTCTAGAAGGATGCCGTCATCATGATATTAAGCATCTGGTCTATGCCAGCTCTAGCTCTGTCTATGGTATGAATGACAAGATCCCTTTTTCTGAGGGTGATTTTGTTGATAACCCCGTTTCTCTATATGCTGCAACCAAAAAGTCCAATGAGCTCATGGCTCATAGTTATTCCAAGCTTTACAGCATTCCCACTACGGGGCTACGCTTTTTTACTGTCTATGGACCTGCAGGAAGACCAGATATGGCCCCTTGGCTCTTTACCGAAGCCATCCTTAATGACCAACCCATCAAGGTCTTTAATCACGGTAAAATGCAAAGAGACTTCACTTACATAGATGACATTGTTGAAGGGGTCATTCGCATCCAAGATGTAATCCCCACGGGCGAGATCCCTTATAGTCTCTACAATATTGGTAATAACCAACCCATAGAACTCAGCCGATTTATCAAAGCCATTGAAACAGCCACAGGGAAAACGGCAGAAAAAATCTATATGGACATGCAACCTGGTGATGTAAAACGCACCTATGCAGATATAGATAGGCTAGAGGCCGCAGTGGGCTACAAACCAGCTACTAGTATTGAGGAAGGGATAGAGAGGTTTGTGGGGTGGTACCGCTGCTATAAAATGCCCCAGTCTGACAAGTAACCACTACACTAAAATGGCCAAACCCAACACCCATAATCAACAAGTATTTGCTTTTATTGTTAACGATGACAAGTATTTCCTCAGCCATAGGCTCCCTATAGGGTTGGAACTACTTAAGCGCGGATTTAAAGTCCATGTCATTGTTGGAGCGTGTAATGAAAAAGAGAAACTGAAAGAACTGGGGTTTATTCCCCATTTAATAAAAATATCCAGAAAAGGGAAAAACCCCTTTAGAGAGCTGGCTGTTCTCTTTCAAATGATTAGAGTTCTTAAAGAAATAAAGCCAACCACAGTCCATCTCGTAAATATAAAACCCTACCTGTATGGCGGCATAGCGGCGAGATTAACTGGTGTTCCTAATACTGTCTCAGCAGTAGCAGGTTTAGGAGGATTGTTTGTTCCTAAAAGCAAAAAAGCAAAAACTCTGCAAATCCTTTTAAAGCCACTATATAAACTTGCTTTTAATCACCCTAATCAAAAAGTGATCTTTCAGAACACATATGATCGTGAGCTTCTGCAAAGCTGGATTGGTTTAGAGCCCTCAAAAACAGTTCTAATAAAGGGTTCAGGGGCTGACATAAGCCTATATCCATTTAAACCTGAACCAATCAATAATCCCCCGGTTATTTCACTCGCCTCAAGACTCCTAAGAGATAAAGGTGTGATTGAGCTTGTTGAGGCAGCCAAACTTTTAAAAAAAGAAGGTATCAAGGTAACCATTCAAATTATTGGTGAGCCTGACCTCGAGAACTCTAACAGCTTGACCCAAGAAGAATTGCAAAACTGGCATGACACTGGCTTGATAAACTATTTGGGCTATAGAACTGACATTGCCAAGCTTTTTTCCCTTTCAAATATTATTTCCTTGCCCTCCTATTATGGAGAAGGACTACCAAAAGTATTGATTGAAGCAGCAGCCTGCGGCCGTGCCGTAATCACCACAGACCACCCAGGCTGTCGCGATGCAATTATTAAGGATAAAACCGGACTCTTGGTACCAGTGAAAAATAGCCAAGCACTTGCGAAAGCAATCAAAAAACTAATCCAACAACCTCAACTACGTAGCGAAATGGGTAAAGCAGGGCGAGAGCTAGCAAAACAAGAATTTGCTATTGAAAAGATTGTAGAACAACACCTCTCTGTTTATGAAGAACTTAGTACAAGTTAGGTTCCTGGTAAATGCACGATGGTGGACCGGTAATCCCCCCATTTTTAACAGTGCATTTGGGTAGAATTTGTTAAATGTACGTTGTTTAATTTTTGCTTTGGAGTGATTCCGCCAATGGCCATATTAGGCCGTTCGTTGTTGTACAGCCATAACCAACGGGTCGCATCTGATTGAACCTCTTCGAGTTCATCGTAGATGTTTTGTGCTAGCCAATCATATCGAACAGTACGATTATAGGTAAACGCTCCATTAATACCATTATTGCGCTCGCACGTTAAATCGACGATGCTTTTTATTCCGTCACCTTTATTGGAGTTAAAGCATGGGTCCTCGACACAGGTTTTGGGTTAGCCACCTGCAGCGCATTGATTCTGAGGGTATTTCTATAGCAGCTTATGCTCGGCGCGAGCAACTCTCGGTGTACAGCTTGT
>Ga0209487_1000828_pt1 | contig 27130 bp, 26 predicted proteins | sample Poulit2012_FD_187524 | JGI IMG/M metagenome (GOLD analysis project Ga0209487, IMG submission 187524) | Agricultural soil microbial communities from Georgia to study Nitrogen management - Poultry litter 2012 (SPAdes) (version 2) | ecosystem: Environmental > Terrestrial > Soil > Agricultural land...
TTCATCACAAAATGGCTCGGTAAAAAGCAACTATCACAACTGAACATCTTTGAATATATTTCTGGCATTGTATTAGGTGGAATCGTCGCCATTCAGTCAAGTAGTGTGACGAGTCCTATCATATACGGCATACTGGCAATGTTTGTTTGGTTTTTCATACCTCTTTTAGTCGAAATGACTTCACTTAAAAGTAAAAGTTTTCGCGACTTTACCCAAGGAAAGAGTACGGTATTCATTCAAGACGGGAAAATCATGGAAGATAACTTGAAGAAAGAAAGATACACAGCAGATGATTTATTAGAAAACCTCCGCGATAAGGACATCTTTCATGCAGCAGATGTCGAATTTGCTATTCTAGAACCTTCCGGCGTATTGAATGTATTACCAAAGACAGAGTATAAAGCATTAACACCGAAAGATTTAGGGCTAAATCTTGCCCCACAGAAGGAACCACAAACTGTCATTATTGATGGGCAGATGCTTTTAGAGCCACTAGCAAATTTATCCCTTAATCCAAATTGGTTGGAAGTCGAACTTGAAAAGTTAAATGTGAGTATTGAAAATGTATTTCTCGGACAAGCAGATAATGACGGACAACTAACAGTTGATTTATATGATGATAAAATCGCAGTACCGAGTCCATCTGAAAAGCCACTCCTGTTAGCTACATTAAAAAAGTGTCAAGCGGATTTAGAAATCTTCTCACTCGCCACTAAAAATGAACAATCTAAACAGCTGTATGAGAAGAATAGTAAGAAACTCGAACAAACAATTAAAATAGTAGATCCCTTTTTAAAATAGATGCCCCTTCCCCTCTTTTAGTTGAGTAACCAATCATGATTCATGCGGATATGATTGGTTCGCCCCGCCTTAACGACCATTATCAGTTTTTACATACATAAAATTTACCGTACTGTGGAAAATAGGAATAAAATAGGTACTGCGGGGTGGCTGTATATGTTTAATAAGATATTTAAACGGTTTACAAAGCCTAAAGAAAACAAGCCTTCACAAGACAGCGCAATGGCGACTAATAAAATTCATGCAGATTTGAATAAAACGATCGCAGACTTTAAGGATATCTATAACTATCCTACAAATTCAGATGTATCCATTCGAACATTTCGTCTAGGCCATTCGAATATAGAAGCAGCCATCTTCTTTATCGACACGATTACAAATACGGATATTATCGATAACTATATTATGAACCCTTTATTATTTAAATATGAGCCCTCCAAAAAAATCGAAGATGTCATTCCTGTAAAAACAATCTCAAAAGCGGCTGTTATAAAAGAGATTATTTCCGATATAAATAGTGGTCAAGTAGCGCTCTTTGTCAATGGGAAATCAGAAGCATTCATCATAAATGCCATCGATTTCCAAAAAAGAGAGATTGGTAAAGCGGAAAACGAAGTTGTTTTAAAGGGACCTAAGGAAGCTTTTAATGAAGCAGCAGAAACAAATATCTCGTTAATCCGTAAACAAATTCGGAACGAGAAGCTTATGGTCGAATCATCTACGATTTCAAAACGCTCCAAAAATGACCTATTTATCCTATACATTAAAAACTTAGCAAATGAAGGGTTAGTTGATGAGCTGAAGAGACGTGTTAACAATATTGATGTTGGATCCATTCAAAACTTACCCCTATTAGAACAATATATTGAAGATAGACCAACATCCTTATTCCCTTCTATTTTATATACAGAGCGACCCGATCGGGCGACTCATTTTTTAGAAAATGGCTTCATTGTATTACTCATGAATAATTCCCCAGATGCGCTTATACTTCCGACAACCTTTTGGACGCACTTCCATTCGGTTGAAGATTCCTATTTGCGTTTTCTTGATGGAAACTTTACCCGAATTTTACGATTGATTGCTATCTTTATCACCGTATTTACTTCAGCAATCTATGTTGCCCTAACGGAATATCATTCGGAAATGATTCCGCCAGATCTATTATTAGCGATTGCGTCCACAAGGGATAAGGTTCCTTTTCCTCCGGTTATTGAAATTCTAGTCATGGAAGTAGCATTTGAATTAATTCGTGAAGCCGGACTAAAAGTGCCAGCACCAATTGGCCCGACAATCGGAATTGTCGGCGCATTAATATTAGGGCAAGCAGCAGTAGAAGCAAATATCGTAAGTCCCATTGTCGTTATTGTTGTCGCCCTTGTCGGCTTAAGTTCATTCGCCATTGGGGATATGAGTTTAAACTTTGCTGTACGACTCACTCGATTGGTGATGATCGTCTCAGCAAGTTTATTTGGTGTTTATGGAATCATGGCTGGCTTTACAATGGGATTATTCTATCTGGTCTCATTAAATTCCTTTGGTGTTCCTTATTTTGCACCGTTTACACCGAACGACACATCATCAAAGGATACGGTCCTTAGGAAGTTAATTCGAAATGAAACGTTCCGACCAGGGTATATAAAGCCAAAAGATATGACTAAAAAATAGGGGGGTATGCTATGAATTCATCACAAAAGGAAATCGGTATAAAAGAACTGATGGCGATTATCATCATTATGATCGGAATTAAGTTAACAGATGATACACCAGCAATTCTCTATCAGAAGCTTTTTAATTCAGCTTGGATCGCACCATTTATTTTTGCGATTGTTTCGATTATTCCGATCTACTTATTAATCAAGGTGATTTCTACCTATGCAAGCAATAATTTAGTTGACGTTTTAATGGACCTTTTTGGTAAACAAGTCGGAACCTTCCTATTATTACTATTATGGATCATCTTATCGACAACGATCATTATAGACTCATCCATTTACACAGAAATTATTGGAACCATGTACTTTCCGAACACACCGAAACTGGTCATTTATATTTTACTAATGTTTGTATCCGCTTATGCTGGAAAAAAAGGTATCGAACACATTGGTTCTGTTGCTTGGTTTCTCCTCCCCTATATTAAGTTTTCATTATTGATCGCATTAATCTTAACCATTAGTCTTGGAAAATTCGATTTCATATTTCCAATTCTTGGCCCAGGTGGGTGGGAAGTTATGAAGGAAAGCACTTTAAAGTCATCCATCTATTCAGATCTCATATATATCTGTTTTCTTATTCCATATATGAAGAATATCAAAGCATTTAAAAAAGGAACAAGTTTCGCTGTCGTTATTTTAACAATTGAAATGAGCTTTGCCTTATTGGCATATATTTTGTTATTTGACTTTGAAACAGTAAGAGTGTTGAATTTCCCCTACCAGGAAGCTATTCGCTTCCTTCATATTGGCTTTCTTACGAATATTGAAATGTTCTTTTTTCCCTTTTGGTTGATCGCCACATTTATACGCTTTTCTATTTATTTGTATATGAATGCCCTTTTATTTGGGAACATTTTTAAAATTAAAGATACGAGCTATATCATCCCTATATTGGCAACGCTTGTAGTTACGATAGGCATGATACCAGATTATGCAACTTACACACTGTTCTTATTTAGATCCACCTACTTGAACTACTTGACATCATTTTTTATCTTGTTTCCATGCCTATTATGGGGCGTAGCAAAGTGCAAAGGAGTCTTCCGTCATGATCAGAAACAAACTGAATAAATGCATCCCCCTAATTGCCCTTCTTCTGTTAAGCGGTTGTTGGGATCAGATACAGATCGATCGAAGTAGTTATGTTGTTGCAATAGGTATTGATAAAGCAGAAAAGGAAGGTCAAATTAAATTAACCTATTTAATTACCAATCCTGAATTTGGTCCACAACAACAAGCCAATACAAATGAGCCATCAAGTAGAATGATGACTTTTATTGTGGATGATCTGATCTCTGCAAAAGATATAGCAAGCACCGTTACGTCAAAAACAATCACCTATGATATTTTAAGATATGTTTTTGTATCAGAAGAACTCGCCCAAGAAAAAGACATAATCAGATGGATGTATGACTTTTCGAAAGATAATGAAATAAGAAGAGACTCGAATATTATCGTAACAAAGGAATCAGCGGCAAAATACCTGGAAAATAGTAAGCCGCCATTCGAACAAAAGCCATATAAATACTTTGAATTATCAATTGAAAATAGTCTGGAAAGCAGCATGATACCCGCTAAATCACAACTCCTCCACTACTATCGAATGATGGAGGCGAATGACGATCTTTTTTTAGCTATCTACAGTACGACGGAAGAAAGTGACACGTCTACAAAAAAAGACGAAGATAACTTTACGGCAGGTGAGTTGCATGTGTCAGGTCAAGCGAATAAGAATCAATTCGCTGGATCAGCATTATTTAATAGTGGGAAGATGATTGGTCAACTGACGGGTTCTGAAACGCGACTCTCCCTCCTATTAAATCATACATTTGACGTTCCAGATATGCTCACTACATTCCCTGATCCGTTCGATGACCGCTACCGTATCGCAGCCAATATGAAGAGAATTAAACCTGTTACTATAAAGATGGACCTGGAAAGTAAAACACCTACAATTGCTGTTCATCTACCATTAAACATTGACCTCTTGACGAACCATAGTATGACCGACTATGCCAATAACCTAGAAAATGTTGACCTATTAAAAAAATCCATCCAAGCAAATTTAACGGATAAGATGGAGCATTTAATTAAAAAAACACAGGAGGAATTTAAAGCCCAACCATTCGGATGGTCACTTATCGCTCGGAAAGAGTTTAACTCGATACCTAAATTTAAGGCATTTAATTGGAAGAAGAAGTACCCCGAAATGGATGTAGATATTTCCATAACGATTGAAATTGGTAAATTTGGCAGGCAAAGTTTAGTACCTGATAGAAAGGAAGTGAAAGATTAGTATGGATATTCCTGCATTCTTTATTTGGTTTGCCATCTTGGTCATGTTTTTATATGCTTTTGGTTTTTCCATTACCCTTTGGCAAGAGAAAAATAAAGCTGGAGCCACAGCTATCTTTATTCTTGCTATCGCCATTATCATTACGCCGTTTTTTCAAATATTGGAATGAAATTCATTAATTGAAGTGATAAATAGGAATCATTATGAGCCTTAATATAATTTACCTTGACGAAACAGAATGATTGACAACTTCATAACGGCATGCATATAACAATTTTCCCTAAGCGAAAATCCATTGTCAAAAAACTTCGGGAAAATGAGGTCAAATGTCTGTTGCATCTTCGTAAAAAGCCGCTTATATATTTCTTCTTCATGATAGAACGTTGTTTCTTTACCTTGCATCCATTCGAAATAAGAGACGATCACACCGCCCGCATTCGCTAATATATCAGGGATGATGATAATTTCTTGCTTATTTAAATAAGCATCTGCCTCTTGGGTGACCGGATCATTTGCTCCTTCGATAATAATTTTCGCCTTAATTTCTTCCTTATTACGGTCATGTATCTGGTTGCCAAGCGCTGCTAGAAATAAAGCATCAACATCTAAATATAAGATCTCTTCCCGATCCATTAACACGCCTGTAACATTTGCATCCGCTAACTCACTTGAATTGACAGGAAGCTCCCCATGATTTAAGGCTGTATATTTCACCAAACTGGGAATATCAAGCCCTTCTTCATGATACAATGTTATATTCCGATCACTCACGGCAACGACTTTATTATTCAAATACTGACATTTATGTGCTTCTAAAGCTGCAACGGATCCTACATTTCCAAACCCTTGAATCGCTACTTTCATCACGGCATCTTTATAGGTTATTGCCGTTGTTGTTAATTGATTTTCATGTTTAGAAATCCACGCTTCATGATCATGAAGAAAGTTATAAAACAAATATCGGAATGTGTAATAAACCCCTTTTCCCGTTGCCGACATCCGTCCTAATGAACCACTATTTTCAATACTTTTCCCCGTAAAACTACCGACGTATTCCCTACCCGGATGAATGCTTTTATATTCTCCCATCATCCAATCCATTTCACGTGCTCCCGTACCAACATCTGGCGCCGGAATATCTTTTTCCGGGCCAATGATCTGACTAAAGTATTGGACATACTTTTTACTAATGGTATGCAGATCTTTGATGGTAAATTCCCGCGGATTAATGACAACTCCTCCCTTCGCACCTCCAAAAGGAACATCATGTAAAGCACTTTTTAAAGTCATTAATGCCGCGAGTGTGATCGTTTCCTCCTCATTGACAAGTTCATGAAAACGTATTCCCCCTTTATAAGGACCCATAATATTATTATGTTGTACACGGAAAGACGGAATGCGGACAACGGTTTCATCCTCTAATGCAACCCGCAAAAATGACTTATGGATATGGTTTGGCGTTGATAAAATCGATAATAAGGAGGTAAAAGCTTTATCACGGCTTTTATCCTCGAGCTCTGGTAAAAATGACGCATCTTCTGCTAATGCTTTTAAAGACTGATTTATAATCTCTGCTATTTGATTATTCATTCTTAATCACCCTTTTTTATTTTTTACGCCCAGAAAAAATCAGGTACACGAACGAATGAATGAATGCGCTGTAATCATCATGTATTTGCTAAAGTAACCCAGGTCAGGTCTGAACAGCTTAGCCCATTTACACCTATGGTAACCTAACCTGATCACTTCATTCACTTTCTCATTCCGCAGTTAAAGACATAAACTCTTCTACATCCTGGATACATAATTGAATGGCATGTTCCCAGAAGTCGGGTTGCGTTAAATCGACGTCTAAATGCCTAGCCGCTAATTCTTCAACATTCATTCTTCCTGTATCTCTAAGAAGTGCAATATAGTCATCTTCAAAACTGTCGCCCTGTTCTTGAGCATGTGCATAAATACCTAAACTAAATAGGTAACCAAATGTATAAGGGAAATTATAAAAAGGGACGCCTGTTATATGAAAATGCAATTTTGAGGACCAAAATGTCGGATCATACTCGGAAAGCGAGTCACAATAGGCTTCTTTTTGAGCTTCAACCATCAGTTCATTTAATCTCGTAACCGGAACCATTCCGTCTTTACGCTCCTCATAAAATCGCTGTTCAAAAATAAAACGGGAGTGAATATTCATGAAGAAGGCAACACTTCGTTGAATTTTGTCCTCCAGCAAGCCAATCTTCTCATCCTTATCTTTTGCGTTCTGCACCGATGCATCCGCTACAACCATTTCTGCAAAAGTCGAGGCGGTTTCAGCGACATTCATTGCATATCCCTGATTTAATGCATGCATATCATTCATGACATGCTGATGATACGCATGGCCTAATTCATGTGCTAATGTAGCAATATTCGAGGCCGTTCCAGAATAGGTCATAAAAATCCGGGTTTGTTCACTGTCTGGAAAGCTCGTGCAAAACCCGCCTGGGCGTTTCCCATCACGATCTTCTGCTTCGATCCACCTTTTTTCAAAGGCCATTTGTGCAAAGTCTGCCATTTTCGGACTAAATTTTCTAAAATGATTCACAATGAAGTTGGCCCCATCTGTATAACTCAACTTTTCCTCCGTTGATGTTAAGGGTGCTTCGATATCATAGATACTTAACTTGTCTATTTCGAGTAATTCCGCTTTCCGATTGATATATGATATGAATGCTGGTTTATGATCGCTAATGGCCTTCCACATGACATCTAAAGTCGTTTGCTTCATGCGATTGATTGTCAATGGCTCTTTTAAGATGTCATCCCAACCACGATGTTTATATGTCTGTATTCTAAAACCGGCTAAATGATTTAATGTTTGCCCAAATAAGTCACCATGACCACGCCAAGACTTATCTAATTGTTCAAATACATGTTTACGCACAGATCGTTTGGGATCGTTTAATTTATTGGCAGCTTGCCCGACGGAATAATCATTCGTTTCCCCATCTTCCTTGATAGCAACGTTCATATTACCTACAATCACATCATACATTTGCCCCCAACCCTGGTATCCATCAACAGATAAGTCATTTATAAGCATCTCTTGATCGATTGGAAGTTTATCTTTCGCTTCATCACGCGCCTCACTCAAGACGTAAGAAACTGCTTTTAAATGAGACTGCTTCATCATATTATCCCAAGACTGATCATCGATTAATGCGCATTTTTCTATTAATTTCGTTACACCTCCACTAAACGTCGCACCCAATTCACTTCGTTCAGCAACTAAAACATTCGCCTGCTCATCTTGCATGTCTTGGGCACTTAGACAACTAATAAATGCGGATGCTTCAGAGAACTGCTTTTTCAGCTTGGCATATTTCTCTATTACTTCCCCTAATTGTGGCTGGTTTGTCTCTTGTTCGCTCGGTATATAGCCATCTACTAATATATAGAAATCCTCCAACCCGACTTTTATCCCATCCATATATGTACGAAATTCGTGGGAACGGCTACCACCTGGGAAAATAACTTCTAAATCCCAAGCTGGATGATATGATTGTTTCATAAAATCTCTCCTCTTCTATAAATATGATCTGGTTACAGCTTATATGTATGCATTACGCGGGTCAATAGCAAGATTGCCATGATACGGCATAATGACTAGTCTCTCTTGTATATAACATCCGCAGCGGTGTATACATCAATAATGACTTGTCCAGATGTGGACGAGGCTTGAATTAAAAGCGGCTGATTATATTTATTTTTAAACACTAAATCAGGCCCCCACCAACTGACGGCCGCATCTTTACCTGGTGGGACATAAGGGACACTCCGACTATGTGAATAGCGCTCGATCATTTCAATTCCATTCATGCTTACGGCATTAAATAAGGTCGAAGAAACCTGACAGATCCCCCCACCAATATCAGTCGATAACTCTCCCTTTACAATGACTGGGGCACGCATATAGCCCCTTTCAACAGTCCGTTCCCCCACGATATCATTAAATGAAAATGTCTCATTTGGAAAAATAACCTGATTATTGATCGCCGCTACGGAAAGTTCAATATTTTTGGCACGGGCTTCATCTTCCTCCTGAAAAAGCGTCTGATATGTTGCCATTTTCTTGTCATAAATGGCAGCTAATAATTCACTCGTGACCCGGGGATAAACGGGCCTTTTAGGAATGTCAATTGGCTGTGAACTTCCCTCATAGAAGTAGTTGAGAAAAAGACTCTCCATCTCCTCACGATGTAAAGCACTTCCTGGAACTCCCTCGACAATATTTCCTTCTTCATCGATTTTCGCATGAATGGGTTCTTCCAAGGCCACTTCTTCTAAGTGATCTAATAAATGATTCAATCGTTTCTCATTCACAAATAGCGAATGTAGAGGAGGGAGTCGATAATCTTCATGATGAATAACCGCAACGATCTCCTCCTCATTGGTTATCGTTACATCAGCAAAACCATGATCAAGTGGCATGAATAATAACATGAAATAAACGATCAGCATTCCCATTCCTCCTACTTATTCAGTAGTATCGGTTAGAATGCATAAAACATGTGTTTAAACACAAAAAAAACCAGGATTACCCTGGCTTTTTTGTCTATTTCAAATAAATAAGTAGAGCTATAATGGATAAAATAATAGTAATGGAATAAATCCAAAGTTGAATGGGAATATACTTACGAATCGACGTCGACTCATAATCATGTGAGCGCTGCAATTGATCTTCTACTGTATCCCCAGCTTCTTTTATATTCTTCATTTTCTTCTCTTCTTGCCCAAACGCATAGAAAGTTAATGCCATCGCAATGATAAATAATACAATTAGAAAGATAATTAACGACATGCTCATATCAAACAACTCCCTTCTAAAGAATACCCACCTCTAGTATACCCTATCGTTAATAATTTGTCTGTGATGTAAAACACACCTTGATCATTATTTTTATATGTATCCTAATGACAAGCAACATATCGCGACAAAGATACGATGGTTATGTATACTCCAAGAAACCATCTTTTAGGACGGTTTCCCGAAGCGGTACGTTTAGATTTGGTTAGTTAACGAAAATCCCTTTTCTCCTCCATACACCGACTGGCAACAACATAAGTTAACAAGGTTGCAGTAAATAAACATAAGCCATTTAATAATCCTTTTTTCATCAATGATTCACTCCCCAAATTAATCGTCGTTTATAATCAATTGCTTTCATTAAAAGGGACGTAATTTCCCTTTTTTAAGAATGAGCTTTGGACCACCTAATAATAATAAATATCGATTATCAATCATTTTCTTCATGAATGTAGCTGTTTTTCCATAGATAAGATTGTCATTAAAAACCGTTCCCATTGCATCTTTTCCACCTAAAGAAGCAACGGTTCCCTTATCATCAAACACAAAGTTTTTCAATGGTTGATTCTTTACTAGGGATTCAAGATTATATGCCGCTACATCTGCCTCTTGCATCGCTAATTGTGCTGTTGATGCATACGGACGATCTGTAGCTTCATTCATTACCCAGGAACAATCTCCAAGAACAAATACATTCTCTTTATCTGGCATCCGAAGATCATTGGCGACCGACACTTTTCCTTTCGTCAGTTCAAACCCAGACTTCTCGAGCAATTCGTTCCCCGTCACACCACCTGTCCAAACAATCGTCTCTGCCACTATTTCTTCACCATCATTAAGAACAATCCGGTCTGCTTTACATTCCGTTATTTTCGAATCTAATCTAAACTCAACACCACGACTTTCTAATGATTGTTTACCGTATTGAATGAGCTGTTCATTAAATCCAGGCATGATCGTTGGTGCTGCCTCCACATTAATGATTCTTATTTTCGACCGATCCACATCATATTTTTTACATAGTTTTGGTATTCTTTCAACGAGTTCCCCGAGAAATTCAATACCTGTAAAGCCCGCTCCACCAACAATAATCGTCAAATTATCATTAACTGATTTTGCTTCATTATTATATTTAGCGAACTGATACTCCATGTGATCCCGAATCATACGACTCGAATCGATATCTTGAATGAAAAAGGCGTTTTCTTCCATTCCTGTGATTCCAAATGTATTCGTTTTAAAACCGAGTGAAACAACTACATAATCATAGGATAATTCACTATCTTCAAGTACGATTCGTTGATCATGCGTATCAACTTCAACGACCGTATCATAAATTAATCGTACCCGATTTGGATTGATCACATCACTAATCATGATGCGGGCCTGGTTATGGTTAATCGTCCCTGCCGCTACCTCATGTAACCATGTTGTCTGATAATGATAATTATGCTTATTAACAAGGACAATCTCCGCCTCGTCTGGTGATAGATTTTCGGTTAACCGCTTCGCCGTCATCATTCCTGCATATCCTGCACCTAGCACAACAATTTTTGGTCGATTCATATTGGACATCAATTATTCCACCTTCCATTTATATACCTATTCATAAAAACAATTCATTTATACAGGTCTAATTGTTAATTCATTCACATTCACATAATCCGGCTGTGTGACAGCATAAACAACTGCACGAGCAATATCATCTGTTTGCAATGGCAGTCGCGTATTGTCCTGTTCGGATTCCCTTCGTGTTTGGCTTTGATCTTGTTGCTGGGTCAAATCAGTGTCGACCATTCCTGGTGAGATATTGGTTACGCGTACTCCGGTTCTGGCTAACTCCTTTTCCATTCCCATAGACAAAGCACGGACAGCGAATTTAGTGGCGCTGTATACCGAACTGTTCTTCGTTACTTCTTGTCCGGATACAGAAGATAAATTAATGATATGCCCACTTGATCTTGCTATCATTTGTGGTAATACGGAATGAATTCCATACAATACTCCCTTAATATTAACATCGATCATTTGCTCCCATTGTTCAACCTCACCAGAAGTTAATTTTGCTTCCAGCATTAACCCGGCATTATTCACATAAATATCAATCTTGCCGAATTCGCGCTCCGCTTCATGGACCATGGCTTCCACCGAAGCAGAACTGGAAACATCGGTTGCCACTGCAATTGCTTTCCCCTTTCCTCGTTTATTAATCTCATCCCTGCTCGCTTCTAACAGTGCTACTCTTCTTGCTGCAAGTACGACATTTGCACCTTCATTTGCTAAATACGCGGCAATTTTAGCGCCAATCCCACTACTTGCTCCCGTAATGACCGCTGTTTTATCCATTAATTTTGACAATAGACAACCACTCCCATTCTTTTACATCATATAAGAAGCCCTTTTCTAATTCAGGATAGAACTATCAACAACTACTATCCTTATTGTAAACGATAAACACACGAGAGATCAAACTCTTTTGGACTATAAATAAGAATGGGATGAATTTCTATCGATCTATGAAGATAAATAAACACCTAAATGATTAAACCGCTTACAAAAATGTGGTATAATCTAATGTGGATTGCTCATAATCAATATTTTTATGAAAGAAATATTAAATAGGTTAATGAATTTCATAATACCCGTTTAGTGCAACATCGATACAACATATAGTTTCGTAGAAACGTTCTTAACTACATACTGTATCGATGTTGCTGGTTTTGGCAATTATGAAATTCATTCAGGTAGATCTTTTTATTATAAAGGTGGTCATAAAATGGTTGATACAGAAGTACGTATTGTTAATGCAGTAGGAAAAGATGTGGAACGTAATAGCAAAGAACAAGGTGAGATTATTGTTAAGGGTAGTGGTGTGATGAACCAACAACAGTCGAATTCAGATGGTTGGGTTCATACGGGCGATATTGGAACAATGGATGAATATGGACAGATCAATATGATTGAAATGAACAAGGACATTACCAAACAGGATGGTGATCATGTTTCTTCATTTGAAGTAGAAAGTGTATTATTCAAACATCCGGCAGTGCGGGAAATTGTTGTCCTTGCTACTCCAGATCCAGAACTCGGAGATATCATCCAAGCGTTTATCGTCCTAAACGAAGGATATCAGCCGACAAAGCAGGAGTTACTAGATTTCTCCACTAAGCAGCTTCCACCGTCTGATCGTCCTAAGCAGATTACCTTTCTTGAGGAATTACCGAAGACACCAAGCGGGAAAATTCTCCGCGTACAACTGAAGCAGCATTATAAATGAACGATAAAAAGCAGCCTAACCAGTCGTCCTATTAGCATCTGGACGACTGGTTAGGCTGTTTAAAGACAGTGGTAAAGCACTGTCTAGGATTTTATTATGCTTCATTATAATCGGGGATAATCATCACGCGGATCAATTATTGGTTGGAAAATAATAAGCGATACCTATAAAAAAACCAACTCGAATTCTGTTTACTTTCGAGTTGTACTCTCACTTGTTATAAAACGGCGACCACTTTTCAGCCATTCTTTTTTAGTGGCGCTTTTCCTACTTTCTTCTTCTAATCGTTTAGATTCAGATGCATCAAACTTCTCGAAATATTGGTCGGAGGACGTTAACAGCCGATCCCATGAAGGGAAAAAACAAACCTCAGAGACATTTTGGTCTACCTGTCCACCTTCTGTATTCAGACAAATCCCAAAAACCCGATCCTCTTTCTCTAGCAAACCAACGATCGCATCCTGTTGATCACCGGTTGGAAATAGATCATTAAATTCCCCTAAATAATTCGATTCATGATCAATAAAGTCCGTAATATCATAACGACGACTACTATAATACATCTTTTTACTACTTGAATCGATCCATAATAATGCGCCATGTCCTATATTGATAGGAAGGTTAACTTTTATATTATTCATCATTTCACCTCCTCTTAATCAAGAAACAAACATCGCACTATCTACAGTATACCAATCTTCGGCAAAATACTCTATAGAATAAGCTTAAACAATATGTGTTTTATGACGAATCTCGGGAGGATAGAGTACTATTCTCAAAAAAGGATTGACTTCTCAAAATAATCCTGTAATAATAGTTTAGATAAGTTAATGAATTTCATCATAAAGTGACTTCGCTTGTTTAGGTAATGATGACATTCATTCTATACGGTTACCTTTAATTCAGTCCTGTGAGGCTGGCAAGGTGGAACAGTCGAATGCTCCTATACAAAAAGTGCTGTATTTTTTTACATCCTTTTCTGTATATTTTGCGACACCTTGCCCGCTCATACCGGGAAAGGTGTCTTTTTTGTTTAGTATTTTTAAGCAAGTGAACCAATTTATCAACAAACTGCATGTTTTCTTTTTTTAAAAATACAATTTAAGTAATTGAATGAATTTCATAATTGCCAAAATCAGCAATACCGATACAGTATATAGTTAAGAATGATTCAACGAAACTATATGTTGTATCGGTGCGGCACTAAACCGGTATTATGAAATTCATTAAATTGAATGAAAATCATGAAAAGGGAGATTATAAAAAATGGCAAAATATGACGAAATACAAGTTGATGAACGGTTACCATTATTAAAAAGCCTGCCACTTAGTTTGCAGCATTTATTCGCCATGTTCGGCTCTACCGTTCTCGTCCCGGTGATCTTTGGCATTAACCCGGCCATCATCTTATTAATGAATGGCGTCGGGACCTTATTTTACATTTTTATAACGAAAGGTAAAATTCCCGCTTATCTTGGTTCTAGTTTTGCTTTCATTTCACCTGTTACCGTAGTTATGGGAAAGTATGCTGGCATAGAAGGATATGGTTATGTATTAGGCGGATTTCTAGTTGTTGGGGTGGTCCTTTGTTTAATTGCCTGGATTGTCAGTGTAGCTGGGACAGGCTGGCTCGATGTGATCTTCCCTCCAGCAGCTATGGGAGCGATTATCGCAGTGATTGGACTCGAGCTTGTGCCGGTTGCCGCTGAAATGGCTGGCTGGATTGCTCCTGTGGGAGTTGATCCTACTACGTGGACGATAGATCCCACCCAAGCCATTGTGGCCTTATTAACGTTATTGATCACCATTATTTGCTGGGTAACCTTACGTGGATTTCTCAAGATCATTCCGATTTTGATCGGTATTGTGTCCGGCTATATCATTGCTTATTTCTTCGGTATTCTTGATTTATCTGCAGTTCGAGAAGCAGCCTGGATTTCATTACCGCAATATTATCAGATTAAATTTGATTGGTCAGCTATCTTCATTATTCTGCCTGCTGCCCTCGTGTTAATCCCGGAACATATCGGTCATTTATTCGTAACCGGTAATATTGTTGGAAAAGATTTAACAAAAGATCCCGGGCTTGATCGTTCATTAGCTGGAAATGGAATTTCAACCATTATTTCTAGTTTCGTAGGGTCCACACCAAATACAACCTATGGTGAGAACATTGGTGTTTTAGCGATTACGAGAGTCTACTCCACGTGGATCATCGGGCTTGCAGCGGTGATCGCAATTATCCTATCTTTTGTTGGAAAATTAGCTGCCTTAATTATGTCGATTCCTGACCCGGTTATGGGTGGAATATCCATGCTCTTATTTGGAATTATCGCGGCAAGTGGTGTCCGAATGCTCGTAGAATCTAAAGTTGACTATAGTCGCTCACAAAACTTAATCCTAACGTGTATCGTACTTGTTGTCGGAGTGAGTGGTGCATCCATTGTACTCGGTGAAGTTGAACTGAAAGGAATGGGACTCGCAACGATTGTCGCTATCATCCTTAGTTTATTCTTTAAAGTGCTCGACGTATTCAAATTATCAAATGAATAGAAATTGCCCTGGGAGGTACCCAAATACAAAATGGGCCTCCCGTTTTTATTGTTGAGCGATCATCTGAACAAGCTGATCCTCTATGTCCGGACCAACATCCTCATTGATTAAATGATTTAACATAATAGAAAAGATGAATCGCCCTTCGTTTTTTGTGTCGACATACCCTGATAACGTGCTAACCCCTATCAGTGTTCCTGTCTTCGCTTGCACAGATAATCCTTCCATCCGATCGATTAATGTTCCCCCGACTAAGCGTTCCCTACTTCCCGAGCTAGGAAGTGAATGGAGAAAGGTAGAAAACCACTTTTCCCTTTGAATCTGAGCCAATAAGAAAGTAATCTGATGGGGCGAGATGAGGTTCAAATGAGATATTCCCGACCCATCCCTTAAGGTAAGTGAATCTGTCTCCAGTCCGATAATCAACAATGCTTCTTGAACAGCCGCAATCCCTGACTCCCAGCTCCCTTGTCCTCCCATGACGACGCCCATCTCCTTGACCAACACTTCTGCATGTCCATTATTACTCAATTTCATGAATGGAATTAGCAACTCAGACAGGGGCGGAGACGCATGGACAACTAATCGGTTCGCTTGTTGCGGTAACTGCCCGGATTTTACTGTTCCCGTCCAAGTGATTCCTTCAGCTTGTAGACACGTCCGAAATAAATCCAGCACATACGCGGTTGGCTCCCAAACAGCAATCCATTCTTTGCTTGGTTTTGCTTCAACCGGGATCGTTCCTTCGATTACGATCATATTCCGCCCATGCTCCCGCTTGATGACCAAATCCGCTTCTACCCCTGCCCTAGTCGTTGTCGCCTCTATACGGATTGACATATAATCGGTTTGTGGTGACAGGTTAACGATTGGTTGATCCCCTACTTGCTTTCCCGGACGTACGTCAACAATGACCGTACCGGCATCATAATCTGCATCAGGGGAGACCGTTAATGCCGAGACTTGTGCACCATAATAAAAATGCTCATCACTCCAGATTAAATCAGGCGATAAACGTACTTTATCATACCATGTATCATCACCGATGATGTCCCCCTGAATGTGGGTGATCCCCATCCCCTTCAGATCATTACACATTTTTTGAATGTCCTGATAGCGAAGGGTTGGATCCCCTTTGCCTTTAATATATAAATGACCCGATACGTCATGGTCCACTATGATTCCATCTGTCCATACCTCCGTTGAAAACCGGTGATTTTCTCCTAAAATAGCTAAAGCGGCTGCTCCGGTCACGAGCTTCATATTTGATGCGGGCTGTAATCGTTGTTCACCCATTCTGCTATAGACTTTTTCATGGCTCGATGCGGAGCGAACACTCAGGCCAACTAACGCACCCATTAACTCAGATTCGTGGCTGATATAATTATCAATCGCTTGTTTCCAACCCTCTTTCGTCGCCATATCAATCACCTCTTTTACATGCTTCATGCTCGTTCCATCTACTTATTTATGAGCTGTTCCTGGTAATTATGCACCAAAAAAAGAGCAATGAATAAATTAACACGCTACGTCATTCGGTGTGGAGTAGGCGATTAGGCTGGAATAAAATCAGGATGGTCACGGAACGCTATCCTATGTTAATGAATTTCATAATACGAGTTTAGTGCAATGCTGTATCGTTGTTGCTGATTTTGGTAATTATGCAATTCATTCATGTGAATGAATTATTTAATCAAATAAATTCATACTTAAATACCTTTCTCCCGTATCTGGGGCGATACATAAGACCCGTTTCCCTTTGCCTAACTTTTTAGCGACTTCGATCGCCGCAAACACAGCCGCTGCTCCCGACAATCCAATAAACACACCTTCTCGTCTTGCTATTTCTTTATACATGGAAACAGCATCTTCATCTTTTATGCGGATAATGTCATCATAGATCTGTTCATTTAAAATGGCTGGAATAAACCCTGGACTTGTACCAACCAATTTATGTTTCCCCGGTTCTCCACCCGATAAGACCGGTGATCCATCCGGCTCAACGACGGCAATCTGTAAGTGAGGCAATTTTTCCTTTAACACTTCTCCCGTTCCGGTGATGGTTCCCCCTGTTCCTGCTGTTGCAATAAACGCATCCAAATCACCATCCATTTGCTGATATATTTCCACTGCTGTTGTCTCACGATGAATGGCAGCATTCGCCTCATTTTCAAATTGCTGTGGAATAAAACTATGGGGGATCGATTGTTGCAATTGTTTCGCCATTTTAATCGCACCTGGCATTTTATCTGTATGTGGCGTTAATACAACACGAGCACCATACGCTTGTAACAGATTGATCCGTTCCTTCGTCATATTATCTGGCATGACTAAAACTGCCTCATACCCCTTACTAGCAGCAATCATTGCAAGCCCGATCCCTGTATTCCCGCTTGTCGGTTCGATAATGGTATCGCCCGGCGCGATCAATCCCTGTTCTTCGGCCGTTCTGATCATCTGATAGGCAGCCCGATCTTTGACACTTTTACTTGGATTAAACATTTCTAGTTTCACAAAAACATCTGCATGATCAGGCGATGTTATTTTATTTAGCTTGATAATCGGGGTGTTCCCAATTAACTCCGTGATGCTATTTACTACTTTCATTAAATTCCCCTTCTTTCTTCTCCGCTTGATATACTCCACCACGAAGACATACTATTCGCAGTTATTTAATATGAATCGTAACAAAGCGAAGCGATAAATTGCAATCCAAATGGATCGATTAGGCAGATTACCTATTGGAATTAAACTATTATTATGCTACAATGCGTCTAATCCACAGTAAACAGATATGCTTAGTCACAAAGTTCGCATCATAGGAGGTATTTTATTGCACGTCACGCTAAATCAAGTATCAAAATCCTTTTCCAAAGAGAACAACAAACCATTAAACGTGTTCCATGATATTCAGCTTTCCATTCAAGAAGGTGAATTCATTGCATTATTAGGCCCATCTGGATGTGGAAAATCTACATTATTATCCATGATAGCGGGGCTGGATCAACCTTCTTCCGGGACGGTTTTGATCGATCAGAAACCCGTTCAAGGACCAGGAAACGATAAAAGCATGGTTTTTCAAGAACCCGCACTGTTTCCCTGGCTAACCGTTATCGACAATATTATGTTTCCCCTCCGAAAAGGGATGAATAAAAAAGAGCGCCTCCAGGTTGCCCAGCATTATTTACAAATGGTCCACCTGAGTAAGTTTTCCGATCATTATCCCCATGAATTATCGGGTGGAATGCAACAACGAGTAGCGATTGCACGAGCACTTGCAATGGATACAAAATTATTATTAATGGATGAACCTTTTGGAGCGCTTGATGAACAAACAAGACTCATTCTTCAAGATGAATTAGAGAATATTTGGCTACAAACACATAAAACAATAATCTTTGTAACCCACAGTATCCGTGAATCCATTCGACTATCAGATCGAATTATTCTGATGGGAGCAAGGCCGCGTTCCATTATTGCTGATTTCAACATCGATCTGCCACGACCCCGTTTACAAAAGGATATGGCTGCGATCGAAGAAGAAATACTCGGACTCTTAAAAGCGGAAATAAATCAAGTGATGAAAGAGGAGTTAGAACATGTCCACAACGATTAAACGAATTCTATTCTATACCTTCCTCCTGCTCATCTGGCAAACGATCGTCAAACTGGAAATCTGGCCCATTGCGATGATTCCTGCCCCCTTATCCGTAGCTAGTGAACTCTACAATGGGTTCAAAGATATGAGCCTTGTGTTTGATATTTTAGCGAGTTTTCGACATTTATTCATTGGCCTCGCCATTTCATTAGTGATTGGTACGGGGTTAGGTGTGTTGCTGGCGAGAGTTAAAACCCTTGATGAGACAGTTGGTTCCATGATTTTAGCTTTACAAAGTGTGCCAAGCATCGTTTGGGTACCTTTAGCCATCATCTGGTTTGGTTTTGGCGAAACATCGATTATATTCGTTGTTGTCATCGGAGGGACATTCGTGATGACCATGAATATGCGCATGGGGATTAAAAATGTTCCCCCCCTTTATATAAAAGCCGCCCGCACAATGGGGTCAAATGGGATTGATTTATTCTTTAATGTGATCATTCCTGCTTCCATACCTCATGCTATCACAGGTGTAAAACTCTCTTGGGCTTTCAGTTGGCGCGCGCTGATGGCCGCTGAATTACTAAGTACCGGTCCTGGATTAGGCTATACCCTTGCCTATGCATCTGACTTTAATAATATGAGCTTAGTTATTGGGATCATTATTATCATTGGGACAATTGGGGCACTTGTGGATCAGGTTATCTTTCAACGGATTGAAACGAGTGTATTAAAGCGCTGGGGATTAGAAACCTCAGCATAAATGATCAGCAGTTTATGGAATGAATTTCATCATTACCAACATCGGCATTATGAAATTCATTCACGATATGAAATGGGGTTATTTTATTGAAGAAGGCATTTTTATTCATGGTAATCAGTCTATTAATGGTGATCAGTGCATGTAGCCAAGATACACAATCTGCGGAAAAGGCGGAAGAAACAGAGAAAATCGTGATCGGTTACTTCCCCAATTTAAATCATGCACCAGCTATGGTTGCTAAAGAGAAAGAGCTGTATGAAAAGCATCTTGGTGAAGATGTAGAAGTGGAATATCGGACCTTCCCAGATGGTTCCTTATTTATGACCGCGTTAGCTACCGGTGAGATACAGGGCGGGATTGTCGGACCTAGTCCAGCAATGAATAATTACCTGTCAGGTGTCGATGTACAAATTATTGCTGCCTCATCCACCGGTGGAACAGTCATCGTTTCTGGTAAAGACAGTGGGATCGAAACGCCAGCGGATATTAATGACATTACGTTCATCTCCCCACATATTGGCTGTACACATGATGTACAATTTGAAACGTATATGAAAGAAATGGGTATCACTTCCGATCGTGTCGGCGGCTCGATGAAACATGTTACCGGCAAGCCGGCCCAGTACGGAACGATGTTTGAGAGTGGATCCATTGATGTTGCTACGGCACCAGAACCTTGGGCATCTGTTCTCGAAGCGGAACAAGATGTGAATGTCGTCATTGATACAAATGAAGTATCTTATGGTGAGACCCTTCCTGCAGCTGTTTTCGTAACGTCTTCGGAGTTGGCTGATGAAAATCCTGAACAGATCCAACAATTAATGAATGCACATAAAGAGTCTATTGACGATATTAACGAACATCCAGAGGAAGCGATCGATATAACGATAAAAGCGATTGATGATATTACCGGTCAAAAACTAGATCATGCGGTTATGGAAAAGGCTTGGGATCGCACCTTTTTTGAATACGCACTTGATGAGGATGTCATTCAAGAATTCGGTGACTCCTCCTATGATTTGGAATTTTATAAGGAAAAACCTGATTTTACTGACTTTGTTGATTTACGTTTTATTGAGTAAATCTATACGGATTCCTCACATCACACGGTCTCTTTTGACCGTGTGATTTTTATGAGTGCTTATTTCATCCCCCACGAAACTCCTACTTTTCTTCTATTATGCTATATATCAGTAAGCCTTAAATGAGACCTTTCTAACCTGCTTCACTTTGATACTTCGCTTGCTAATCGCACTGTCTCCACAATATACATCATATCTAGGACCTAATTCCGTTCCATTGATTATAAAAGCTCAAAAACATATATGTTCCCCTTTCGGAAAGCGGACTCATCATTAAGTGTTAGACTGCTTCATTTATCTTCTATTAAATTTTTATTTCACTACATCCTCTTCCATCATCGAACATATATAAACTGAACCCTTTTTCATCACCACTTAAACTTAAGTTTGAACCGGTGTCCTTTCTTTAATCTCTCCCGTATAAGCGGCTCGATAAATCGCATAGATATCTTCTTTAAGTAATCGCATCGGACTTCTAGCCAATATTCTTTGTTGCTTGATTCCATCGTCAGTCAAGCTCTCCAAAGCATCTTTTGAAACACCAAAATCTTTCAAGGTCAATGGAATACCAACATCCGTTACCAACCTTTTCAGCTCTTCCACGCATTTATAGGACGCTTCTTTTTGTGATTGATAATTCGAACTAAAGCCCATGGCTTCTAAGATATCTTTCATCCTCTTTTCACAACTTTGGCGAATATAACCCATTACGTATGGTAGCAGAACAGCGTTCGATTCACCATGTGAAATATGGAATTGACCACCGAGTGGGTAGGCCAAAGCGTGTACGCCCGCTACACCCGCATTGAAAAAAGATAAGCCGGCTATGTAACTGCCATAACTCATATCTGTACGTGCCTGTTTATTTTCCCCTTCATATACGGCCGTACGAATCGATCCACTAATTAAGCGAATTGCTTGCAAAGCCAGTGCATCCGTAACTGGATTTGCATATACAGAGACATAAGATTCAATCGCATGCGTTAACGCATCAATTCCTGTAGATGCTGTCACTTTCGGTGGCAATGAGATTGTCAAAGCAGGATCCACTATCGCAACGTTCGGCAACAGATAATCATGTGTCACGACATCTTTCGTTGTATCTAGTGACAATACAGAGATATTAGTGACTTCCGCCCCTGTACCGGAAGTGGTCGGGATTAAAATCTTTGGAACGCCTTTATCAGTAAGCGAACGATTCCCCGTTAAATTTAAATAGTCTGCTACTTTCCCCTCATTCGTCGCTAATACACCAGCTAATTTTGCTAGATCAATCGCACTACCTCCACCTAATCCAATCACAAGATCAAACTCGTGTTTTTTAGTAAAGGCTACCAATTTTTCACCTATCTCCAAAGGAGGTTCAGGTACAATTTCCGTATATATGCTTGTACGCCACCCCTGTTGTTCTAATGGCTCAACGATTTTATCTGTAATCCCTAATTCTTTTAAATAAGGATCTGTAACAATCAGGATATTACTGGCATTCAAACGTATTACTTCCTCCGTTAAGTTTTTTAACGATCCCCAACCTGTATAACTGATTGGGGTAAATGTCACTTTATAAGTCATCCATAATCACTCCTTTTCTAGCTTATTTGTTAGTGTTTAACTGTAGTTAATTATTAGAATTCCATATGACGAGTTTCATTTCTGTCATTTCTTCAATCGCGTATGTAAGCCCCTCTTTGCCGCTTCCACTTTCTTTAACACCGCCATAAGGCATTTGATCGACTCGGAAAGTCGGGATGTCATTGATCAAGACACCGCCAACCTCCAGCTGTTTCGATGTTGAACATGCGGTATTGATATCATTAGTGAAGATTCCGGCTTGAAGACCGTAATCTGAATCATTGAATTCACGATAGCAACCGGAGCAAATACTTCCTGGAAGGAAATTTTTGCTAAAGAATAAACCAACCGCACACATTAAAAGTCCCTGGATATAATCCGGCCATTCAAACCGATAATGGACAAATGGTCCCACTGAAATATAAGCTGTTTCTTCACCATACTTACGATCTTCCCACTTCAAACTTAGCCCTAACTTCCATATTAGAATGTGTATCTTTCCTTGTATAACCTTACTAGTAAATCCTCATCCCATGCAACCCACCTACATCTATCACTCCTACTAATCAAGGTGTACTTACTTATGCAAATACCGTCTTTTGACTCCGTAACAATTAATGCAATAATCAGACATGAGTGCGTAACCGAAGGGTCTAAAAGTGATCGATTCTGAATACTATACTTAAGAACCAATTTTCCATTGTTGTCTTTCTTTTAAATAGTTTAACAGGTTGTGTTATTTGAAGACAAGGTTTGTTTTTTTATTTAGTACTTCAATGAGATTTTTAATCGCTAAATGCCCCAAACCGATCTTTGACGATATACCGACCGTTGTCAAATCAATAGACGCGTGGCTGCTGAGCTCCACATTATCAATTCCAATAATACTGATATCCTGAGGTATTCTATAGCCCGTGGAAGTATAAAGGTCTATCAACATTAATGCCATGGCATCCGTAGCTGCACAAATTGCAGTCCGTTTATTTGGGAGTTTGACAAGTTTTTAAAAAACTTCATAAAGCTCTTCCCTACTTGTATCCGTGAGAAAGATGATCGCTGGATCTATCTTTAGTGATTTTTTTGCAACGCATTTATAAACCCCTTGTAACGCCCTTTAAAAGTACTGATATTCAATGGCCCGCCTATCCAGCATTTTTTTCATGGCCTAATTCTATTAAATGATTGGCCGCCAAAAATCCAGATTATTGATTATCCATTTCAACAAAATACTGACCTCTTTCATGTTTTCGGTTAAATATTATAAAAGGGATATTTAATTTAACCCGTTTATTATAAAAAGGATCTTCTATTAAAATCGACGATAAAATAATACCATCCACTTTATTCTCAAAGACGGTACTGTAAGTTTTTGTTATTAACAGAATGAATTTCATAATTACCGAAATCAGCTACGTCGATACGGTATGTAGTTAAGAACGATTCGGCGAAACTATATGTTGTATCGGTGTTGCACTAAACCGGGTTATGAAATTCGTTAAACAAAGTGAACATTGATTTTAAAGCCGTGCTTATTGGCATAATTGACGATGGCAACCATCAGTTTTTTATATGTGTTTTCTTTAACTAAATTCGGGGTATTCAGAACACGCGAAACCGTTGTTTGTGAAACTCCCGCATATTTGGCTATATCTTTTGAAGAAACCCTATTGATCACCTTGCCTTCCTAAAATATATTTTTCCCTAATAAAATTATTATCTCAATAATGTGGCCTAACGTATCTTTAATTGTAAAGACTTTTAGATTATATCACTTTCAGACAATCTGAAACACTAACTCACGGAAACTTCCTAATAAATGTTTTACCTGAATTTGATTCGATTAAGATAACCATCAAATTAGCCGTTGGCACACACGAAGACTCCAGTGGGAAAAGCAACAGCCGAAAATCCAGCAGGAAGTGTTCTATGCTTCCGAGGAATACTATAAACGTAAACTTTTATAGCCGGGTGTTGCCCACGGAATGCGAAGTGTGCGCCAATGGCGGAAGCATGAAATTCACTCACAATATGTATCGATTCACTTCGAATAAATATCCTAATATAAAGTAATTCCTTCTGATACGCTAGATGAGAGCATAGCTATATAACAGAACTATTTATTGTAACGGGAGTAAAGTAGGTTGGTTTCCTTAGCATGCTCCTTCAATTTGAAAGGTGTGGTTGAACTGAAAAAAACAAATGTACTTGTCATGGGTGGCGATGCTCGTTATATTGAGGTGATTCGTCAATTATCAAGGCATGACATCATGGTTTATATTGTCGGCTTTAATCAATTGGAATGGAAAGAACCTCATATCATTCCATTATCATTCAAAAACATTGATTTTTCGACGATGGATGCCATCCTCTTGCCTGTCACCGGAGTTAATGAATCAGGTATCGTACCAACGGTCTACTCCGATGAGGATCCGATCTTTTTATCAGAAGAAATCATCGCGAAAACACCCCGTCATTGCCAATTGTACACAGGGACAGCGAATGACTTTTTAGAGCAGATCGCTCATTCCCAAAATCGCAATGTCATTCCTCTCTTCGCTCGTGATGATATTGCAATTCTGAATTCCGTACCTACCGCGGAAGGTGCTTTACAACTTGCCATGGAACATACAAATTTCACGATTCATCGTTCCAACGTAATCGTACTCGGATTTGGCAGAGTCGGCATAACCGTCGCTCGTCTCTTTGCAGCCGTTGGAGCTCAGGTAACTGTTGCTGTAAGGAATCCTGCTGATCAAGCTCGAATTTCGGAAATGGGACTCACTTCGGCTCCAATTGACCAATTGAGCACAGAATTGAAGGATAGGGATATTTGTATCAACACGATTCCACACGAGGTGTTGAGTTCTCCTGTTCTCAAACATGTTGCTAAAACAACCGTCATTATCGACCTTGCTTCCGCACCAGGTGGAACGAATTTTGAATTGGCAGAAACAAAAGGAATTCAAGCGATTCACGCTTTAGGATTACCTGGAAAAGTCGCACCTCAATCTGCCGGATCTATTATCGCGCACGTGTTCATTACATTGCTCAAGGTTAATGAACCAGCGGATTAATAAACGGATAGGAAGCTACTTATGTTAAACAGGAAGAAACGAGGCTTTTCGAAGCGTTTCCCCCATCATTCATGCTATAATAATATCATTCGTAACTCACTATATTAGCTAATCTAGGAGGCCCATGATGGATACGTTTTTAACCGATAAACGAATTACCGTTCTTGTTATGACCATGTTACTCGCTATTTTCCTTATAGGCTGTGGTGCACAACCAGAAGAGGAATCAAAAACAGAAGAACAAGCGACAACCGAAGATTCAGATGACCAAACGATCTATGATGGAGATAACCCGGTCGTCACCATTACGATGGAAAGTGAGGATGAAATCGTGATTGAACTCTATCCAACGATTGCACCGAATACCGTTGATAACTTTATCTCCTTAATTGATCAAGCGTTTTATGACGATCTCATCTTTCACCGAGTCATCCCAGACTTTATGATCCAAGGGGGAGATCCAGATGGCAATGGTACTGGTGGTCCAGGCTATGCCATTAAAGGGGAATTCAGCTCCAATGAATTTGAAAACAGCTTAAGTCATAACCGCGGTGTTCTCGCTATGGCCCGTTCAGGCGATCCTGATTCTGCCGGTTCTCAGTTCTTTATCGTTGTGGAGGACTCCGAACATCTTGATGGGGATTATGCTGCTTTTGGCGAAGTAACGGACGGCATGGATGTCGTTGATGAAATCGCCTCTGTAGATGTTTCCACAGAAAAGGGGTCTGAAGATAAACCGTTAGAAGATCAAAAAGTAAAAACGATACGTGTGGATACGAAAGATTATGACGCAGAAGAACCTGATATCCAATAATTCATACGTAATCTAATGAATTTCATAATACGTATTGGGATAGCCACTTTTGGTAATTATGAAATACATTCAATCGTTTATTTTTTAACATCTATAATGACCTGAACTTCACGGAGCTCAAATCATTATAGATGTTTTTCATGTAGAGAAACTTCTCTCAAGCCACTCCAAATACTCGTTCAACTTCCGCTTTTAGCAAGAGATACAATGGAAATTCAGGCACTTTGTCCCCTAATATGGAAACGATTTGTTTATAATACCATGCTTGCTCATCTTTTCCTCGGTTGAATCGTTCCCAGACGACCTCTCCCTGAGTCCTGAGATCATTTATTGTCGTTCTTATATTATGAAGTTTATCAGCACACATAACCATACATACGTCAACAGGGGCTTTCCGACGTAAATAATCGATCGTATCTGCTTTTCTTTCTTCCCATGAGAGCGACTTATCTCGTTCTGAACAGCCTAAGACAATCCCAGTAATCTGTTCTCCAAAAACATGTCGTAGCTCCTCCGCCGTTACCGATGTATCCTCAATTGTATCGTGTAAGTAGCCAGCTATAACCACTTCAATCGATGCCCCCACCCCGATCAGCAGTGTTCCGACAGTAAATGGGTGGCTAATATAAGGTAGGTCCCCACCTTTTCGATCGTGATTCTGATGGGCAATCGTTGCAAATTCAATCGCATCACTCAAGCGATCAACGGTTTGTATGTCCATGCTTTTTCCCTCCTT
>Ga0209487_1000829_pt1 | contig 27114 bp, 28 predicted proteins | sample Poulit2012_FD_187524 | JGI IMG/M metagenome (GOLD analysis project Ga0209487, IMG submission 187524) | Agricultural soil microbial communities from Georgia to study Nitrogen management - Poultry litter 2012 (SPAdes) (version 2) | ecosystem: Environmental > Terrestrial > Soil > Agricultural land...
GGAATCTCCTCGGTACAGATGCAGTCAGGGTCGCCATGCCGGCGGGGGCCGGCATGGCAGAGGCGTTTACTGGCAGGCCTCGCAGTCGGGTTCATCCAGGGCGCAGGCCTGGGGCACCGGGGCCGGCGCTGCCCCCAGGCTGTCGCCCTCCGCAAAGGCGCTGCGGCTGCCCCCACCCGCCGGGGCTGCCGGGGGGGCGGCACCGTTGCCACCACCGCTCTGGACGGCGTTCAGGGCGCCGCTGCTGATGGTGGATTTCTCGGTGGTGGTAGCGGCCAGGGCGCGCAGGTAGTAGGTGGTCTTCAGTCCGCGGTACCAGGCCATGCGATAGGTGATGTCCAGCTTGGTCCCGGAGGCACCGGCGATGTACAGGTTCAGTGACTGGGACTGGTCGATCCACTTCTGCCGGCGGCTGGCCGCGTCCACCAGCCAGCGCGGCTCGACTTCAAAGGCGGTGGCGTAGAGGGCCTTGAGGTCCTCGGGCACCCGGTCGATGGGCTGGACCGAGCCGTCGTAGTACTTGAGGTCGTTGACCATGACGGCATCCCACAGGCCCCGCTCCTTGAGGTCGTGCACCAGGTAGGGGTTGATCACGGTGAACTCGCCGGACAGGTTCGACTTGACGTACAGGTTCTGGTAGGTCGGCTCGATGGATTGGCTGACCCCGGTGATGTTGGCGATGGTGGCCGTGGGGGCGATGGCCATGACGTTGGAGTTGCGCATGCCGGTGCGCACCCGCTCGCGCAGGGCCGGCCAGTCCAGGGTGGTGGAGCGGTCCACCTCCAGGAACTCGGGGCCGCGCTCCTGGGCCAGGCGGTCCAGCGAATCGATGGGCAGAACGCCCTGGCTCCACAGGGAGCCCTCGAAGGTCTGGTAGCTGCCCCGCTGCTGGGACAGCTCGTGGGAGGCCTCGATGGCGCAGTAGCTGACCAGTTCCATGGAGCGGTCGGCAAACTCGACGGCCTCCTCGGAGCCATAGGGCATGCGCATGCGATAGAGGGCATCCTGGAAGCCCATCAGCCCCAGCCCGACCGGGCGGTGCTGGAGGTTGGAGTGCCGGGCCTGGGGCACCGAGTAGTAGTTGATGTCGATGACGTTGTCGAGCATGCGCACCGCGGTCCGGATGGTGCTCCGGAGCTTGTCCTCGTCCAGCCGGCCGTCGGTGATGTGCTGGGCCAGATTGACCGACCCCAGGTTGCACACGGCGATCTCTTCCTCGCTGGTGTTGAGGGTGATCTCGGTGCACAGGTTGGAGGAGTGGACCACGCCCACATGCTGCTGGGGGCTGCGCAGGTTGCAGGGGTCCTTGAAGGTCAGCCAGGGGTGGCCGGTCTCGAACAGCATGGACAGCATCTTGCGCCACAGGTCCTGGGCCCGCATGGTCTTGTGCAGGGGAATCCGACCCTCGGCGGCCTCTCGCTCGTAGTGCTCGTAGCGTTCTTCAAAGGCGCGGCCGTAGAGGTCGTGCAGGTCGGGGACATCGTTGGGCGAGAACAGCGTCCAGCTGCCATCCTGGAAGACCCGCTTCATGAACAGGTCGGGGATCCAGTTGGCGGTGTTCATGTCGTGGGTGCGGCGCCGATCGTCGCCGGTGTTCTTGCGCAGCTCCAGGAATTCCTCGATGTCCAGGTGCCAGGTCTCGAGGTAGGCGCAGACGGCGCCCTTGCGCTTGCCGCCCTGGTTGACGGCCACGGCGGTGTCGTTGACCACCTTGAGGAAGGGCACCACGCCCTGGGAGCGACCGTTGGTGCCCCGGATGTAGGAGCCCAGCGAGCGCACCGGTGTCCAGTCATTGCCCAGGCCTCCCGCCCACTTGGACAGCATGGCGTTGTCGCGGATGGCGCTGAAGATGCCGTCCAGGTCGTCGGGCACCGTGGTCAGGTAGCAGGAGGAAAGCTGGGGGCGCAGGGTGCCGGCGTTGAACAGCGTCGGCGTCGAGGCCATGTAGTCAAAGGAGGACAGCAGGCGGTAGAACTCGATGGCCTGTGCATTGCGGTCCTCTTCGTTGATGGCCAGGCCCATGGCGACCCGCATGAAGAACACCTGGGGCAGCTCGTAGCGGATGTCCATGTGGTGGATGAAGTAGCGGTCGTACAGGGTCTGCAGGCCCATGTAGCTGAACAGCTGGTCGCGCTCGGGGAGCAGGGCCTGGCCCAGCTGCTGGAGGTCGAACTCCTGCAGGACCGGATCCAGGTGGCCCAGCTCCACGCCCCGCTCGATGTAGGCGGGCAGGGCGCGGGCGTAGAGGGTGTCCATCTCGGCCTGGGTGGCGGCCTCGGCGATGCCGAGAAAGCCCAGGGCTTCACTGCGCAGCTGATCCAGCAGCAGGCGGGCGGTGACCTGGCTGTAGTTGGGCTCCTGCTCCACCAGGGTGCGGGCGGTGATGACCAGGGAGGTGCCGAGCTCCTGCATGGGCACGCCGTCGTAGAGGTTCTTCAGCGCCTCGTCCAGCACGTAGGCGGGGTCGACGTCGGCGAGGCCGGCACAGGCCTCGTTGATGACGGTTTCCAGGCGACCCAGGTCGAGGGGCTGCTGGCTGCCGTCGGGCAGGGTCACTCGCAGGCTGGGGTGGGGCTTGTCGGGCTGTCCGTCCTCGGCGGCCCGCTGCCGGGCCCGCTCCTCGCGATAGATGACATAGGAGCGGGCGATCTTGTGCTCGCCGGAGCGCATCAGGGCCAGCTCGACCTGGTCCTGGATGTCCTCGATGTGGAGGGTTCCCCCGGAGGGCATGCGGCGCTTGAAGGTGGCGGAGACCTGGGCGGTCAGCCGCGTCACCGTCTCGTGGATGCGGCTGGAATCGGCGGCGCTGCCGCCCTCGACGGCGAGAAAGGCCTTGGTGATGGCGACGGAGATCTTGCTGTCGTCGTAACCCACCACGGTGCCGTTGCGCTTGATGACGCGGAGCTGGCCAGGGGCCGTGGCCTGGACCGCGGCGGGAATGGGCTGGTCGTCCTGTGGGGCTGGAGCTGGGCTGGAGCTTTGCATGGTGGCTGGTCCTCCCGGTACTCGTCCCGAGCGCACTCGGGCGTGACAATGCAGATGACAGGTCAGGTCGGTCGACGATCCGGTCGCCGACCGCGGGTGCGTTTCACCCCGGGGCGAAACGCGCGCTGCGCCGGTATTTCAGGGGCGCGAGCAAAAGCTGGTCAAATCAAGGTGTTGGCAGCAAACCCAATATATAGTCTTGTTTTGCATGGGTGGGCACAAGATAGTGTATCCGGAGGCGTGTCGCAACCATGTCGGGAAAGAGCCCGGAGAGGGGGAGATGGCGGCAAAGATGGGGGCAAAAGTCAACGTGGGCGGCTGCTCACCGCCCGCCGCCATGGCCATGCGAGGGGCGGGCAGACCCCTCCGCTTTCGGGCGGCACAGAGCGTCGAAGGGAGGGCGGCGGGGCGGCTCTGCGGGAAGTCAGTGCTGGAGGAGAAACTCGATCAGCGCCTTCTGGGCGTGGAGGCGGTTCTCGGATTCGTCCCAGATGACACTGTCGGGGGCGTCCATCAGCTCGGCGCTGATTTCCAGGCCGCGCTGGGCCGGCAGGCAGTGCAGGTAGAGGGCGTCGGTTGCGGCGTAGGACAGCAGTTCGCGGTTGAGCTGGTAGCCCTGGAAGTGCCGGTGCCGCTCCTTCTCCTCGTGCTCATGGCCCATGGAGGCCCAGACGTCGGTGGCCAGCAGGTGGGCATCCCGGGCCGCGGCGACCGGGTCGTGGTGAACGCTGACCCGGGACCGGTTGGCGGCCAGCAGCTCGGCCCGGGGCTCGAAGCCCGGCGGGCAGGCGATGCGTAGCTCGAAGTCAAACTGCCGCGCGGCATTGATGTAGCTCTGGCACATGTTGTTGCCGTCGCCGATCCAGGCCACCGTGCGGCCCTGGATGGGGCCGCGGTGCTCCACATAGGTCTGGATGTCGGCCAGCAGCTGGCAGGGGTGGTAGTCGTCGGTGAGGGCATTGATGACGGGGACCCTGGAGTGGCGGGCAAAGCGCTCCACCCGGTCGTGGCCATAGGTGCGCACCATGATGAGGTCGACCATGCGGGACAGCACCCGGGCGCTGTCCTCGATGGGTTCCCCCCGGCCCAGCTGGGTATCCCGGGGCGCGAGGAACAGGGCGTGTCCCCCCTCCTGGGCCATGCCGGCCTCGAAGGAAACCCGGGTGCGGGTGGAGGCCTTTTCGAAGACCATGCCCAGCACCCGGTTGTGAAACAGCCCGCTGCGCTGGCCGGCGTGGTGCTGCCGCTTGAGCTCCATGGCCCGTTCGAGCAGGGCCTGCAGCTCTGCGGGGGTCAGATCCAGCAGGGTCAGAAAGTGGCGTACCGACATGGCGGGGCTCCCTTGCCTCAGGCGGCCTGGCAGAAGCGCTTCAGCAGGGGCACCAGGGTGTCCAGCAGCTGCTCGATGCCAGCCTGATCCATGGTGAGCGGCGGCAGCAATCGCACGACCCGCTCGGCGGTGACATTGATCAGCAACCCCTCGGCCAGAGCTTGTTGCACCAGCTCGCCACAGGGGCGGTTCAGCTCGATGCCCACCATCAGCCCCTGGCCGCGCACGGCGACCACGCCGGACACGCCCTCGAGCCGCTGGCGGAGCCCCGACAGCAGCTGTTCGCTGCGCTGGCCAACCTGGTCCAGCACGCCGTCGTCCAGCAGGGTTCTGACCACTGCCAGGCCGGCTGCACAGGCCAGGGGGTTGCCCCCGAAGGTGGAGCCATGGGTGCCCGGCTGAAACAGCTCGGCGGCTTCGCCCCGGGCCAGGCAGGCGCCGATGGGCACGCCGTTGGCCAGGCCCTTGGCGGTGGTGACCACGTCGGGGAGCACCTCGTCGTGCTGGTAGGCAAAGTAGCGGCCGGTGCGGCCGTTGCCGGTCTGCACCTCGTCCAGCATCAGCAGCCACTTGCGCTGCTGGCAGAGCTGCTGCAGCTGCTCCAGGAAACCCGGGGGCAGGGGGTGCAGGCCGCCCTCGCCCTGGATGGGCTCCAGCAGCACGGCGGCGACATTGGCGTTGTTGCGGGCAATGCTGTGCAGGGCCTCCAGGTCGCCGAAGGGGGCGCGGGCGAAGCCCCCCAACAGGGGCTCGAAGCCGGCCTGGATGCGGCGGTTGCCCGAGGCGGTGAGGGTGGCCATGGTGCGGCCGTGGAAGGCCCCTTCCATGACCACGATGACCGGCCGCTCGATGCCCCGCCGGCGGCCGTACAGCCGAGCCAGCTTGATGGCGGCCTCGTTGGCCTCGGCGCCGGAGTTGCAGAAGAAGACCCGCTCCATGTCGGCGACGGCGCAGAGGCGTCGGGCCAGCTCCTCCTGGTTGGGCACCTGGTAGAGATTGGAGGTGTGGATCAGCTCGCCAGCCTGGCGGCAGAGCGCTTCGGTGACGGCGGGGTGGGCGTGGCCCAGGGCGGTGACGCCGACTCCGCTGACGGCATCCAGATAGCGTCGCCCTTCGCTGTCTTCGAGCCAGTAGCCCTCGCCGCGCACAAAACTGACCGGCAGGCGGCCATAGGCGGCCATCAGGGCAGCGGATTGAGCCATGGAATACCCCTCTCGATGCGGCTGCGAGGCAAGCGCCGGATTCAGGCGAGCGCTGGTGGTGCGCCGAGTTGTGCCCAATGCGCAGACGCCGTAACGCAAAAAGGCAGCGGGTGCTGCCTCGTGAACCTCCCGATCATAGCGAGTTCACCAGGGGCATGCAAGACGCCGCTGGAGGGCCGGGGAGGGGTCATCGGAATTCCGCCGGCAGCGGTGTACAATGCCCCAGTGGGGAGGGTCGGTATTCCCGTGCCGGCGGCCACCGCCCGGCCGGCGCAGCGCCGATGTTCGAGCTCCCGTCTTCCATGCACCAATTTCTGGGGTCCTCTATGGAAATTATCGACGTCATCAAAGAGCAGATCGCCGACAACGACATCATTCTCTACATGAAGGGGTCGCCCGATGCCCCCCAGTGCGGCTTTTCTGCTCGGACGGCCCAGGCCCTGATGGCCTGTGGCGAGCGCTTTGCCTATGTCGATGTGCTGGCCAATCCCGACATCCGCGCCAATCTGCCGAAGGTGGGCAACTGGCCGACCTTCCCCCAGCTGTGGGTCAAGGGCGAGCTGGTGGGCGGCTGTGACATCGTCTGCGAGATGTACGAGAGCGGTGAGCTCCAGCCCCTGGTCAAGGAGGCCGCCGGCGAGGACGAGCAGGGCTGAGCCCGTTGCCGGGCCGGCCTGGATGGGTCTCCGGGTCTTGCCGGGGACCCCGCCGTTAGGGCAAGGTGGGCCGGTTGATGGAGGCTGCCGCGGTGAGTCGTGGCCAGCGCGCGGACAGGAGAGAACGGGATGGCGTCCCTGAATTTTGCACAGTATCCCCAGCAGCCCCACGGCGGTGAGCTGGTCCAGCGGGTCGTGGCCCCGGAGTTGCGCGAGCGCGAGATCGAGCGGGCCAGGCAGCTGCCGGCCATCTGGATTGACCTGGAGGCGGTGATCACCGTGGAGATGATTGCCACGGGGGTGCTCTCGCCCAATGTGGGCTTCATGGGGGAGGCCGACTACCAGTCGGTGCTGACCCGCGGCCGGCTCAGCAATGGCCTGGTCTGGCCGGTGCCGCTGAGCTTCGCCCCGGTGGGGGAGCGCAATGCCGAGGTCCTGAACAGGCTCGCGGTGGGCGATGAAGTGGCCCTGGTGGACCACAGCGGCGAGCCGGTGGCCATTCTTGCCATCGACGATCTCTTTTCCTACGACAAGGCGGAGCGGGCCCGGCACCTGTTCGGCACCACCGATCGCAGCCACCCCGGCGTGGATGCCATCCATCGCCGCATGGGCGAGATCGCCCTGGGCGGACCGCTGACTATGCTGCGCCGGGCCGACTGGGGGCCCTTCGAGAAGCTGCGCCAGGAGCCCACGGATACTTGGCGGCTGTTCTATGAAGAGCGGGGGTTTCGCTCGGTGGCCGGCTTCATCACCGGGGCCAACCCGCTCCACCGGGGCCATGAGTACCTCCATCGCAATGCCCTGGAGGAAGTGGACGGCCTGTTTCTGCAGCCGCTGGTGGAAATGGCCAAGCGGGAATACGTGCGCCACGAATACCGCATGCTGGCCTACCGCAACGTGCTGGACAATTATTATCCGCGGCAGAGTGCCGTGCTGGCGCCCCTGCGGGTCACCTATATCTTCGCCGGCCCCCGAGAGGCCGTGCTGCACGCGCTGATCATGAAGAACTACGGCTGCACCCATGCCCTGGTCGGCCGCGACCATGCCGGCATTGGCAGCTTCTATGACAAGTACGCCAGCCACAGCGTGTTCGATGAGTACACGGCGGAGGACCTGGGCATCGACGTCCGCCTGTTCCACGAGGTGTTTTTCTGCACCCGTTGCGACAGCCACGCCAGCACCGAGACCTGCCCCCACGACGAGCGCTACCGGCTGAACATCTCCGGCACCGGCATCCGGGAAATGTTGCGCCATGGCATTCTGCCGCCCAGGGAGGTCGTGCGCCCCGAGTCGGCCCGCATCGCCATTCAGGGCATTCAGCCCAAGGGTCTGGACGAGCAGGGTCGCAGCACCCAGCCGGTGGGCAAGGTCATCCAGAGCATGTACCCCTGGTATGTCGGCTACAGTCGCCTGGGCGGAGCGCCCCGGCCCGAACCGCTGGATCCGGCGGCGTTGACCGTGCGCGATCTGGAGCTGGCCACGCTGGATGCCCGCAGCCATTCCGGGCAGATCTACAGCGACGTCTACGATGAATACCTCGCCCAGGGGGATCACAACCTGGCCCTGCAGCCGGCCTGGCGGGAAGCGGCCAGGGAGAGCCTGCGCCGCGGTCAGCAGCAGGTGGTGGCGGACCTGGAGGAAAAGCTGGCCCAGGCTCCGGAGGAGGCGTCGGACGAGTTCATGTACCAGGATCGCGCCGAGGCAGAGCGGGAGCTGGAGCAGGCGCGTCGGCAGCTGGAGGAAATCCCCCCGGCGCTGGACGAGCAGGCCCGGCAGAGCCGGGTCTGGAACCCGCTGCCCTACCGGCGCTATCTCGGCGTGGACGACGACGAGCCGTCGCGCTGAGCCAGCAGAGGGGCGAGGCCGGCTGCCGGCTCCGCCCCCAGGCCCCGCCTTGCGGAGGCCAGGGCAGGGTCAGCCCATCTTGCTCTGCAGGTAGTTTTCCTCGCCCACCCGGTCCATCAGGCCGAGCTCGGTCTCCAGCCAGTCGATATGCTCTTCCTCGGATTCGAGGATGTTCTTGAGCAGGTCCCGGCTGACATAGTCCTGAACCGATTCGCAGTAGTGGATGGCCTCTTTCAGATCGGCCACGGCGGTGCGCTCCAGCTTCAGGTCGCACTCCAGCATTTCGCGGGGGCTCTCCCCGATCAGCAGCTTGCCCAGGTGTTGCAGGTTGGGCAGGCCCTCCAGAAAGAGAATGCGCTTGATGAGTTCATCGGCGTGCTTCATCTCGTCGATGGACTCGTGGTATTCCTGTTCGGCCAGCTTGTTCAGTCCCCAGTCCTCGAACATGCGGGAGTGCAGGAAATACTGATTGATGGCAATGAGCTCGTTGCCCAGAATCTTGTTGAGCTGCTCGATGACCTTGGCGTCGCCCTTCATGGTGAGACCTCCTGATGGCTGTGGGGGATCATTGTCTGACCCCGGCCCGGTCGGGTCAAGGCAAGCGGTTGATTTTTCATGGAATGTCAATGCGAAGCAGAGTGATTCCCAATCGCATGACGGCGGCCCTTCCCAGGGGGAGGGGCCGGGGCTGGGATGGGGCTTCAGGCCAGGGCGGGCAGGGGGTGGAAGAGCTCGGGGTCGGCGGTGGGCTGCTCGCCGGACAGGTGGGTCAGAAGCTCCCGGGCATGGCAGGCGCAGCGGCCGCACTGGGAGCCCAGGCCGGTGGTGCGGCGCAGGCTGGGGTAGTCGCTGACCCCCGACTGGACGGCGTGGCGAATGGCGGAGTCGGTGACTCCCTTGCACAGGCAAACGTACATCGCACTTCTCTCCCTGATCGAACCCCGGCCGGGCCGACCTCACAAGGGTGCTCTGCGGTCGGGGCCTTCCGGCAGCCAGCCGGTGGGCTGGACAATGAAAAATTATTCCAAATGCGAATCATTGTCAATAGCGTTTGCGAGTGAATCCGAATGGCTTTCGCCGGCCGCTGCCTTTAAGATGGCTGGTCTGTCCGCGACAGGCCGAGCCCGCTGGGGGCGGCCCCGGAAGGGAGGTGGCAGGGCTGCCGACTCCCGGTTCGGCGCGGAATCGGAGGTTCTGAATCACACCGTGAACGTCGCCGCAGCCGGGGTTCTCCCACTGCAGGCGAACTGGAGGCCGCTGCCCCGCACGGGACAGACTTCAACCATCCATCTCTAACAAGGAGACTCAGCAATGGGCGTACTCGTCGGTAAACCTGCTCCTGATTTCACCTGTGCCGCCGTACTGGGCAATGGCGAAATCGTCGACAACTACACCTTCAGCGAGGCCATCAAGGGCAAATATGGCCTGCTGTTCTTTTACCCGCTGGACTTCACCTTTGTCTGCCCCTCCGAGCTGATCGCCCTGAACCACCGCGTCGAGGCCTTCAAAAAGCTGGGTGTGGAAGTGGTGGCGGTGTCCATCGACTCCCAGTTCACCCACAACGCCTGGCGCAACACGCCGGTGGATCAGGGAGGCATCGGCCAGGTGGGCTACACCATGGCTGCCGACGTGCGTCACGACATCTGCCGTGCCTACGACGTCGAGAGTGCCGGCGGGGTGGCCTTCCGGGGCGCCTTCATCATCGACCGGGAAGGCGTGGTTCGCTCCCAGATCGTCAACGACCTGCCCCTGGGTCGCAACCTGGACGAGCTGATCCGGCTGGTCGAGGCGCTGCAGTTCCACGAGGAGCACGGCGAGGTCTGCCCGGCCAACTGGAAGAGCGGCGACAAGGGCATGACCGCCAGCCCCGAGGGTGTGGCGGCCTACCTGGCGGAAAACGCCGAGGCCCTGTAAGGCTGCAGCAATCCTGCAGACCGAGCAGCAAGAGGGGGAGCGCTAGGCGCTCCCCCTTTTTTGTTGCCCGCCCGAACCGGATGAGCGACAGGCCCTGCTAGGGAGAGCGGTGGGACAGGCGGTTGAGGCCGTTGAGGGCGGCGATGCGGTAGGCCTCGGCCATGGTGGGATAGTTGAAGGTGGTGTCGACAAAATAGCGGAGCGAATTGCCCTGGCCCTGCTGTTCCATGATGGCCTGACCGATGTGGATGATCTCGGTGGCCTCGGCACCGAAGCAGTGCACCCCCAGCAGTTCCAGGGTGGCGGGGTGAAACAGCAGCTTGAGCATGCCCACGTCCTCGCCGCTGATCTGGCCCCGGGCCGTGTCCTTGAACAGGGCGCGGCCCACTTCATAGGGCGTGCGGGCCTCGGTGAGCTCGCGCTCGGTGCGCCCCACCGAGCTGATCTCCGGCAGGGTATAGATGCCCGTGGCCACATCCCGCACGGCGGGCCCCCGGGCCTGGCCGCGTATGGCTTCGGAGGCTGCCCGCCCCTGGTGGTAGGCGGCGCTGGCCAGGCTGGGCCAGCCGATGACGTCGCCGGCGGCGTAGAGGGATTCGACTTCGGTGGCGCAGTGCTCGTCCACCGCCAGATGGCCGCGGTGATCGGCGCTCAGGCCCAGGTTTTCCAGCCCCAGGCCCTCGGTATTGCCACTGCGCCCCTGACACCACAGCAGGGCGTCCCCGTGGAGCTGCTTGCCCGACTCTAGGTGGAGGGTGATGCCTCCCCCGTCGGCCTCCACCCGCTGATAGGCCTCGCGGTGGCGGACCATGACCCCGTGCTGGCGCAGGTGGTAGGTCAGGGCGTCGGAGATCTCGTCGTCGAGGAACTCCAGCAGGCGGTCCCGCCAGTTGATCAGCTCCACCTTGATGCCGATGGCGGCAAAGATGGAGGCGTACTCACAGCCGATGACCCCGGCCCCGTAAATGAGCAGCTTGGAGGGGGTGTGGCGCATGTCGAGGATGGTGTCGCTGTCGTAGATCCGGGGATGGTCGAAGTCGACATCCGCGGGGCGGTAGGGGCGAGAGCCGGTGGCCAGGATGATGTGGCGGGCCCGGAGCTCTTCGCTGGCCCGGCCGGGGTAGTGAACGCGCACCCGCTGGGGACCGATGAGCTCGGCGCGCCCCTTCAGCACCGGGACCCGGTTGCGCAGATAGAAGTTGTTGCGCATGCGCACCTGTTTGCCGATGACGCTGCCGGCCCAGTTCAGCAGCTCGGGGTAGCTGACCGGGCGATCCCGGGACAGGTCGCGCAGCAGGGGCGTGCTGCTGAAGCGAGCCAGGTCGCGCACCGCGGCCCGCAGGGCCTTGGAGGGGATGGTGCCCAGATGGGTGCAGGCGCCGCCAACCTGCTGGCGGGCATCCACCACCATGGTGCGCAGCCCGTGCTTGGCGGCATCCATGGCCGCGCTCTCGCCGGCGGGGCCGGCGCCGATGACCAGGGTGTCGCAGTCGTAGTCCGTCATGAGAGACCAGCTCCGGCTGAATTACTGGGTGCCGAGGCGACTCGGGGGCTCCATGGCGGCCAGGGTTCGGCCGGGATGCCGAGCTGGCAGCGTAGCCCGCGGCGACTCGCTGTCGCCGAGCTCCGCCTCCAGGTCCAGGGAGATCAGCACCCAGCCCGGTCTGGGGAGAAGGGCCTCGTCGTGGGTGAATACCTGGGGCTGCCCCTGGGGCGAAATGGCCAGCAGGGGCTGGCGGCGGCGACCGTGTTCACGATACCACTGAGTGTAGTCAAAATCTGCCGTCAACCGGGTGCTGCGCACTTTGGCGCCCTGCTTGATCAGCCCCGCCATGCGGGCATAGGTGAGGCCGCGCCTGCCCAGGAAGCGGCCCCGGTAGCTGTCGGCGATGGTGGTGCGCCGGCTGGCCCCCGCCTCCCGGGCGGTCTGGATGGCAAACAGGTGGTCGGCGCCGAACTCCGAGCGGTAGCGGAGCCCGGTCAGGGCGTTGAGCTCGGAGCTGGGGCTCATGGCCAGCAGGTGGCCGAGGCCGGACAGATCGAGGTGGAGGTCGGCGTGGGGCGACAGGGCATTGCCGTGGAAGGTCCGCAGCCCCGCCATGCGGGCATCGCGGATGTTTTCCCAGGACGGGTCCACCAGCTGGCAGGGAATGTGGTTGTGCTTGAGGGCCAGGGCCACGCTGCGGGCCACCGGGTTGGCGCCGATGATCAGAAAGCCCCGGGGCTCGGGCTCCGCCACCCGCAGCAGCCGGGCCATCCAGCGCGAGGTGGTGCTTTGAAAGATGACCGTGCCGATGATGACGCTGAAGGTGGCGCCCACCAGCATGCCGGCCTGTTCGTAGCCGGCTTTTTCCATGCGCAGGGCAAACAGGGCCGAGATGGCGGCGGCGACGATGCCCCGGGGTGAAATCCAGGACAGCATCAGCCGCTCTCGCCAGTTCAGCTCGGTGCCGGTGGTGGAGGCCCACACCGCGGCCGGGCGGGCGACGAAGTGGATGAAGGCCAGCAGGCCCAGCATTGGCCAGCCCAGGGCCAGAACGTGGGCAGGCTGCATCCGGGCGGCCAGCACGATGAACAGGATGGAGGTCAGCAGCAGGGTCAGCTGTTCCTTGAAGAACAGGATCTGGTTGGTGTTGATGTCCTTGCGGTTGGCCAGGTAGATGCCCATGACCGTCACCGCCAGCAGCCCCGACTCCTGGGACAGCTGGCTGGAGGCGGAGAAGGCCAGCAGCACCAGGGCCAGCGTGGCCAGGCTCTCCAGCAGGCTCGGCAGCCAGCGGCGGCGCAGGGCCAGACCCAGGGCCATGCCGCAGGCCAGGCCGACGACGCTGCCCACCGTCACCAGCTTGGCAAACAGCAGCAGGGAGTGGCCGAACATGGCCGCCGGCGCCCCCTGGGAGACGACGATCCACTCGTAGACCAGCACGGCCAGCAGCGCCCCGATGGGGTCGATGAGGATGCCTTCCCAGCGCAGCACATTGCTGATCCGGGCATTGGGGCGAACGCTGCGCAGCATGGGCACGATGACCGTGGGGCCGGTCACGACCACCAGGGCGCCGAACAGCCAGGCCATGGCCCAGTCCGCCCCGAGCATCCACCGGGTGGCCAGGGCGATCAGCACCCAGGTGATGGCTGCGCCGAGGGAGACCAGGCGGCGGACGGTGCGTCCCACGTCGCGAATCTGATGAAATTCCAGGGTCAGGCTGCCCTCGAAGAGAATGACGGCCACGGCCAGGGACACCAGGGGAAAGACCACGTCGTCCACCAGCAGCTCGGGGCCCAGCAGTCCCGTCACCGGGCCCAGCACGAGGCCCGACAGCAGCAGGAAGAGGATGGCCGGCAGCCGAACCCGCCAGGCCAGCCACTGGCAGAGAAAACCGATCAGGACGACGCCGGTGATGCCGGCGAAAACATTGGCGGTCATGGAGCATCCTTGGAGTGTTGGCCGATGGACTCCGAGCGGTCAGGGTCCGGCTGAAAACCAGGCTGTCCACCAGGGCGCCAGACTCCACAGGCCCAGCAGGGTGAACAGGGCGAAGGCGGCAAGGCGCAGCCGGGCCAGGGGGAGCCGCTGCAGCAGCTGCTCGCCAATCAGCAGCATGGGGGCATTGGCCAGCAGCATCCCCACAGTGGTACCGACCACCACCGCAGCCAGCTGTTCATAGTGGGCGGCAAGCACCACGGTGGCCACCTGGGTCTTGTCGCCGATCTCGGCCAGAAAGAAGAGCACGGTGGTAGTCAGCAGCGGCCCCCATTTCCGGCCCAGCGAGCTGGGCTCCTCCAGCTTGTCGGGCACCAGCAGCCAGAGGCCGATGGCGATGAAGCTGATGCCGATGGCCAGCTGGGCATGGCGGGGATCCAGCCATTGTGCAGCCCAGATGCCCAGCCAGGCGGACAGCCAGTGGTTGGCCAGGGTGGCGAGCAGGATGCCGGCGAGGATGACCAGGGGCCGGCGGTAGCGAACCATGAGGAAGAGGGTGAGCAGCTGGGTCTTGTCACCCATTTCGGCCAGTGTGACCGCGGCCGTCGAGGCCAGGAAAGCATCCACGAGTTGCCCTGTTGCCGACGGCCCGGGTGGGGCCGATGGATGGCCTGGGGGCACCCCTGCGGGAGGGCGCTCCCTCGAAGGAAGCGGAGAATACCAGAGCGACTGCCCAGTGCAAGCGGCGGGCCGGGCTGTCCTCAGGGGGTGGGGCCGGTGTCGGCCTCGCGGAGCAGGCGGAGCAGGCGCTGGCCCAGCCGGGCATCCGGGGCGTCCTTGCCCTGGCTGCGGCGGGCCTGGAGCAGCAGGGCCCGGAGCTGCTGGCGATCGATGCCGGGGACTTCTTCCAGCACGGCCTCCACTCCGTCGAGGCCCTCTTCCAGCAGCCGGTCGCGCAGCTGGTTCAGTTGCCGGGCGCGATGGGCCTGGCGCTGGTGCCCGGCGTCGAGGTCGGCCAGGGCTGCCGCCACGGTCTCGGCGCCCTCCCGCTCCAGCAGCCGCCCGATGTAGCGAAACTGGCGCCTCAGGGCCTCGCTGCTCTTCAGCCGCCGCCCCTCGGCCACGGCCCGGGCCAGGTCGTCCGTCAGGGGAATGTGGCCGAGCTCCCGCCGGGACAGACCGACCAGCCGCTCGCCCAGATTTTGCAGATGGCGCATTTCGCGCTTGCGAGCGGACTTGCTGGGAGGGGCGTGTTCCTGCCAGGGATCGAGCGGGTGGTTCATGGTCGCTCCTGAATCAGGCCGGGGCGGCGGGCGGCGCCTCAGGCGGTGGTGGCGGAGGGTTGCTCCCGGTGGCGGACCTGGACGTTGCCGTAGTCCTTCCGGAAGTGGCGGGCCAGGGCTTCCACCATGTAGACCGAGCGGTGCTGGCCCCCGGTGCAGCCCAGGGCCACGGTGACATAGCTGCGGTTGTTGGCGACGAAGCGGGGCAGCCAGCGCTCCATGAACTGACGGATGTCCGCCATCATGGCCTGGACGTCGGGTTCGGCATCGAGAAAGTCCCTGACCGGCTGGTCGCGGCCGGTGAAGCTGCGCAGCGCCGGGTCCCAGTGAGGATTGGGCAGGGCCCGCAGATCAAAGACGAAGTCGGCATCCACCGGAATCCCGCGCTTGAAGCCGAAGGACTGAAACAGCAGGGACAGGCTGGCGCGCTCGCCCACCAGCCGCTCCCGCACGGTGCTGCGCAGGTCGTGGACATTCATCGCGCTGGTGTCCAGCACCAGGCCGGCGGCCATGGCGATGGGCTCCAGCCAGGCCTTCTCCCGGGCCAGCGCCTCGGCGAGGGCGGTGTCGGGGTCGCTCAGCGGGTGGCGCCGCCGGGTCTCGCTGAAGCGCTTGATCAGGGTGTGATCGTCGGCATCCAGGTAGACCACCTCGGTGTGGACGTCGTCGGGCAGCTGCTGGAGCAGGTCGTTGAACTGGCTCAGGTCGCGGCTGGCGTTGCGGGCATCGATGCAGACGGCGACCCGTTTGGGGGCGTCCCGGGCCCCGTCACGCAGGGCGCTGATCAGCTGGGGCAGCAGGGTGACCGGGAGGTTGTCGATGCTGTAGTAGCCCTCGTCCTCCAGCAGGTGCAGGGCGGAGCTCTTGCCCGAGCCGGAGCGGCCACTGATGATGATGAGGTTCATGGACGTTCTCCGGTCGAGGCCAGGGCTGCGGCGAAGAGTTCCTCGTCGCCGGTGGCGTTGCGCAGGGCGAGCACCTGGGCGGGGTCGGTCAGATGTTCGGCCAGCCAGGCCAGGGTGTTGAGGTGGTCCTGGCTGGCTTCCTCCGGGGCAATCAACACCATCAGTAGGTCCACCGGCTGGTTGTCCTCGGCGTCAAAATCGATGGGCTGCTTCAGGGTGAGCAGGGCCCCGGTCAGCCGGCTGCAGCCGGCGAGGCGGCCGTGGGGCAGGGCGACCCCCTGGCCCAGGGCGGTGCTGCCCAGACGCTCCCGGGCCAGCAGGCTCTGGTATAGCTCATGGCTGTCCAGTTCGGGGACGCTCTGGCCGATCAGCTGGCTGGCGACCTCGAGGGCCTGCTTTCTGCTGACGGGGTCCAGGCCGGCTCGAACCCGATCGGGAGCCAGGATCTGCTCCAGCGGCGATGTGGACATGGCGCTCACATGATCAGTGCGGGCCGGTTCACCGGCCCGGCGAGTGGCTTAGCGACCGAGGGTCTTTTCCTTGTGCTTGATCAGCTGGCGATCCAGCTTGTCCGCCAGGGCGTCGATGGCGGCGTACATGTCCTCGGCTTCTGCCGAGGCAAACAGTTCCCCGCCGGCGACGTGCATGATGGCCTCGGCCTTCTGGATCAGTTTTTCCACGGTGAGGGTGACGTGGGTCATGGTGATGTTGTCAAAGTGGCGCTGCAGGCGAGACAGCTTGCGCTGGACGTAGTCGCGCAGGGGCTGGGTGACCTCGACGTGATGACCGCTGACATTGATCTGCATTGCTGACTCCTTGGTTCAGGCAGGGAACTTCAGACCAGGCGCCTGCGCTCGTGGGAGGGCGGGATGGCCATGGATTCACGGTATTTGGCGATGGTGCGGCGCGCCACCCGGATGCCCTGTTCCGACAACAGCGTGGTGATGCGGGCATCGCTGAGGGGCTTGCGCGGGCACTCCTCGGCGACGATGTTGCGGATCAGGGCGCGAATGGCGGTGGAGGAGCACTCGCCGCCACTGTCGGTGCCGACGTGGCTGGAAAAGAAGTACTTCAGCTCGAAGACGCCCCGAGGCGTGTGCATGTATTTCTGGGTGGTGACCCGGGAGATGGTGGATTCGTGCATGTCGACGGCCTCGGCGATGTCATTCAGCACCAGCGGCTTCATCGCCACTTCTCCGTACTCGAAGAACCCGCGCTGGACCTCGACGATGCGGCTGGCCACCTTGAGCAGGGTCTCGTTGCGGCTCTGCAGGCTGCGCAGGAACCAGCGCGCCTCCTGGAGATTGTCCCGCAGAAAGGTGTTGTCCGCCGAGCTGTCGGCGCGGCGGATCAGCGAGGCGTAATTGCTGTTGATGCGCAGGCGGGGGGCGATGTCGGGGTTCAGCTCCACCACCCAGCGGTCCTGCCGGCGCCGCACGAAGACGTCCGGAACGATGTATTCCGTGGGCTCGGGGGCGATGCGCTCCCCGGGGAAGGGGGTCAGGCTCCGGACCAGCTGCAGGGCCTGGCGAATTTCTTCCTTGGTCAGCCGCGAGCGTCGCTGGAGCTGCGCATAGTCGCGGCTCTCCAGCAGGTGGATGTACTGGCTGATGAGCTGATAGGCCTCCTCCCGCCAGGGCGTGTCGGGGGGCAGTTGCTCCAGCTGGATCAGCAGGCACTCCCGCAGGTCGCCGGCCCCCACGCCGGGGGGGTCGAACTGCTGGATCCGGCGCAGCACCTCGTCGACCTCCGCCCGCTCGAAGTCGAGGTCCTCGGCCAGCAGGCTCCGGTGCAGATCTTCCACGGGGACGGTGAGGCGACCCGCCTCGTCGATGGCATCGATGAGCGTCAGGGCAATGATCTGCTGGCGGTCGTCCATGCGGCTGAGGTTGAGCTGCCACAGCAGATGATCCTGCAGGGTTTCCTCGGCGCTGTTGCGGGCGTCGATGTCGTAGTCGCTGTCAGCGGGGGCGGCCAGCCCGGTGCCGCTGCTGGTGGGGTAGATGTCCTCCCACTGGGTGTCCACCGGTAGCTCGGTGGGAATGTCCTGTTCCCACTGGGGCTCGTCGCCCTCGGCCGCCTTGTCCTCGGAGGAGCTGGCTGCCGAGGCCTCTTCCCCCTCCAGTTCCAGCAGGGGGTTGCTGTCCAGGGCCGCCTGGATCTCCTGCTGCAGGTCTAGGGTGGACAGCTGCAACAGGCGGATGGCCTGCTGCAGCTGGGGCGTCATGGTCAGCTGTTGTCCCAGCTTGAGTTGTAGCGACTGTTTCATAGTGTGCGAGCCATGCCCTGTTGCCACTCCTCTGGCCGGCACTCTGGCGCCGGGATCCATCCATTGCCACCCAGTGTAGCCCTGGCTCCAGCATCCTGCAATCCGCTAGCAAGCGCCATACCGGAATTGCCAGCTGCTTGTTTTTCAGGAAGTTTTTCACCGCGGTCAGGCATTTTGTTCGCCCGGCAACCCGCTGGAACCCGCCCCGCCGGCGCGGTGGCGGAATCGGTCCGGGAGCAGAGAACTAGAGGCGGAAGTGCTCGCCGAGGTAGAGCTTGCGCACCTTCTGGTTGGCCAGTACCTCGTCGGCGGTGCCCGACGCGATGATGTGGCCCTCGCCGACGATGTAGGCCGTTTCGCAGATGTCCAGGGTGTCCCGCACGTTGTGGTCGGTAATCAGCACGCCGATGCCCCGCTGCTGCAGGTGGGCGATGGTCTGCTTGATGTCCGTCACCGAGATGGGGTCGACGCCGGCGAAGGGCTCATCCAGCAGGATGAAGGCGGGGTCCATGGCCAGGGCCCGGGCGATCTCGACCCGGCGGCGCTCGCCCCCCGACAGGGACATGCCCAGGCTGTCGCGGAGGTGGGTGACGTGGAATTCCTGCAGCAGTTCATCCAGCCGCTGCCGGCGCTGGCGGCGATCGAGGTCCCGCCGGGTCTCCAGCACGGCCAGCAGGTTGTCGGCCACGCTGAGCTTGCGAAAGATGGAGGCCTCCTGGGGCAGATAGCCCACCCCGGCCCGGGCCCGGCCATGCATGGGCAGGCCGGTGAGGTCGCGCTGGTCGAGCAGGATGCGGCCGCCATCGGCCCGGATGAGGCCGACGATGATGTAGAAACAGGTGGTCTTGCCGGCCCCGTTCGGGCCCAGCAGGCCGACGATCTGACCGCTGGCCACGCTGAGGGAGACATCGACGATGACCTGGCGTCCCTTGTAGCTCTTGGCCAGGTTGAGTGCGCGCAGTTCCGCCATGGCCGCCTCAGTCGCCGCCCGGGTCGCGCCGGGAGGCCTCGGGCTGCAGCACCATCTGTACCCGGTCCGAGCCCGAGCCGCTGCTGTGGGCCCGCACCACCTCGGTGTCGATCTCATAGTCGATGCGCTGGCCGGTGACGATGGAGCCCTCCTGTTCCACCTCGGCTTCTTCTTCCAGCACCATCAATTCTTCCTGCTGCAGATAGGTAATGGTGCGGGCGCGGCCCTTGACCAGCTCGCCGTCGGGTTCGGGCAGCTGCTGCAGCCGCGCTCGATTGCCGGTGGCCACCATGCGCTGAATGCGGTGGCCGTCGCTGTGTACCACCACCTTGTCGGCGTCGATGCGCAGGCTGCCCTGGACGATGACCACCTCGCCGGTGTAGGTCACCACATTGCCTTCCTGGACGGCCTGGTCGGCGGTGACCTCGATGGGTTGATCCCGGTCCGTGGGCAGGGCCTGGGCGGCGGGGGCGGTCAGCAGGGCCAGCCACAGCAGCAGGCGCGCAGCCGGTTCAGTGGGCATCGTGGTGTCCTCGTACCTGGTGCAGCAGTTTCACGCGGTCGGCGGCCAGATCGGCTCGCATGCCCACGCCATCGGTGATGGAGCCCGGGCCGGCGAGGCGGACGGCGGCATCGGTCTCGGCGTGCTTGCGGCCCGGGTAGAGGGTCAGCACCGTGGTGCGCAGGCTGCGGTTGCCGCCGAGGTTGTCGACGTGCACGTCGTGGATCAGGGTGATTTCATCGTCCTCTGCCAGGTGGCGGATCTCTCCTTCCAGGGCCCGGGCGACCCAGCCCTCGCCGTCCTCGCGGTAGCCGGTGAAGACGGGCAGGGTGGCCCGGGAGCGATCCTCATCCTCGAGCTGGTACAGGGTGCGGGAGTGGAATCGGTGACTGACCTGGCCCTGCTCGTCATAGCTGACGCTGCGGGGCTCCATCAGATAGAGGCTGACCGCCGGCTCCACCAGGGGTTCGGCGGGGGGCGGCAGCAGGCCGGGAGGGCGGCCCGAGAGCCAGTATTCGCTGAGGTAGAACACCAGGCCGACAAAGCTCAGGGCGCTGGCCAGCAGCGGCAGGCGAAAGCGGCGGCGCCGATCCCGCTGGCCGGGATGGGGACCGGGGCGGGTCACAGGTAGTGCTCCAGGCTTTCTTGCAGCTGGCCCCGGGCCTTCAGCAGCCACTCAATGGCCTCCCGCACCGCGCCCTCGCCCCCCCGCAGGCGGCTGCACCAGTCCGCGTGGCTGCGGACGAAGTGGTGGCCGCTGGCCACGGTCAGGCCGAGGCCCGCAGCGCGGATGGCGGACAGATCCGGCAGGTCGTCTCCCATGTAGGCGACCTGGGGCAGGGTCAGCTCGCGCCGGGCCAGCAGTTCCTGCAGGGCCTGGAGCTTGTCCTCCCGGCCCTGGACGACTTCCTCGATGCCCAGTTCGCCGGCCCGCCGGGCCACCAGTTCCGAGCTGCGACCGGTGATGAGGGCCACCTCCACCCCCGCCCGCTGCAGCAGCTTGATGCCCAGGCCGTCGAAGATGTGGAAGGACTTGAGCTCCTCGTCGTGGTTGCCGTAGTGGAGGCGGCCGTCGGTGAGCACGCCGTCGACGTCCAGCGCCAGCAGGCGAATGCGGGCCGCCCGCTCCAGCAGCTCGGTGTCAGAGGTCGGGGTGGTGGGGGGGTGGGATGGGGTCATCAGGTCACTCCGGAACGCAGCAGATCGTGAACGTGCAGGGCGCCCACGGGGTGCTGGCGGGCATCCACCGCCACCAGGGCGCTGATCTTGAACTCATCCATGATGCGCAGCGCCTCGGCCGCCAGCATGTCCGGCGATACGGTCTTGCCGCCCCGGGTCATGACCTGGCTGACCGGGGTGCCGTGCACGTCCAGGCCCTGGTCGATGGTACGGCGCAGGTCGCCATCGGTAAACAGGCCCAGCAGGCGGTCTTCCCCGTCGACGACGGTGGTAAAGCCCATGCCCTTGGCGCTCATCTCCAGCAGGGCGGCAACGATGTGCTGGTCGGGGCCCACCCGGGGGATGGCGTCGCCCTCGTGCATGACATCGCTCACCTTCAGCAGCAGCCGGCGCCCCAGAGCTCCGCCGGGATGGGAGAAGGCGAAGTCCTCGGCGGTGAATCCCCGGGCCTCCAGCATGGCGATGGCCAGGGCGTCGCCCATGACCAGGCTGGCGGTGGTGGACGAGGTGGGTGCCAGCCCCAGCGGACAGGCCTCCTCGGCCACGCTGATGTCGAGGTCCACGTCGGCGGCCAGGGCCAGGGTCGAGCTGCGGTTGCCGGTCAGACTGATCAGGGGCACGCCCATGCGCTTGAGCAGGGGCAGCAGCTGAATCACCTCGGCGGTGGTGCCGGAGTTCGACAGGGCCAGCACCACGTCCTGGGGGGTGATCATGCCCATGTCCCCGTGGCTGGCCTCGGCGGGGTGCACGAACATGGCCGGGGTGCCGGTGCTGGCCAGGGTGGCGGCGATCTTGTTGCCGATGTGGCCCGATTTGCCCATGCCGGTGACCACGACCCTGCCCTGGCAGGCCAGCATGAGCCCGCAGGCTCGCTCGAAGTGCTCGTCGAGCCGCTCCAGCAGGGCCGAGATGGCGTCGCGCTCCATGACAATGGTGCGGCGGGCGGATTCAAGCAGGGCAATCTGGGTCATGGGTCATCCACGGTGGTGCCAGGGGTGGCGAGTTGCCAACGGCGCGGGTTTGTGGTTCGCTGGCGCGCTTGCATGGGTGGCCGGCCGGTGGTGCTGGCCGTCCGTATCCGGGCCGCCGTATTATAGGCGCCGTTGCTGACAAACGAAACGTGATGATGGTGCACTCAGAGGCCGCACGGCCGGAAAGTTCTCCCGGGGCAACCCCCTGGATCTCCCTGCGCGGGGTGGGTCTGAAGCGGGGGCGGCGCTGGATCTTCGACCGCGTCGACCTCGAAGTTCCCCGGGGATCCGTCACGGCCATCATGGGCCCCTCGGGCTCGGGCAAGACCACCCTGCTGAGGCTGATCAGCGGCCAGCTCCAGCCCAGCCGTGGACAGGTGATGCTGGACGGGCAGGACACGGCCCGCTTCCGCCGCGCCGACTGGCAGGCCATGCGCCGGCGCATGGGGGTGCTGTTTCAGAGCGGCGCGCTGTTTACCGACCTCGATGTCTTCGACAACGTGGCCTTTCCACTGCGGGCCCACACCCGCCTGCCCGAGAGCATGGTCGCCGACATGGTGGCGCTCAAGCTGGAGGCCGTGGGGCTGCGCAGTGCCCGCAGCCTGCAGCCCTCGGAACTGTCCGGGGGCATGGCGCGCCGGGTGGCGCTGGCCCGGGCCATCGTGCTGGACCCCGAGCTCATTCTCTACGACGAGCCCTTCGCCGGCCAGGACCCCATCTCCATGGGCATTCTGGCCCGGCTCATCCGCCAGCTCAACGATGCTCTGGGAGTGACCAGCGTCATCGTTTCCCACGATGTCGAGGAGACCGCCGAGATCGCCGACCAGATGTATGTCATCGCCGATGGCGGCGTCATCGGCGCCGGCCCCCCCGCCGTGCTGCTGGAGTCGAAGGAGCCGCTGCTCAACCAGTTCCTCCATGGCCTGCCCGATGGGCCGGTGCCCTTCCACTACCCGGGACCGGGACTGGAGGAAGACCTGCTGGGAGCGATGGCGGAGGAGAGGACATGATGGACTGGCTCGCCGGCCTCGGGCGCCGTGGCCTGGATGCCATGGCTCGCTTTGGCCGATCCGGTGTCATTCTGCTGCGCACCCTGGTGGCCCCGCCCGACTGGCGCACCGGCCCGGCCCAGCTGGTCCTGCAGCTGCAGCGAATCGGTGTTCACTCGCTGATCATCATCGTGGTTTCGGGGCTGTTCATCGGCATGGTGTTGAGCCTGCAGGGCTACACTACCCTGACTCGCTTCGGAGCCGTCGAGGCCCTGGGGCAGCTGGTTTCCCTGGTGCTGGTGCGGGAGCTGGGGCCGGTGGTGACGGCGCTGCTGTTTGCCGGCCGGGCCGGCTCGGCCCTGACCGCCGAGGTGGGCCTGATGAAGACCACCGAACAGCTGGCGGCCATGGAGATGATGGGAGTGGATCCGCTGCGCCGGGTGATTCGCCCCCGGCTGGTGGCCGGCCTCATCGCCATGCCGGTGCTGGCCCTCATCTTCAACTGCGTGGCCATCTTCGGCGCCGTGCTGGTGGGGGTGGACTGGCTGGGCGTGGACGCCGGCTCCTTCTGGGCCAACATGCAGGCGGCGGTGGAGTTTCGCCTCGACATCCTGAACGGCATCATCAAGACCGTCGTCTTCGGCGTGGTGGTGACCTGGATCGCCCTGTTCGAAGGCCTGGATGCAGTGCCCACCGCGGCGGGCATCAGCGCGGCCACCACGCGGACCGTGGTGTACTCCTCCCTGGCCGTGCTGGGGCTGGACTTTCTGCTCACGGCGACCATGTTCGGCCTGTGAGCAGCCGGAGGACGGCCGTCCCGATCGGCGGGGCGGCTGGAATGACCTTGAAGAGGGAAGAGAGCGGGATATGACCAGTCGCGGGATCGAGATCAGTGTCGGGTTGTTCATGCTGGCTGGCTGCCTGGCACTGGCCATGCTGGCCTTTCGGGTCAGTGGCCTGACCCTGGAGAGCAGCGGCAGGCAGTACACATTGTATGCTTCCTTTGAAAATGCCTCGGGGCTGGCGGTGCGCTCCAGGGTTTCCCTGGCCGGGGTGCTGGTGGGCCGGGTCACCGCCATCGAGCTGGATCCGGTGGATCTGCGGGCTCGGGCCACCCTGGCCATTGATGCCGATGTGGACTACCTCACCGTGGACACCATCGCCGCCATCAAGACGGCGGGGATCCTGGGAGAAAAATACATCAGCCTCAGCGTCGGCGGCGAGCCGGATCTGCTGGAGGACGGCGATGCGATCGAGGACACCCAGTCCACCATGGTGCTGGAAGACCTGATCGGCCGTTTTCTGACCAGTGCCGGCAGCGGTCGGGACTGAGGTGGCGAGACGGGCAACAGGCAGGAGAGTGACGATGATCAGACAAGGCATGCGGTTCGGCTGGCTGATGGTGGCCACCCTGCTAGCCCTGTGGGCGGCTCCGCTGTGGGCGGCAGAGCCCGAGGAGTGGGCGACCGAGCCCGACCCCCATCGCCTGGTGGAGCGAACCACCGAGCGGGTGCTGGCGGTCATCGAGGAGGGCAGGAGCTACGCCGAGGAAGACCCCGAGCGCTTCTATCGGGCGGTGGAGGAAGTGCTCGGCCAGGTGGTGGATTTCGAGGTCTTCGCCCGCAGCGTCATGGGCAAGTACGCCAGTGCCCAGCGCTACCGCGCCCTGCAGACCGACGAGGAGCGCCAGCAGTTCCGGCAGCGGGTCGAGCGCTTCAGCGACAAGTTTCGGCGGGGCCTGGTGGAGACCTATGCCCAGGGCCTGCTGACCTTCAGCGGCCAGCGCATCGAGGTGGTGCCGCCCCGGGGCAACGAGGTCAGCAATACTTCGGCCCGGGTGCTGCAGTACATCTACCCCGACGAGGGCGGCAGCCCCTACAACGTGCAGTACACCCTGCGCCGGGACAGCGCAGGGCTGTGGAAGCTGCGCAATGTCATCATCGAGGGCATCAATTTCGGTGCCACCTACCGCAACCAGTTCGCCGCGGCGGTGGAGAGCCACCGCAATGACATCGATGCCGCCATCGATAGCTGGAGCGTCGAGCCCCAGGTCGAGTTCGACGAGGCCAGGGAGGCGGATCCATCATGACCGACCGGAGCCCCGGGCTGGAACCGGACGCCGCTTCGCCGATGCGGGCGAGGCTGCGCGGGGACCTCACCATCGACACCGCGGGAAGCCTGCTGGAGGCGGGCCGTCGCTGGCTGGCGGAGCAGCCCGCGGGCAGCGTGGCCGAGCTGGACCTGAGCGGGGTGCATCGCTGTGACAGCGCAGCTCTGGTGCTGCTGGTGGACTGGCTGCGCACTGCCCGGAGCCGGGGTGGCGAGCTGTCCCTGCGGGCCCTGCCCGAGGCCCTGCGAGCCATGCTGCCCCTGCTGGGTCTCGCCGGTCTGCTGGGGGAGGCCGGCGAGACCGAAGCCGCCACCTCCTGTACAATGACCGGCTCTACGGCGCATTGACTGCGCCCGGAACCTGTTTTGAGGTGGTTATGGATCTGCAGGAAGTCAAGCGCCAGCTGCAGCAGGCCCTGCCGGGCTGCGAGGTGGAAATACAGGGCGACGGCCGGTATTACGACGTGGTGGCCTGGGGAGAGCACTTCGAGGGCATGTCCCGGGTCCAGCGCCAGCAGGCGGTGTATGCCGTTCTGAACCCCTGGATTGCCAGTGGCGAGATGCACGCCGTCAACATGCGCCTCCTCACCCCCTCCGAGCGAGCTCAACAGCAGCAGGCCTGAGTCGGGGCTGCTGCCTCGCCAGCTGGACATTTCATGGACAAACTCGTCATTCACGGCGGCATTCCCCTCCATGGGGAGATCCGCATTTCCGGGGCCAAGAACTCGGCCCTGCCCATCCTCGCCGCCACCTTGCTGGCGGACGAGCCGGTGACGGTGCGCAACCTGCCCCACCTCCATGACATCACCACCATGATTGCGCTGCTGCGCTGCATGGGCGTGGAGCTCATCATCGACGAGCGGCTGGGCATCGAGGTTCACGGACACACCATCCAGGAATTCACCGCGCCCTATGAGCTGGTGAAGACCATGCGGGCCTCCATCCTGGTGCTGGGCCCCATGCTGGCTCATTTTGGCCAGGCCAGGGTGTCCTTCCCCGGTGGCTGTGCCATCGGCAGTCGCCCGGTGGACCTGCACCTGCGCGGGCTGGAGGCGCTCGGCGCCCGCATCGACATCGAGGAAGGCTACATCAAGGCCACCCGCAAGGGCCGGCTGCAGGGTGCCCACATCCACATGGACACGGTCACCGTGGGGGGCACGGAAAACGTCATGATGGCGGCCACCCTGGCCGAGGGGCGCACCATCATCGGCAACGCCGCCCGGGAACCCGAGGTGGTGGACCTGGCCAACTGCCTCAACGCCATGGGGGCGCGGGTCAGTGGTCACGGCACCGACACCATTGTCATCGACGGGGTCGAGCGGCTGCACGGCTGCGAGTACCGGGTCATGCCGGATCGCATCGAGACCGGGACCTATCTGGTGGCGGCGGCTGCCACCCGGGGCCGGGTCAAGCTCAAGGACACCCAGGCCGACAGCCTGGAGGCAGTGCTGGACAAGCTGCGCGAGGCCGGGGCCACCCTGGAGCTGGGGGAGGACTGGATCGCCCTGGACATGGAGGGCCGCCGCCCCCGGGCCGTCAATCTCCGCACCGCTCCCTACCCCGGTTTTCCCACCGACATGCAGGCGCAGTTCACCGCCATGAATGCCGTGGCGGAGGGCACTGGCTCGGTGGTGGAGACCGTGTTTGAAAACCGCCTGATCCAGGTGCATGAAATGAATCGCATGGGGGCCCGCATCGCCATCGAGGGCAATACCGCCATCATCCACGGCCAGGAGCGGCTCAAGGGGGCCCCGGTCATGGCCACCGACCTGCGGGCCTCGGCCAGCCTGGTCATCGCCGGCCTAGTGGCCGAGGGCAAGACGGTGGTGGACCGCATCTATCACATCGACCGCGGGTATGAGTGCATCGAGGAAAAGCTGCAGCTGCTGGGCGCCGACATCCGCCGCCTGCCGGAGTAGGGTCGTACCGACGCCATGCAACCATTGACCATTGCCCTGACCAAGGGCCGCATTCTCAAGGAAACCCTGCCCCTGCTGGCCGAGGCGGGCATCGAGCCGGCCGAGGACATCCATCGCAGCCGCAAGCTCATCTTCGATACCAACCAGCCGGGATTGCGCCTGGTGGTGCTGCGGGGCATCGACGTCCCCACCTATGTGCAGCTGGGGGCGGCCGATCTGGGGGTCTCGGGCAAGGACATGCTGCTGGAGCTGGGCAGCGAGGGGCTGTATGAACCCCTGGACCTGGGCATTGCGCGCTGCCGGCTGATGACCGCCGGCATCCGCGGCCGCAGCCTGCCCCGGCGGCGCCTCAAGGTGGCCACCAAGTTCGTCAACGTGGCCCGGCGCCACTTTGCCCAGCGGGGCATCCAGGCCGACGTGATCAAGCTGTATGGCGCCATGGAGCTGGCCCCGCTGATGGATCTGGCCGATCTCATCGTCGACATCGTCGACACCGGCAACACCCTGCGGGCCAACGGCCTGGAACCGCTGGAGCTGATTGCCCCGATCAGCTCCCGCCTGGTGGTCAACCAGGCCTCCCTCAAGCAGCACTATCAAAGGGTGCAGGCCGTCATCGACCGGCTCCGGGCCGCGGTGCTGGCGCGGGAGGGAGAGGGCGCCGCTGC
>Ga0209487_1000830_pt1 | contig 27099 bp, 27 predicted proteins | sample Poulit2012_FD_187524 | JGI IMG/M metagenome (GOLD analysis project Ga0209487, IMG submission 187524) | Agricultural soil microbial communities from Georgia to study Nitrogen management - Poultry litter 2012 (SPAdes) (version 2) | ecosystem: Environmental > Terrestrial > Soil > Agricultural land...
GGCACGAAGATCACGCTCGCGAAACCGCCCATGAAGGTAAGCACGGTGAGCGCGCGGCCTCGCAGTTCCACGAACCAGTTGGCAACTACGGCGAAGGCCGGCTCGTAGAGGACCGCGGCCATGGCCACCCCGAGCGCGAGAGCGAGCAGGTAGAAGGCGGCCAGGCCCTCCACCCGCGACCAGAGCAGGAGCACAGTGGTGGCGAGGACGGACCCACCGGTCATCACGGCACGCGCGCCATGCCTGTCCACCCAGTGCCCGAGCGGGATTGCGACTAGCCCCGAGGTCAGGAGCGCCACCGAGAAGGCGCCCGTGATGGCCGCCTTGGACCACCCCAGCTCAGCGCCCATAGGTGCGATGAAGACCGGGAAGGCGTAGGAGAGGACCCCATACGAAACCGTCTCCGTGAGGCCGAGAGCGAGGACTAGGACCCAGCCGTAGTAGAGACGGGGCAGGCGCACGCCGCGCATGCCCCGAATCGCCAGATGGCTCACCCGCAGCAGCTCCGATTGGGGGTGGGAGAGATGGCGGTAGGGGGCGCGGCTACCGGCGCGCAGCAGGTAGCGCGAAGCGGCGTGCCCTGTATCGTCGCCATTTCCTCCGCGGCGGCAGCACTCTTTTCTGGATCTGCGCTACACGACGCACCAGTACCGCAGGCAGCACCCGTTACCGCTTGCTCCTCAGTGCCCGCGCCGTTCGTCACACCCACCAGATCCGTCGAGCAGACCCCCGTCTCCGGGAGCACCAGCTCCACCGCGCTCGCCGCCTCCAGGTCCCCGGTCAATCCGGCGACCACCGAGCGCACCTGCTCGTAGCCGGTAAGAAGAAGGAAGGTCGGCGCGCGGCCGTAGCTCTTCATTCCCACTATGAAGAAGTCCCGCTCCGGGTGCTTGAGCTCTTCGTACCCGTGTGGGTAGACGGTGCCGCAGCTATGCAGATTCGGATCGATCAGGGGTGCGAGCGCGGTCGGCGCCTCAAGCCAGGGATCGAGGCTGATCCGGAGCTCGCGCAAGATACCGAGATCGGGACGGTAGCCGGTCGTGACCACGATCTCGTCCACCGGGCCGATCACCCGCTCCCCCTCGCCTTCGATCAGAACCCCACGCCCGTTCGCCACTACGCGTTCCGCCCTGAAGCCCAGGACAAACTCCACCGCGCCAGAAACGACTAGCTCTCTCAGGCGAGATCCGAGCGTGCCGCGCGCCTCGAGTGCATCAGCGCCGCCACCGCCGAACATCAGCCCCGGCTCCTGCCTGCGAACCGCCCACACCACCTCCGTGCCCGGCGATTCCTCGCCGAGTGTGACCAGGTCTAGGACCGCGTTGAACGCCGAGTGACCGCTCCCGATGACCAGCGTCCGCCTCCCCGCATAACGGGCGCGCTCGCGCCTCAGAGCGTCCGGGACACCGTAGCTGATCCGCTCGCCATGCTCGACCTCACCCTCGAGCGGGAGCCCGCTCGCACCGAGCGGATTTGGGGTCGTATACGTCCCCGAGGCGTCGATCACCGCACGCGCCAGGTAGCGCTCGGTACGTCCCGACGCGGTGCGCACGACCAGCTCGAAGGGCGCCTCCTCCCGGCCCGCGGTCTTCACCTTGTCATAACCCCTCCGGGAGACCGCCACCACGCGGCGCCCCAGCAGGAGGTGCGGCGCGATCTCAGGGTGCGAGGCGAGCGGCTCCAGAAACCGCTCCACCAACTCGCCGCCAGTGGGGAGGTAATCGTCATCGGGCGGCGACCACCCCGTCTCCAAGAGCAGGCGACGCGAGACCGGGTCGGTCAGATACTTCCAGGGAGAGAAGAGGCGAACATGGCTCCACGCCCTGATACTCGCGCCCACGGCAGCGCCCGACTCCAGAATCAGCGGCCGCTCGCCCCGCGTGACCAGATGCGCCGCCGCTACCAGGCCAATGGGCCCCGCCCCGATGATCGCCACTGGAAGGGGCTCGGCCCCAGGTCGCCTCGAATTCGTATGCATCGTGTCCTCCTCCACCCTAGTTTAGTTGCTATGCGTAACAATGTTGCCGAAAGAATGGCCCTCCTCGAAGGGCCGAATGAGATTGGCTTACGAGACCGCGCAGCAGCTGCCACCCGTGGTGTCGACCCGCGATGCCGCCGCACGTGCTAACTCACCTACCAGTCGAGCCATCGACTGCCGCACCTCGGGGCTGAATTCCGCCAGGAGTTCTGCCTCTTGCGCCAGAATATCCCCCTCGATGCGGGCGTGCAGCACGCGGCCCGACTCCGTGGCCTCGAGGCTCAACGCGCGCCGGTCCTCCGGATTCTCCCGGCGCTCCACATACCCCTTCTTCTCCAGGGCGTCGACGAGTCGGCTCGCGGTGCTCTTGTCCAGGAAGAGGTACGCGGCGAGTTCGTTCAGCGTGAGGGGGCCGTGCAGCACTACGGCCTCCAGCGCGTAGCACTGCGCCACCGAGACATCGTAGCAGCAGATGCGGTCGCGGTCGCGGAACTGGTAGACGCGAATCAACTCCGAGAGGGCCCGGTGCAGGGCGAGGGCATCGGCGCTGAGGTCCGCGGCGCTGGCCAGAATTGGCAATGTGGCGCTCCCATTACGTGGCACTGTTCTGCTCTGGTCCATCCGGTCTCTCCATCCTCGTGTCAGTTGACTGCTTGCAACCCACAATAGTTGTACCGCGCAACTATAAACGGAGCCGGTCTTCCTGTCAAGAGAGGTGTTCGCGGCGAACCAGGACCAGCATGACACCAGTGCGCGGCTCAGGCCGAACTCGCTCGTTACCTGCCTGGCGGGCGGGGGTTGCTTCCTATGTCCAGATCCCTTATCGTAGTTCTACGATAAACGAAACAGGGAGCATTCCAATGAATTCCAAGTACTGCGCGCCGGCCACACCGATCGATCCAAACGTCGATCCAGATGAGGAGTTGGCGGGATACGCCAAGGCGCTAGGTCATCCGGCACGCGTCAAGATCCTGCGCTTCCTCATGGAACAGGAGGAGTGCATGGCCGGCGCGATCGCGGAAGAGCTTCCGCTGGCGCAATCCACCGTATCGCAGCACCTGAAGGTATTGCGTGAGGCAGGGCTGATCCACGGCGAGGTGGACGGTCCCCGGATCTGCTACTGCGCCGACGAAACCCGGATCGAGCGTCTCCAGGCCTTGCTAGGTGGCCTGGTCTCGCCCGCCCGCGTCTGAAATGGAGAGGTATCATGGCTAAAATGCAAGTCTACGATCCGGCGCTGTGCTGCTCGACGGGCGTATGCGGCGCGGAGGTCGATCCCACACTTGTCCGCTTCGCCGCGGATCTTGAGTGGCTCGGCAAACAGGGTGGCGAGGTGCGCCGCTATAATCTTGCGCAGGAGCCGACTGCGTTCGCACTAAACGCGCTTGTCCGGCATACGCTTCAGCAGGAGGGCACCGACTGCCTACCATTGATCCTGGTGGGTGGAGAGATCGTCTCGCGGGGGCGTTACCCCGCGCGCAATGAAATGGCGGAGTGGAGTGGTATCGTCGCAGCGCCAGAAAGCTCCACGGTGGAGGCAACACCCAAGGAGCAGGCGAACGACCGGGCGGCGGCTCCAGCGTCCGGTGCAGGCGATGCCCGCAATGCGCCCGCATTTGTGGCGCTTGATCGCTCACCACGGCCACGCGGCCGCTCCTCCGATTGTTGCTGAAGGAGGGAACGATGAACGAGCGCACTGACGTCTTGGACCCGGTCACTCGATATCAGTTTTTCACAGGCAAGGGAGGCGTGGGGAAAACCTCACACGCCTGTGCAACCGCGATCGCACTCGCGGACCAGGGTAAGCAGGTTCTACTGGTGAGCACTGATCCGGCCTCGAATCTGGCTGAGGTCCTTGGGACCGAAATCGGGCAGGAGCCTACGTCCGTAGCCGGTGTGCCGGGGCTCTCCGCGCTAAATGTCGACCCCGCGGCCGCAGCGGCCGCGTACCGGGAACGGGCGGTCGACCCAGTCCGCGGGCTGCTTCCCGAGGCGGCGATCCGGCAGATGGAAGAACAGCTCTCGGGCGCCTGCACGGTGGAGGTGGCCGCCTTTGACGAGTTCGCGGCCCTACTCACAGACCACGAACGCATGAGCCGGTTCGATCACGTCATCTTCGACACCGCGCCCACCGGCCATACGCTTCGCCTGCTCCAGCTTCCGGCAGCCTGGTCGAGCTTTCTCGAGCAGAACGAACGCGGCGCCTCATGCCTCGGACCGGTCGCGGGACAGAAGGCCCAGCAGGCACGTTACGTGGCCGCATCGGAGATGCTTAGCAATCCTGAGCTGACCACGGTCGTGCTGGTCAGCCGTCCGGAGATGAGTGCCCTCGCAGAGGCAGAGCGGACGAGCCATGAATTGGCTGCGTTGGGGCTCACCAGCCAGAGATTGATCCTTAATGGGATCTTCACGGCAAGCGATCAGAGCGATGCATTGGCGCTTGCGCTGGAAGAGCGCGCGAGAGCGGTTCTTGCCCAGCTCCCACCGCGCCTCTTGGCTCTACCACGGACCGAGGTCCCGCTCCTGCCGCACAACCTGGTGGGCCTGGAGGCTATCCGGGTATTGTCTCGCCCCACGGAGACTATGGTTGTACGGCCCCACTCCCGACCGCCCGCCGCGGTCGATCGCGACCTGCCGTCTTTAGGTGAGCTGATTGACGAAATCGCTGCGGCCGGGCACGGGCTTGTGATGGTGATGGGCAAGGGCGGCGTGGGCAAGACCTCTGTGGCCGCCGCGCTTGCCGTCGTACTCGATACCGCGCCGACCGGGCATACGCTCCTGCTCCTGGACTCCACCGGCGCGTATCACCGGGAGGTGCTACGTACGAGCAATCTGCCGCCAGAGCGGGTGGTTACACCGATGATGCGCCTGCGCGATCCGGAACACACGCGGCTGCTCATCGTCGCCCTTCCCGAAACCACCCCTGTGGTTGAGGCGGAGCAACTGCAAGCAGACCTCCGCCGTGCCGGGATCGAGCCTTATGCGTGGGTCGTAAATCAGAGCCTCGCCGCGGCCCACACCACCGATCCGATTCTGATGGAGCGGGCGCAAGCGGAGGAACCGCTGATCGAGCGAGTTTGCACGGAGCTAGCGACGCGAGTCGCAATCATTCCCATGCTGGCTGAATCCCCCGTGGGTCCCGGGCGCCTCCGCGAAATGATTAGCGGCGGCGCCCATCAACTGGAGACTGCAGATGTCTGAACCGGTAACCAAGCGGATGTCCTCCCTGGACCGCTACCTCACGCTCTGGATCTTCCTTGCCATGGCGGCGGGAGTAAGCCTCGGCTTCCTCGTCCCCGCCGTCGAGGGCGTGATCAACTCCTTTCAGGTAGGGACGACGAATATCCCGATCGCCATCGGCCTGATCCTCATGATGTATCCGCCGCTGGCTAAGGTGAGGTACGAGGAACTGGGCGATGTCTTCCGGAACTGGCGAGTGCTCGGCCTCTCCCTCGTGCAGAACTGGGTGATCGGGCCAGTGCTCATGTTCGGCCTCGCCGTCCTCTTCCTCCGCGACTACCCGGAGTACATGGTCGGGCTCATCATGATCGGGCTCGCGCGCTGTATCGCGATGGTCATTGTCTGGAACGAGTTGGCGAAGGGAGACACCGAGTATGCGGCGGGGCTCGTCGCCTTCAACTCGGTCTTCCAGATCCTTTTCTATGGTGCGTACGCCTGGGTCTTCCTCACCGTGCTCCCGCCCTGGTTCGGGCTCGAGGGCGCGGTGATCGGTATCTCGATGGGGCAGATCTTCGAGAGTGTCGCCATCTACCTGGGAATCCCCTTCGCGGCCGGGATGCTGACGCGCTGGCTACTGGTCCGGGCGAAGGGGCGCGAGTGGTACGAGCATAGTTTCATCCCCCGCATCAGCCCGCTCACGCTCACGGCGCTCCTATTTACCATCGTCGTGATGTTCGCCATCCAGGGTGAGCAGATCATAGCGCGGCCTTTCGACGTGGTGCAGATAGCCATTCCGCTGCTGATCTACTTCGTCGCGATGTTCCTCATCTCCTTCTATATGGGGCGGCGGGCCGGGGCCGACTACTCAAAGACCGTTACGCTCAGCTTCACGGCGGCGAGCAACAACTTCGAGCTGGCGATCGCGGTGTCAATTGCCGTCTTTGGGATCGGCTCGGGCGTGGCGTTCGCGGCGGTGATCGGCCCGCTCGTGGAGGTGCCGGTGTTGATCGGGCTGGTCAACGTCGCGCTCTACTTCCAGCGAAAGTACTTCGGCGACGAGATAGAGGATGGTGGGCCGGCCGGGCCCGGTGATGTATGCGCGAGCGAGGTCAAGCTGGCACGCCCGCTGGCGTCACGCCGTTAACGCAGCGCCCACCGAGAGGCCGTGATGCGACTGAAATCGACGATTCGCTGTCCCAACTGTGGGGCCATGGAGGAAGTGACCATGCCCCTGGACGCATGCCAGTTCTTCTACGAATGCCGCGGGTGCGGCACGCTCCTGCGCCCACTTCCCGGCGATTGCTGCGTCTTCTGCTCGTACGGTGACGAACCCTGTCCGCCCATGCAAGACACGGGAGAAGCCGGCTCTCAGCGTTTGGGTGACTGAACTCTCGAATGGAGGATCTACATGCGCTACGCACTGATCTCTGATATTCACGCGAACCTCCCCGCGCTCGAAGCCGTGCTCGCCCACATCGATCGCCGAGGCAATGCCGACACCGTCTACCACCTGGGCGACCTGGTGGGCTACGCGCCCTGGCCGAACGAGACCGTAGCCCTGCTCGCGGAGCACTCGATCGAGGGCGTCGCCGGCAACTATGATTCGACTACGGCGACGGACTACAAGCACTGCGGGTGCAAGTACGAGGACCCGCGCCAGGAGGAGCTCTCCCATCTCTCCTATGAGTGGACGAGGAAGCATTGCTCGGCCGAAACCAAGCGCTTTCTGGGTAGGCTCCCCTTCCGCCTCGATCTCCGGCCGAACGGAGGGCACAGGCCGGGTCCGACAGTGATCCTGGTGCACGGTACTCCGACGCTGAATACCCTCTACTGGACCGAGGACCGTCCCGACTCGTTCTGCTCCAAGATGGCCATGATGGCGGGGGCGAGGGCTGGCGACGTGATCTGCTTCGGTCATACACACAAGCCCTGGCACCGCGAGGTGGAGGGGATCCACTTCGTGAATACCGGGAGTGTGGGTCGGCCGAAGGACGGCGACTGGCGCGCGGGGTACGTGGTGCTCGACCTGAGCGCGGGCGATCCGAAGGTGGAGTTCCTCCGCGTCGAGTACGATGTCAAGCAGGCGATGGCGGCAATCCGGGCGAGCGAGTTGCCGGATGAATTCGCGGAGTACCTACTTACCGGCGGTGTGCCAAAGCCCGCACCGGAGGCGGCGGATGCGGGCTAATCCGCCTCCGCACATGCGCACGGTCTCGTCGTAATCAGATTGGGGGCTGGCCTGGCGGTGGTTACTACCCCCACCGGACCGCCTGCACCGTTGTACGCTCCGCCCGGTCGGCGGTCGCAGAAATCGCAGGTGTGCTCGCGGCGGTAACTGATGCCGACTCGCTACGAGCCTCTGCGTTCTCTACGATCGCGCAAACTTTTCCTTGCCGATCCAATGAGCGAAGCCTGGGGGCATTCACAATCAATTCGGCCAATTGAGTGCGGAAGACTGATAGTTCCTCAAGTCGGCGGTCCACCTCCGCGAGCCTTTCGACGAGGGCTGCCTGGACGCGCCCGCATGGGCTCTCACCTGTAGCGGCGAGGCAAAGAGTTTCCCTGATTTCGGCTAACGAGAGGCCGATAGCCTGCGCCCGACGAATGAAGCGGAGGCGCTCCATCAGGTCAGGCGGATAGAGCCGGTATCCCGCCGTAGACCGGGGTGGTGCCGGAATTAGCTCTTCGCGCTCATAATAGTGTAGCGTCTGCACGCCTACGCCGAGTTCGGCGGCCGCCTGCCCGGCGCGGAGGCGCACCTCGTCGTGTGGGTTTTTTGTCTTCATGCCGACCTCTCGTAAATCAGTGTGTTCCCTCCGGTAATACCCACGAATCGGATCCGCGTGCGGAGTCGAGCCTCGATCCCGGCTAGTGGAGCACCTCGGTAGAGGCGCGATGAATGCGGTAGACGGGGTCTCCCCGAAACGAAGGCCTCCATACGACCGCATACGTACCGAGTTGATCGGATCCCCGGCGCCTCCTGCCTGCGCGCGCCTTCGTGTGCTCATCCGGTCCTTCCCGAGGACCGCGCCTCGGCGCGGAAGAGCGGGACCGCGGCCAGGGTGAGCGCCAGTTGAACTGCGCTGAATATGGCCAGCGCAGGCCCGAACCCCAGCCGAAGAAGCGCCTCGCCGAAGAGGAAACTGCCGACCCCGAAGCCGGTGAACAGCATGAAGACGTTGAGCCCCATGGCCTGCCCGCCGCGTTCCTTTCCGCCCAGAGTTGTCACGATTCCGGCGAGCAACGGCTGCGTCATGTCGAAGCCGAGCGAGAGCACGATCACCGCCAATGTGGCGCCAAAGAGGGGCAGGTCCAGCATCAGAGCGGTCGATGCGGCCGCCCCGACCCCGACCCCCGCGGGCACCAGCCACCTGCGACCCCACCGGTCCGCGGTACGGCCGATGATTGGGCCGAGCAGAAAGCCCGGGATGCCGTAGCCGAGGATGGCGAGGCCGATGCCCACCTCCCCGAGCCCGTAGCGCCGGGAAAAGTAGAGGCCGAGCCAGGTGAAGATGCCCGAGTGGAAGATTCCGTTCCAGAATACGTACCCATAGGTGCGCAGCCCCCGCCCCGTCCCCAGAAGGCCGCGGTAGCCAGTGAGCACCCCTCGGAACGACATACGCCCGGCCACCTGCCGGGCGCCGAGCAGCGCTCGGTACGGAAGCAGTAGGGCCAGAACCCCCGCCCCCAGGAGCGCGATGCCCAGGAACAGCGCCTGCCAGCCGATAAAGGACTCCACAATCACGCCCATCGGGGCGCCAAACGCCGCCCCGGCCGCCATCGCCCCAAACAGCCAGCCGAGGGGGCGGCCCCGCTCCTCGTAGGGAAACAGGTCACCCATGAGGGTCAGCGCCAGCGGTACCACCCCGCTCGCGCCCATGCCGGTCAGGAGGCGCCAGACGAGCATCTGCGAGGCGGACTCCGAGGTCGCCGTGAGCGCCGTCAGGACGATGAAGGCCGCGAGCGAGGCGAGCAGAACGTTGCGACGCCCTACGCGGTCGGAGAGCAGGCCGTAGGAGGAGCGTAGCGAGCCCGTACGGGATTAAATATGCCGGGACGATGAGGCCGATCGTCCGGACGGAAACCCTGAACGCCTCCGCGAGGCGTGGAATCAGCGGCGCCACCATGTACGCCTGGAGAAAGATCAAGAATGTGGCCGCCGAGAGCACCCGGAGGAGACGCTCCCGCCGGTCCCTATCAGGCCCCGCCGCTGGAGACACCTTGATTGACCGCACTGTTAACTCTCCTCTGCTCTTGTTTCGCGAAGGAGTTAAACCTCTCATCCGTTCCTCTTGGTAGCTGTTTGTAGCTGCTCAGAAATGTATTTGTTGTAGCATGCTAGGGTCTCGTCGGCTCCTTCAGGCGCACTTTGTAGCCCAGGCGCTCGACCACCTGGACGATCTGGGCGGGCGTGATCCGCTTCGAGTCGAAGGCCACGACGGACTCCGCCTCTTCGACGCTCACGCTCGCGTGGAAGACCCCGGGCGTGCGCTCAAGCATGGCCTTCACGGTGGCTGAGCAACTCGAGCAAGCCATCCCTTGAACATCCAGGAGCGCTTCTGCCAGACCAGCATCGGTGGCCGCCGGTGCCAGATCAGCGTCGGTGGCAGCCGGCGCCACCTCCATCGGGGTCTCCCCACGAAAATGGCTGGCCGCGCCGATCGCCACCGCCAGCACGGCAGCCACGCTCCAGCCGATCCATTTCCTCGTCACTGTTGTACCTCCTCCTCGGAAGTTGCCATATTCCGCCTACCAGAGCGTACGGGCAAGCCAGACGAAATAACCCGACAGCCCGACCAGCACGCCGCCGCTCAGAACCTCGACCGGCCGGCGGTAGCGTTCGATGCGGAGCACGAGCGTGCCTACCCGCTCCGCGCACAGCCCAAGGATTACGAAGGGGATGCCCCGGCCGATGGCGTAGGCGACCGCGATCAGCGTCCCGTATACCGGCCGGCCCAGGGCGGCAGCGACGGTCAGCAGCAGGAGCAAGGGGCCGGCAGAACTCGTGATCGTCGCCACCGCGTACAGAGTGCCGTAGAGGAACGAGCCTAGAATGCCGCTCCCCACTGTGCGAGCACCCGTCCCAGAAGCGCCGCGGCCGTGCCCAGCGCGGCCAGGCTCAGCACGAGCCCCACGAAGAAAGCGAGCGTGAGCGCGGCACCGTACCGCTGGCGTGCACGCTCCCCCACGCTCTCCACCCGGTAGCCGACGTAACTCACTAGCCCCACGCCGGCCGGCAATGTGCACGGGCACGTCGTGGTGGACAGCACCCCGCCCACTGCCGCCACCAGCAGGGCGGCGAGGGGGTACTGCGCCAGAGTAGCCTCGAGGCTCTGGAAAAAGGTAGCTGGATTCATCCGACCCCAGCGGTTTCGGCTCCAATTCGATCACAGGTCGGAATCGTCATGGTTCCCGATCCTATGCTAGATTCCGGCAGGCTTCCGCACACCGGCGGCATGCCTCGGCGCACCGCTTCATCGTGTCCATCTCGCCCTTCTCGCACTCCTCTGCGCACGCCTCGCAAATTTCCGCGCAGAGTCGTGCCAGTGCCTGGTAGTGCTCGGAGCCGCGGATCAGGTAGTTTGCCGTGAGGTCGCAGATATCGGCGCAGTCGAGGCACAGCCGGATACACCGCGCCAGGCTCTTATCGCCCACCTCCACGCACTCGACGGTACACTGCTGACAAAGGCGCGCGCACTCGTGACAGAGCTCGGCACACACCTCCATCTCCTGCGTGATCATCTGGGTCGCCATTTTTCCTCCTCAGGTCTGGGCCGCGGATCTGCGGCCGCTGGAACACCTTCGAGGTACCGCGAGATCAGCGGAACCCCATCTCCTCGAGCCGATGGTGAAGCGTCCACTCGTTCGTTTCATCGGGGCGGTACGTGATCAGCACCTCCTTTCTTTCGGCATTCGCGACCACGCGCTCTACTCCCGGCATCTTCGCCAGAGTGCGGTCGATGTTTCGCGAGCAGTTGTCGCAGTGCATGCGGCGCGCAGGGATCATGGTCTCGACCACCCCCTCCCCGGCGGTGGTCTCGGGCACCTCGAGCCGAAGCCGACGGAGCGCGAGGGTGGAGAGGAGCACCGCGAAGATCGAAGCCGTGATGATCGCGAGGGCGACCGCTGGGGTGATAAGTCCCAGGATGGCGAGCGAGATCCCGATAGCGTTGGCCCCGACAGCGATCGCAATGTTGTGTTGCATCTTCCGGTGCGAGGCACGCCCGAGCACAAGCGCGGAGACCACCTTCTCCATCTGGTCGCTCACCAACACCACACCTGCCGACTCTATGGCCACGTCCGTGCCGGCCCCAAGTGCGATCCCGACATCCGACTGCACCAGCGCGGGCGCATCATTGATTCCATCGCCCACCATCGCGACCGTCCGCCCCTCGCCCTGGAGGCGCTCGATCACCGCCACCTTTTCACCGGGGAGCAGCTCCGCGTGCACCTCGTCGATGCCGACCTGCCGCGCGATGGCTTCCGCCACGGCGCGGTTATCCCCGGTGAGGAGCACCGAGCGGACGCCCAGCTCGTGCAGGCGTCGGATCGAACGCGCCGTCCCCGGGCGAGGCATGTCCTGGAGCGCGATAGCACCGATCAGCTCCCCGTCCACCGCCGCGTAGACGACGGTGTGCCCATCGGCCTCGAGCGCTTCGGCCCGTTCGACGCCAGCGATTCGGCACTCCACCCCCTCGGCAATGAGGAAGCTCCGGCGCCCGACCACCACCGTCCGACCGCCCACCGCCGCCTGCACCCCCTGGCCCGGTACGGCGCGGAAGTCGGTCGCCTGCGGGAAACGTACTTCCTGCATCTCCGCGTAGCGCACGATGGCACCGCCCAGCGGGTGCTCGCTCCCGACCTCCGCCGCCGCGACCCGGGTCAGCACCTCCTCCTCCGATCCGCGCAGCGCGATCACCTCGCGGACGGTGGGGCGGCCATAGGTCAGCGTCCCCGTCTTGTCGAAGGCGACCGTGTTCACTTCGGCGAGCGACTGAAAGAACTCGCCCGCGCGCACCAGCAGACCACGGGCGATCCCGTGCCCCCCGCCGATCGCCAGCACCATCGGCGTGGTGATGCCAAGCGCGCACGGGTAGCCCATGATGAGGGTGGTGAGTCCGATCAGCACCGCCGTGGCGAGTTCGCCCGAATAGAGCAGCCACCCGGCGGCCGCGAGTCCCGCAACCGCGAAGACGACCGGCCCATAGTAGTTCATCAGCCGGTCCATCAGGAGCTGGATTGGCGGCTTTTTCTCCTCGATCTGCCGCATGAGGCCGACCACCTGTGCGATGTAGCTCTCCGCGGCCGGACGGAGCACCTCGACCCGGAGAAACCCGTCCAGGTTTAGGGTGCCGCCCACCACCTCCTCGCCCGCCTCGCGGTAGACGGGGGCACTCTCTCCGGTCACGGTCGACAGATCGAGGCTGGAGGCACCATCGCGGATCACGCCGTCGAGGGGGACGCGCTCGCCCGGCCGGATCAGAACTGTCTCGCCCGACTCTACCTCCCCCGCGGGAACCTCAACCTCACGGCCGTCGCGCACGACGTGGGCGCGTTCGGCCTGGAGCGCGAGCAGACGTCGCACCGACTCGGCTGCGGCCTTCCTCGTGCCCAGCTTGAAGTAGCCAAAGAAGAGGTGCAGGGCCATGAGCCAGACCGCCACCGGGAAGAAGTTCGGCCACTCGGCGGGCGCGACCAGGTGCGCCGCCCCGATCCCAAAGGCGCCCCACGCACCGGCCGAAAGCAGCACGTTGGCGTTGACCACGCGCTGGCCGAGCGCCATGAGCGTCTTCCGCAGGATCGGGTAGCCGATCCAGAGGAGGACCACCGCGGCAAGCACACCGCTCACCAGCGCCCGGACCCGCTCTGGCAGCGCGAAGAGGTTGAGCGGGTCGAAGAGCAGGTCGGCCACGGCAAGCCCCATCGCGAGGAAGCCACGCCGCTTGATGGTCGAGAAGAGCGCCTCGTCCGTGCTGTACTGCTGCGCCTCGGTCGCCACCACCGTGTAACCCAGCTCCTCGACCTTCTTCGCAACCAGCTCTTGGGTCACCTGGCCCGGATCACCCTCCACCAGGATGATCCCGTGCACCAGGTTCACCTGCACGTTCTGCACGCCGCCCAAGCGCTTCAGCGCCTTCTCGACCGACATGGTGCAGAATGAGCACATCATTCCGCTAGCCTTCACCTGAATCAGCTTGTTCGCCATCGTTTCCTCCGCCCTCTGAGGTCCGCCATGGATCCGCACGAAGATACGATAGCACCTCTAGTCGGGTAGAGGGTCAAGGGTGGTTATACGATATGGAATGCCACGAAAAAAGTGAATCGCACCGGGTTAATCGGAGACCTGGTTACTTGAGTGCCGCCGGGAGTGCCTGATTCTCCTTGCGGTGCCAGTATGCCTCCTCGTGCTCGACCGGTGGAATATAGCCAATCGGCTCAAGGAGGCGGTGGTGATTAAACCACCAGACTCATTTCGGAGTAGCAAACTCCACGTCCTCAAAGCCGCGCCAGGGGCCCTGGCGGTGGATCACCTCCGTCTTGAAGAGTTCGATGATCGATTCTGCCAGCGCGTTGAAGCTCCTATAGTTGTCAAGCCGCGTGGACGAAGTCTTGGCTCTCCTGGTTGGCGGACCTGGGGAGGAGATGGAAGAACTCTCTTGCCACGTAGCGCTTCAGGCAGCGGATGATCTCCTTCTTCGTCAGCCCTTCTGCCGTTCGTCGAGCGGCATAGTCGATGGCTGGCTGGTGCCACCGCAGACGCACGATCACGGTTCGGTTGAGCGCTGCGTTGGCTTGTCGGTTTCCGCCTCGATTCAGCCGCTGTCGTCCGGTGGTCCGTCCCGAGGAGGCGGGGATCGGACAAACGCCACAAAGCTTGGCGAATGCAGCCTCACTCCGGATTCGCTCGCCGTTGTCGCCAGCCGCAACCAGGAGCTCGGCCGCACAGTCGAATCCAATCCCAAACCGGGCCGTAAGCTGCGGCGCCATCTCTTCGGTGATCTGCGTGAGGTGGCGGGTGTGTGCCTTGATCCCCTCGTGGAGCGCGAGCCAAAGCTGCGCCAGACTGCGTAGCACGTAACGGGCTGCACTCGCCGGCTCCGAGGGCGGCGCATCACGTAACGTGGCGCAGGCCGTGATAAGGCGGAAGTCGCTAAGTCCCTCCAGCTCCGCCCGGAACTCGTCGGGTGCGGTCACGAGGGCAGCCTTGAGCGCGATCATCGCCTGCAAGCGGGACTTCACGGCTGTGTCGCGGGCGACCTTGACCAGACGGAGCATCTCGGCGCTTCCGTCGGACGCCTTGGGCACTTCGGGCAGGGTCCCGCCGCCCCGAGCCCCGCATCTGCTCCCGCGCGCTCCAGCACCGCTTGCGTGCTCATCGCTTCAGCACGGCCCCCACTGCCCCGGGGCCATCGAAGTCGTTGGCCAAGGTCGTCTCTGCATACGGGTGCTACCCCGTTGCAGTAACTCGGGTTACAGCGGCTCAGCCCAAGCGGCTACTCCGATCCCCCCAGCGCTGGCCGGGACGCTAACCAAGTACCCCTGGGCATAGCCCGGCACAAATCCTGCCGTAACCGTTCAGCCCTTCGGCGGTTGGTCCTGAAAATGCATCGAGCCGCGCGTCATGAACATGGTAGAGCAGCTCGAAGCGGCGGGCGAGACTCTCTCGCCGGCGGTGCGCGTGGCCATTGTTGCGCTTGAAGGCCGGGTCCATGAGCTCGAGGCTCGGGTCAAGGAGCTTGAGGCCCGTCTCTCGATGAACTCCGCGAACTCGTCGAAGCCGCCCTCGTCCGATCCGCCGGGCAGGCGTCGTCCAAGCAAGAAGCCTTCGGGAAGAAAGCGCGGCGCCCAGAAGGGACATGCGGGAACCTACCGCAGTCTGCTGCCGCCCGAGCGTGTCGATCACGTGCTCACGCACCGTCCCGATGAATGCGGCCACTGCGGCTGCTCGCTGGAGGGTGCGGCCGAGGTCGAGCGGCCCCGGGTGCATCAGGTGATCGAGATCCCCGAGATCCGCGCCGAGGTTGTTGAGCACCGTGCACCGAGGGTTTGCTGCCCCGGTTGCGGCAAGACGAACCGGGCCACCTTCCCTGTCGAGGTCAGCCGCAGCAGCTTTGGCCCCAGGCTGGTCGCCATGGGTGCAATGCTCACGAGCCGCTTCCGGCTGAGTCGGCGCGACCTGGAGGCCTTCTTCACCGATCTGCTCGATGTGAAAGCGCCTTCGCTGGGCACCACGCAGGCGTTCGCCAACGAAGCGGCGGCAGCACTTCTTCCCGCCTACCGTGAAGTGCGGCGCGCGGTGAGGCGAAGCGAGCACGCCGGCATCGATGAAACAGGCTGGAAGCTTCGAGGCATGAGCCGCTGGATCTGGACGGCGACCACGCCCAGGGCTACGCTCTACCATGTGGGCCGAAGTCGAAGTAGACGTGATCTCCACCGACTTGTCGGTCCCGAGTACTCGGGTGTGGTCACAAGTGATCGGTGGAGTACGTACAAAGCGTGTTCGCGCCGGCAGCTGTGCTGGGCACACTTGGTCCGCAACCTCGAGGGTCTCGCCCTTCGGGGAGATGAGGCGGCACGCTTCGCCCGCTGGGGACTGGCTGAATGCGAGCGGCTCTTCGAGGCATGGCACGCACTAAAGAGTGGAGAGCTGGAGCGCGAGGGGCTGCGCCGCAGGCTCGTTCCCATCCAGGCTCGTCTGGGACGTCTGCTGGGTCGTGGTGCCCAGGGCGGTGATCGCAGAGTAGCCGCGTTCTGCCGTGACCTCAAAGCGCACTGGGAGTCGCTGTGGACGTTCGCAAGCGTCGACGGTGTTGAGCCCACGGTGACCGAAGGGAACCTCCGTTTCCACAACGCGGCCGAGCGCTCGCTGCGGCGCGCCGTGCTGTGGCGCAAGTGTTGTTTCGGCAGCCAGAGCGGGCGCGGACTGCGCTTCGTCGAGCGCATGCTCACCGTCACCGAGACGTGCAGGCAGAATCAATTAAACGTCCTCGATTATCTCACACGAGCCATAGTCGCAGGTCGCCAAAACGCCCGCGCACCCCGCCTGCTACCAACCGCCTGAACGGTTACATCCTGCCTACCCGCATAGGAGCAGGTGTTCATGAGGCCATGCTAATCTTCTTCGGGTTGCATGGAGCCCGTCACTGGGTTAGATTGATCGGAATGAAACTCCGTTTCCGTTTCCTGGCCGCGCGCTTCGCGCTCACGGCGCTCGTCCTGTTCCAGGTCGAGGGGCTGTGGGCGTCGTCGACGTGCTCCATGGAGATGCCGGCCGCGACCCAGGTGACGGACGCCGCCTTTCCGGCGGATGACTGCGCCATGGGTCAGCCTGGCCATTCGCACGAGCATGATGGGCAGGACTCCAAAGGTCCTGACTGCCCGTTGATGCCGGCTGGGGCCGCCTCCTGTGTGGGCGCGGCCGTCCTGCTTCCGTCCTCCGCCGCGCCTTCCCTGGGCACGGCCGAGGATGAACTCCCGACCGCCTCTTCCGACCACGCGAAGGATCTCCTCCTCGCGGTCTTTCTCCTGCGCCCGCCCATAGCGTAGTCTCGCTGTGCCGGGCGTCCGCCCGGCGTCGATCACTCTCCAATCCCGAAGTCCTGAGCCTTCGGAGCGTGATGCTCCGGGGTCTGGGTGCGCGTTCCGGCGTCGCACCCGCCGAAGGACACCCGATTCCTGGCAGTCCGCTATGGCCTGTCGTGGGAAGGGATGGGGAACCAAATGGATTCGATCTCACAGACAGGAGACTACGAACATGACTCGCAAGCTCTTTGGATTCGTCGCACTGATCGCCGTCCTCGTCGGTGGCGTCTTCACCGTCCGCGCGCTCTCAGCGCAGGCGCACGGCGGGGTGATGGGCATGATGTCGATGATGAAGGACTGCCCGATGACGGGCATGATGACGCAGGGGCCCGAGGCCGCCCTCCGGCACAAGGCTGAACTCGGCCTGAGCGCCGAGCAGGCTGAGAGCCTGGAGACCCTCCAGAGGGACGCGCCCGCCCACGGGGCAATGATGGCGCGCATGCAGGAGATCCACGCGAAGATGAACGCCGCCACGGTAGGCGCGACGTTCGACGAGGCCGCGGCACGCGCCGCCTTCGACGAGATGAACGCCCTGCACACGGAGATGGGCATCGCGCTGCTCCGCACCCGTCACGCGGTCCGGCAGGTCCTCACGCCCGCACAGCAGGACAAGCTCGCGGAACTCGGCCGCGGAGAGATGATGGGCAGCATGCACGGGATGATGGGGATGATGAAGGACTGCCCGATGATGAAGGGCGGCATGATGGGCGGCCACCACGGCATGAAGCAGGAGGGCTGAAGACGATGGGCAAGCACACGAAGAAGGACAGCCGTACCAAGACAGCCGTGAAGATCGCGCTGGTCACGCTTACGTTGGGCGGCGGCGTCGCGATCGGGTTCGCGAAGCATAACCCGGACATCCTTTTGGCCCAGAGCGCCACCCCGGCCGCGAGCGTGGCCGGAGTGGCCCAGACGGCGCCGACCCTGACGCTCTACAAGAGCCCAACCTGCACCTGTTGCACGAAGTGGGGCGACCACCTTCGCGAGGCTGGCTTCAAGGTCGAGGTAGTGGTGAGCGACAACGTCCTGGCCGTCATGGATGAGAAGGGCGTTCCGGCTCACCTGCGCTCGTGCCACCTGGGCGTCTTGGGCGACTTCGTCGCCGTGGGGCACGTCCCCGCCGACCTGGTCGCGCGGCTCCTGGAGGAGAAGCCTGCGGTGACCGGCATCGCGGTGCCGGGCATGCCGATCGGCTCTCCCGGTATGGAAGGATTCGGCCGCAAGGAACGCTACGACGTGACCGCCTTCGGACCCGGAGTGGAGTATGTCTTTGAGACTCGATAGGAAAGCGGCGGTGCGGTCGGTCGGTCTCGCCGGGGTCGCCTGGGCTCTCGCGCTTGGTACGGCCCACGGCCAGCAGGCGGACTCCGCGCCGCTTCAGGCTCTGGTGGACGAGGCGCTCGTGAGCAATCCTTCCATTCGTGCCGCGGAGGACCGGGTCGAGGCGGCGCGCGCGGCGATCGGCCCCGCCGCAGCCCTGCCGGACCCGATCCTCTCGGCCGGGGTGATGAACTTCCCCGCGGCCCAGCCAGGCTTCGGGGACGATATGATGACGATGATGACCATCGGTATCGGCCAGACCCTGCCGTTCCCCGGCAAGCTGGCGCTCCAGCGCCGCGCGGCCGAGCGCGAGTTGGCCGCGGCCGAGGCACGGGCCGAGGCCGCGCGCCTGGCGGTGGCTGAGGAGGTCAAGGCGGCGTACTACCAGCTCGCCTTTCTCGACCGCGCGCTGGAGATCATCCGGCGCAACGAGGGCCTGCTGGGCAACTTCGTCAAGGTGACCGAGTCGCGCTACGGTGTCGGAAGCGGCACCCAGGCGGATGTGCTCAAGGCGCGCGTCGAGGCGTTCCGGCTGGCAGAAGAGGCTGTGGCGTTGACGGAACGCCGCCGTGGCGTGCTGGCTCGCCTCAACGCCGCGCTGAACCGCCCGACCGATACACCGGTAGAGGCTCCCGCGATCCCCACGCGCACGGCGCGCGCAGCGGTGCCGGCGGACGCCGGCGAGATCCGCTTCGCGTCGGCCGCGCTCGGGTCTCGCGCCGCCGGCTCGCCGCTCCCTCCGCTTTCGGAACTCCAGGAAGCGGCCGTGCGGCAAAGCCCCGTGCTCCGGGCCCACGAAGCCGAGATTGCAGCCGAGGCCGCACGGGTGGAATGGGCGCGCAAGGCGTACCTGCCGGACTTCAACGTTTCCGTGCAGTACGGCCAGCGGAGCGGTGGATCGGACCTGGTCTCCGCGATGGTGTCGGTGCCCCTGCCACTGAGAAAGGGGAAGAAGCAGGACCTCGCCGTGAAGGAGGCGGAGGCCCGACTCTCGGCCCTCCAGGCGGAGCACCACCAGCACGTCAACGAGATCCGCGCCGCGGTCGCTGAGGCCTACGCGGACCTGGAAAAGGAACGGGCCCAGCTCGCGCTGTTTGTGAAGGCGATCCTGCCACAGGGGCGCGCCGCGCTGGAGTCGGCGACGGCAGGGTTCCAGGTGGGCCGCGTCGATTTCCTGACGCTCTTGGAGAACCAGGCCACGCTCTTCGATTACGAGATGCAATACTATCGCGGGCTCTCGGACTTCGCCGCTCGACTGGCGGCGCTGGAGCGCACGGTCGGGACGGAGATTCTGCCATGAAGACGATGAACAACCGAGCGAAGCTGGCAATCGGCGGTTCCCTGGCCGCCCTGCTGGGCGTCGTGGTACTGGTGGGCATCGCCTCCACGAGTGGTGACAAGGCCGAGAAGCACCCCGAGATGGCCGGCATGGAGGGGATGGACATGGGCGGGATGAACATGTCCATGGACGGGTCGGTTCACCTGACGGCGAACCAGATCCGCGAGTTCGGCATCACCTTCGGCACGGCGGACGAGCGCACGCTGGAGAGCGAGGTCCGCACCGTGGGGATCGTCAACTTCGACGAGACGCGCCTGGCGCAGGTCGCGCCCAAGTTCGGCGGTTTCGTGGAGCGGCTGTACATCGACTTCACCGGCAAGCCCGTGCGCGAGGGCCAGCCGCTGGTGGAGATCTACTCCCCCGAGTTGATGGCCGCGCAGGAGGAGTTGCTCCTCGCCGCCAGCCTGGACGCCAGCCTGGGCGAAAGCTCGGTGCCCGGTGTCCCGGCGGGCCGCTCCAACCTGGCCGAGGCCGCGATCCGGCGGCTCCGGCTGTGGGACATCTCCGACGCGCAGATCAAAGAGATCCTGCGGACGGGCAAGGTTCGCCGCACGCTGACCCTGCACGCACCCGCGACGGGCGTGGTAGTCGAGAAGCAGGTCCTTCGCGGGCAGGCGGTCCAGCCGGGGCAGACGCTCTACACCATTGCCGACCTGTCCAAGGTCTGGGTCGAGGCCGAACTACGAGAGCAGGTCGCCGGCAACGTCCAGGAAGGATCGGACGCCACGGTGGAGTTGGCGGCCTTCCCGGGGCGCCCGCTCAAGGGCCGGGTCGAGTACATCTACCCGACTCTCCAGAACGAGTCGAGGACGCTGAAAGCCCGGATCGCCATTCCGAATGCCGATGGTCGCCTGAAGCCCGGCATGTATGCCACGGTGCGCTTCTCCACGCCCTCCCGCACGGCCTTTACGGTTCCGTCGTCCGCGGTGGTGCACACGGGCGAGCGTGCGGTGATCTTCGTGGACATGGGCGGTGGCAAGCTCATGCCGCACGAGGTCGAGGTCGGGCGCGTCGCCGGTAACCAGACGGAGATCCTGACCGGCGTCGAGCCGGGTCAGCGCGTGGTCACCTCCGCGCAGTACATCCTCGACTCCGAGTCGAACATGGCGGAGGTGATGAAGTCCATGATGGGGATGATGGGCGAGGGGATGGACATGGACATGGGCGGGATGCAGATGGAGGGGATGTCCGGCGGGTCGATGCAGGGAATGGACATGAAGGGGGCGGACACGAAGGGGATGAAGATGCCTCAGCGGAAGGAGCAGTAAGCCAATGCTGAAGCGAATCATCGAGTGGTCCGTCCATAACAAGCTCCTCGTCCTCCTTGCCACCACCGCGCTAACGCTGGGCGGCCTCTGGGCCATGCTCGGGACGCCGGTGGACGCCGTCCCCGACCTCTCGGACGTGCAGGTTATCGTCATGACCGAGTGGCCGGGCCAGGCCCCAGAGCTGGTCGAGGACCAGGTCACTTATCCCCTGTCCACGGAGATGCTCAAGGTCTCCGGCACCAAGTTCGTGCGGGGGATGAGCCAGTTCGGGCGCTCGGCGGTGTACGTCGTCTTTGAGGACGACGTGGACCTGTACTGGGCCCGCTCGCGGGTGCTGGAGTACATGAACGGGGTGCGCGATAAGCTCCCCGAGGGCGCGATGCCGATGCTGGGGCCGGACGCCACCGGCGTCGGCTGGGTCATGCAGTACATCCTGGCCGACACCAGTGGCACGCGGAACTTGGCCGAACTTCGTTCGCTCCAGGACTGGGTCGTGCGCCCCGCACTCACCTCTGTGAAGGGCGTCGCAGAGATCGCCAGTCTCGGCGGGTTCGAGAAGCAGTACCAGGTCGAGGTCGATCCGGCCCGCCTGCTCGCCTACGACATCCCGATGGCGAAGGTGATCCAGGCCGTGCGCGAGTCCAACGCGGACGTGGGCGGGCGGGTCCTGGAGATGGGCGGGAGCGAGTACATCGTACGCGGCCGAGGCCGCTTCGGCTCGCCGAACGACATCCGCTCCGTTTCCCTCGGCGTCGGCCCCGGTGGCGTGCCGATCACGGTGGATGATGTGGCCCGCGTGCACCTGGGGCCCGAGATCCGGCGCGGCATCGCCGACCTGGCGTACTCGACCCCTGAGGGTGTGGAGCAGGGCGAGGTGGTGACCGGCTGGGTGGTGATGCGCTACGGCGAGAATCCGCTCGACGTGATCGAGGGTGTCAAAGAGCGAATGGCCGAGCTGGAGAGTGCCCTCCCCGCCGGGGTGACCTTCGTCGAGGGCTACGACCGCTCGGGGCTGATCGAGCGCGCAATCCACACCCTGAGGGAGAAGCTGATCGAGGAGTCGATCATCGTGGCGCTGATCACACTGGTCTTCCTGCTTCACGCCCGGAGCGCGCTGGTGGCCGTCGTGACGCTCCCCATCGGGATCCTGATGGCGTTCCTCGCCATGCGCTTCCTGGGGATCGGCGCCAACATCATGTCCCTGGGCGGGATCGCCATCGCGATCGGCGCCATGATCGACGCCGCGATCGTGATGGTGGAGAACCTCCACAAGCACATGGAGCGCAACGACCGCAAGGGGCGCCCCAAGTCGCACTGGGAGCTGGTGACCGAGTCGGCTCAGGAGGTGGGTCCCCCGCTGTTCACCGCGCTTTTGATCATCACGCTAAGCTTCCTGCCCGTGTTCGCGCTGGAGGCGCAGGAAGGGCGACTGTTCAAGCCGCTCGCGTGGACCAAGACGCTCGCCATGGCGGCCGCCGCGCTGTTGTCCATCACGCTGGTGCCGGTGCTGATGGGCCTCTTCATTAAGGGCGGGGTGAAGCCGGAGGAGAAGAACCCGGTCAACCGCTTCCTGATCCGGGCGTACCGACCAATGATCCACTTCGTGCTCCGCCACCGCTGGCCGGTCATCGGGGCCGCAGTGGCGGTGCTCGGGGTGACGGTGATCCCGTGGCGAAATCTGGGGAGCGAGTTCATGCCGCCGCTCAACGAGGGCGCGATCATGGACATGCCCTCCATGTTCCCGGGCATCGGCACCGCCCAGGCGAAGCAGATTCTCGAACAGCGCGACCGAGCCATGGCCTCGATCCCCGAGGTGGAGATGGTGCTGGGCAAGGTCGGCCGCGCGGAATCGGCGACCGATATGGCGCCGATGTCGATGATTGAGTCCATCGCGATCCTCAAACCCGAGGATCGGTGGCGTGAGGGGGTGACGTTCGACTCCATCCAGGCGGAGATGAACGCAATCGTGAAAACCCCGGGCGTGGCGAACATGTGGTCGATGCCGATCAAGAACCGCCTGGACATGCTCGCAACCGGGATCAAGACGCCCGTGGGGATCAAGATCTTCGGCCCGGACCTCGCCACGCTGGACCGAATCGGCAAGCAGATCGAGGCCCTCCTTCCGCAGGTGGAGGGGACCAACTCCGTCTTCGCGGAACGCGCCCTGGGCGGCCGCTACCTGGACATCGACGTGAACCGCGAGGCCGCCGCCCGCTACGGGATGACCGTCACCGATGTGCAGATGGCGATGATGGCGGCGGTGGGGGGCATGTACGCCGGCGAGGTGATCGAGGGGCGCGAGCGGTACTCGGTGTTGGTGCGTTACCCGAGAGAGCTTCGCGACGACCCGCAGAAGATCGCGAGCACCCTGGTGGCCACGCCCTCGGGCGCGCAGGTCGAGTTGGGCGGGCTGGCGGACATCGGCGTGGTGCAGGGCTCGCCGCTGATCAAGAGCGAGAACGCCTACCTGAACAACATCGTTTACGTCGACGTGCGCGACCGCGACATCGGGAGCTATGTCTCGGACGCGCAGGAACTGCTCGAACAGAGGCTGAATCTGCCCGCGGGCTACCGCCTGGAGTGGTCGGGCCAGTTCGAGGCGATGGAGCGGGCCAACCGCAAGCTCCGGTGGGTGATCCCGATCACGCTGGCGATCATCTTCCTCCTCCTCTACTTTCAGTTCGGAAGCGTGGCGGAGAGCGCGATCGTGATGCTGTCGTTGCCCTTCGCGCTGGTGGGCGGGGTCTGGCTGATGTGGCTGATGGACTTCAACCTGAGCGTGGCCACGGCGATTGGCTTCATCGCATTGGCGGGTGTGGCCGCGGAGACGGGGGTGATCATGCTGATCTACCTCGACCACGCCTACCACGAGCGGCGTATGACCGGTCGCCTCCGCACTCGGGCGGACGTGGACGCGGTGATCGAGTACGGCGCCGTGGAGCGCGTGCGCCCGAAGATGATGACGGTGATGGCGATCACGGCGGGCCTGATCCCGATCCTGTGGAGCCACGGGGCCGGGGCGGACGTGATGAAGCGCATCGCCGCGCCCATGGTGGGGGGGATGATCTCTTCGACGATTCTGACCCTGCTCGTGATCCCGTCGATCTACTCGCTGTGGAAGGAGTGGGAGCTTCGCCGCGAGGGACGGCGCTCGGACGCGCCCGCGCTGGAGGAGATCCCAGTCCTCACCGAAGAGATGGCCGGACGCGGCGACTGAGCCGAAGGGCGATTCTGGCCGCTGCCGGGTCGCCCGCTTCACTTCAATTACCCGGAGGAGAACGATGAAACACTGGTGCCGACTCGCGATCGCCCTGCTGTCCACCCCCGCTCTGGCCGCCTGCGGCCGGGACGAGGAGGCCCCGGAGGCGGTGGTCGTGGAAGAGCCCGCCGTTGGGATGGACGGCATGCAAGGCATGGAAGGGATGCAGGGCATGGGCGGGATGCAGATGGGTGGCGGCATGATGGAGCAGATGTGGGCCCACATGCAGTCGATAGAAGGAGCGGATGGAGAACGCTACCGGGCCATGCTCCCCCAGCACCGGCAGATGGTGGCCAACATGGTCTCGCAGTTCGGGCGGGAGATGCGTGAGATGATGCCGATGGGAAAGGACTCGGAGTGGAACCAGACGCTCGAGGCACTCCGCCAGGACCTCCGGCAGATGCCGGAGATGAGCGCACAGGAGCTGGAAGCCGTTATGCCCGAGCATCGCCAGCGCGTGATGCGACTCATGGAAATGTACGAGAGCATGATGGGTGATATGCAGATGTAGCTTGGCTTTCGGCTGGAGTCTCCCAATACTCCGCGCATGGTCACGAAGTATGACGCCGCCTCGGCTCCAAGAGCCGGGGCGGCAATTGATTAGCGTCGTGCCTCCCCTGGCTGCCGTTTTGAGCCCCGTCCTCGGGTCGGGATCAGGTTCGGGCGGGGATGGGCGGGGATGGACGGCGGCTGACCGGTTTCATGGATTGTCCGGTCACTGCCTGAACAATCCACGATCTCTGATCCGCCTTGGCCTGCAGTGGCCGGCCTGTTCGGATCCAGTCCTCGACATCGTAGAGGCGTCCCTCACGACAGAGGCGGTGCAACTCTGCAAGCTCCTCCGGATCGGTGGTCGTCCGTACCGGGGGCTTGCTGGCCTGGGGATTCGGGGCTGACCGAGGTGTTCATGGGCTTAGCTGCCTGGCCCGGTAGTACTGAAGTCGCGCGCCATAATATCGGGGGCGCGTCGCATTGGTGCCCAGCTCTGCTCTCACACGCAAGCCCCCTTCATCGGTAGAACGGTGCGGCAGGGCCGTAGGTCAGCCCAGTGACCATATCTACGAAATGGCGCTAACCCGCAGCACTTCCATCAAAACTGGGGAGAGGTAGGAAGGCGACTTGGATTTTGCCCTCCAAGGCGCCATTCATGCCCTGTACGGGCGGCGAAACGCCAGAAACGGCGGGGATTATCGACGATTAGCCGAAATCGCCGCCGGGTTCATCGAGTCCTTGTGCGACCATGAGCGCCGTAAGGTATTGTGGCGCAATGATTTACGGCGTTTTTTGTGCTTGCCGTCCAGGGTCGTAGTACGGCCGGGGCATACCGTCAACCGTCGTAACGACGATATTCTTGGCCAATCGATCAGGCCGGCTGGGTGTCTACATCGGGTTCGTACCAACGAGGTACACCACCCCAGATCTCGGGTATCTCAACACACTCCAAGACGAAGCCCGACTTCCGCCACCTCCTTGACCTCATGTCAACTTGAGTTGTAGCGTGAAGTACCCTCTATGCAACCGCGACTTGAACGAGGCGAGAAGTTGGCATGAAAGGCGCCACCACAGAACCGACGATCTCACCGACCCCGCTGGCATGTGTGCCCGAAGCGATCAGGGCCGAGGAACGCCCAGTTCACTTCGCCCTCATCCAGCGGCTGTTCAGTACCGCCACATTGGAGCGCGAAGCTCTCCCGAATGGATACGCGTTCCGCTTCGCTCCGGAAGCGATTGAGGAGATCGCGCGCTTTATGGTAAGTGAACGGAAGTGCTGTCCATTTCTGACCTTCGAGCTCATCGCACCCTCGTCTGCCGACTCAGTGTGGCTACGTATGACCGGCCCGGAAGGGACACGGGCCTTTCTCGAGGCCGAATTCCCTATCTGAGCGGGCTAAAATGCTCCGAGTACGAGCCCGCCGCACCGGGCCCGTCTCTATCAGCCGGCTCTGTTCTCGCCGCCTCTTTACTCTGCCAGAAGCTGCCGGACGGCCGCATCGAGATCGTCCTCGTGGAACGCTCCGTAGATCGTCTGCCGAATATCTCCCTTGCGGTCGATTAGGTAGGAGACCGGCACCCCCCTTACACCGAAGCTGCGCGTGGCGGCCTCCGTGACCATCGCCACCGGGAAGGTATAGCCATGCTCCTGGAGGAAATTCCGCACCGTGCCGGAGCCCGTCTCATCGACCGAGAAGGCAAGGATCGTGAAGTCCTGGTCGCGATGCTCATCGTAGACAGCCTGGAATCCCGGCATCTCGGAGCGGCAGGCGCCGCACCAGGTGGCCCAGAAGTTCACCAGCACGACCTTGCCGCGGAGGTCGCCCAGAGATACCTGCTCTCCCGTCAGGGTCTCTGCGCTGACGTTTTCAATCCGTTCCCGCGTGGAATCGGGATCTACCACTGTAACCGCATGGGGCCAGAGCCAGTATCCGAGCGTTCCGATCAGAGCGATCCCGAGCACCGCACCAAAGACCAGTGCGTGGCGTTGTTGCTTCAACATGAGTTGCACCTGCAGTAATTGAGATCATACGGACGCGTTCTCACTTAGGGCGTCCGACCATTCCTTGGATGCTAAGCGGGGTGACAATGGCTCAAGGAGCCGCATCACCGAATCAGGTGCGTGGAGGGTCGTAGAGCGGAGGGATATCGATGCTCATGGGAGTTGCCTCTTCCGCAATGGGGAGGCGTGCTGTGCGCTCGGTCGAGATATGAGCGTCCGGCGTGGTTGGCAGCGACAGCGAAGGTATGGAGCAGGCTGAGGGGGCGATCTGGCATTCAGGTGCCTGTTCCTCCTGCCCGGACGGAGCATCGGGCGAGGAGGCCGGATCCAGAGCGGGCATGACCGTCGCCGTGTCGCCGCAATCGGAGCACGAGGGCTGAGCCGCCGCCGCACCGGCGGCAATCTGGCCCAGCAAGAGTGCCAGCACGACGAGTGCACGGCGCAGGCGACGGGGCAGGGTCTGGCAGGTCATCAAACGAGAATAACCCGCCAATCCACCTGCTGTCAAACGCCTTACGGGGCTCGGGACAGCTGCCTGATCAGATCCAGAGGAGCCTGTCCTTCAAAGTGACGGCGACGTGTGTGGCGGTCTGGCATGAGTGGGTGTTGGTCCTCGGGGCCGGGCGTGGCGGCGGCCAGCGTGGGGTTGGAGGGTGCGCTCGGGCCGGGAGTGAGCGC
>Ga0209487_1000831_pt1 | contig 27093 bp, 22 predicted proteins | sample Poulit2012_FD_187524 | JGI IMG/M metagenome (GOLD analysis project Ga0209487, IMG submission 187524) | Agricultural soil microbial communities from Georgia to study Nitrogen management - Poultry litter 2012 (SPAdes) (version 2) | ecosystem: Environmental > Terrestrial > Soil > Agricultural land...
TAAGTAATTGTTACTGTTATTTTATATGAATGATTCGTTATCCGGGGCATTCTGAACGGGTATTTTTCGAGTGTTACCCAAACTATTTTTTAATAGTAATTTTATAAAAAAAAGAAAGCATATGTTTTTCGATATGCTTTCATTTCTAACAATAGTGAACCGTTTTTTAGTGGGTAGGTAGACTTTAACCCAATTCTTTAATAAATCGTTTAAATGCCTTTAGCCCAGATTCTGTTTGTTTAAAGACACCTGCGTCTTCTAATGCTTTTGTAAATTTATACCCAATTTCATCATAGATGATGTCCATTACAGTTTCTTCATTTAATTGTTCTTTATATTTTTTCTTTATTTGGTTTGCCCAATCGATATGGTATGTTGCAATATTATTTTCTTTACCAAGTAAATAGTTATTTACTTCAACTACTTCATCTTTTAATCTTGCAGGTAATATAGCAAGCCCCATTACTTCGATTAATCCGATATTTTCCTTTTTTATATGGTGAACATCTTCGTGTGGATGGAAAATTCCAGCTGGAAACTGTTCTGTTGTTCGATTGTTTCGTAAAACGAGATCAAGTTCAAACAAATTCTCCCTCATTCGAGCAATTGGTGTAATTGTGTTATGTTGTATATTGTCGGTAAATGCTTTAATATTAGCCTCTTTATCACTGAAGTGAAGCCATTTTTCAAATATATAGGTAGCCGCATTTACCAACTCAGACTTTCTTTTGCCCCTTAACCTTATAACCGATAAAGGCCAGTATAAAATTGAACAAGTTATATCTTCATAGTCAGTTATTGTAAACGTATGTACAACTTCAGCATCTGTCATTGGAAAATGATATCGGCCAGCCTGGTAATGATCATGACTTAAAATTGACCCACCGACAATAGGTAAATCTGCGTTAGATCCAATAAAATAGTGAGGGAATTTTTCGATAAATGTTAATAATCGTTCAAAAACATTCCGGTCAATTTTCATATCGCGATGTTCTTCCGACAATAGAATGCTATGCTCACCATAATAAACATATGGTGAATATTGTAAATACCAATTTTCACCTAAAAGAGGGACTTTGATGATTCGATGATTAGACCGCGCAGGATAACCTATCCTTCCAGAATAGCCCTCATTTTCGATACATAATACACATGGTGGATAACTATTATCTTGCTTTACTTCTCTTTCTCGCTTAATTTGTTCCGGATCTTTTTCAGGTTTCGATAAATTAATCGTTAAATCTAATGTTCCGTATGCTGTTTCAACTACAAATTGAATGTTTTTTTTCACTTGCTCGGTTTGAATATAATTACTATTTTTACTTAGCTCATAAAAATATGTTGTTGCTTGCTCCGGTGATTCTTTATACTTTTCATTAAATGTTGCATTAATAACAGATGGTCTAGCAATAAAACAATTCATGATATTTGCTTTTAAAATTTCTTTATCATCAAACACATCTTCAATGATATTTTCCTTGATTGCATAGTCGATGAGCTGGTTCAGTAAAAAAGGAATTGATTCTGATTCAAACTTTTCTTTATTTGTAGGAAATGTCTCTATATGTAATAGTTGGAGGATTTGGTTTCTAACATATATTTGATCTTCCATTTCTATTAGATTCCGTTTTGTTGCCACACTAATTAACTGCTCAATTACTGAGAAAATGTTCACTACCTTGGTTCCTCCTCATATTCATTTAACAAGATTAGTTCTTATTAATGATTCTTTCTTTAATCTTCTTTTTCGTTGTACCCGTTTGGTCGAGATTGATGCCATTTCCATGCACTAGCGATAATCCCTTCGATAGAAGTATGTTTGGGATTCCATCCTAATATAGACTTTGCTTTATCTGAACTAGCAATTAGCACACTAGGATCCCCTGGGCGTCTTGGGCCAATTTCAGTTGGAATGTCTATGTCTGTAACTTTTTCGGCAGCTTGAACTATTTCCTTGACTGAAAAGCCGCTATTACTTCCAAGATTAAAAATGTCACTAGTTCCACCTTTTTGTAAATAACTCATCGCTAAAATGTGGGCATCAATTAAATCTTCTACATGCACATAATCACGGATACAAGTACCATCTGGTGTATCATAATCATCACCAAAAATGGTTAAGTGATCGCGTTTTCCAAGGGCGACTTCTAATGTAATTGGAATAAGATGTGTTTCTGGATTGTGGTCTTCTCCAATTTCAGTTGTTTCCCTTGCTCCTGCCACATTAAAATAACGTAAAGCTACAAATTTAATACCATGTGCTTGTTCAGTCCAATGGAGCATTTTTTCAATCATCAATTTCGTCTCTCCGTATGGATTTTTTGGCGATGGAGCTATGTCTTCTGTAATTGGAATTGTTTCGGGTTCTCCATAGGTTGCTGCCGTCGAGGAGAAAACGATATATTTAACATTATATTCGACCATTACTTGAAGCAACACCTGGGAACCGTACACATTGTTATCGTAATATTTTAATGGGTTCTCCATAGACTCACCAACGAGAGAATTTGCGGAAAAATGCATGACCGCGTCGATGTTTTCGTTTGCAAAAACATCTCTCATAAACGAAATATCCCTTATATCTCCGTCATAAAAAGCTGCCTCCGGGTGAAGTGCTTGTCGATGCCCTGTTTGTATATTGTCAACAACAACAACGTCATTTCCTTGATCGATAAGTTGATAAACAGCATGAGATCCGATGTATCCTGCTCCACCTAAAACTAAAACACGCATTTATTTGACCTCCCCTAAAATTTCTCTAGCACCGTGATCGATTTTGGCAGTATAAAAAGTTGCCTCATAGCCAACGGTAGCAACATACTTTTGGTTCACATTCGTTTTAAAACTTTCGACATAATCATTTGCAACAATGGCTATTGCACAACCACCAAATCCTGCACCTGTCATCCGGGAACCGATAATACCTTGTTGGTCCCAAGCAGTGTGTACAATTGTATCTAATTCCAAGCCAGTTACTTCATAATCGTTTTGTAAAGATATATGGGATTCATTAATTAATTGACCAAATTGTACTAAATTTCCTTCTTGTAAACTAATAAGTGCTTTTTTTGTGCGATCATTTTCATAGATAACATGTTTTGCACGCTTTACATGAACAGAATCTTTAATTAAATGTTTATATTGTTCGAATTTCTCTGGTGTTATTTGAGCGAGATGGTCGACGTTTAATTCCGTTTGTAAGTCTGTTAGAGCAGCCTTACATTCTGCTTGTCGTTCGTTATATTTTGAATCAGCCAAGGCTCTCTGTTTATTCGTATTGATTATAATGATAGAATGATCTGAAAGTTGAATTGGTGCGTAATGATAAGTTAACGTTTCTGTATGCAAGTGGATAGCATGATCTTTTTTCCCCATCATTATTGCAAACTGATCCATAATTCCACTGTTAACTCCGATATATTCATTTTCTACTTTTTGTCCAATTTGCACTATTTTAATGCGATCTAATTGTAAATGAAATAATTCATTTAATAAAATTCCTGTGACCATTTCAACAGAAGCGGAAGAAGAAAGCCCTGCACCGTTTGGGATATTACCATAATATAAAATATCAAGCCCGCTATTTATTTCACACCCCATTTTTTGGAAATAAAAAATCATCCCTTTTGGAAAATTAGCCCAACCATCACTTTTATTATATTCTGTTACGTCGAGTGTACATTCCTTAACTCCGTCGTTTGGGAAATTCATTGAATAAAAGCGTAACTTATTATCCCCACGTTTTCTAACAAGGGCATATGTACCAAATGAAATCGCTGCTGGAAAGACATGACCACCATTATAGTCAGTGTGCTCACCAATAAGATTAATCCGACCTGGTCCAAAAAATATTCGTGGTTTATCTGTAGTATTGTAGATTGTTTGAAACTCTGTTATAAGTGCCGATAAATTCATCGATCGATATCCTCCTGTATTTTATTAATTTAGTGGAAAGTATGGGGGGTGAAAATTTGAGTAATTAATATTTTGAAAGATATGTAAGAGTTGCTTCATCATCTTAAAGATGGATTTGAAAAAAAATAACACTGCACTATAATATATTCTGTTGCAAACTTCTTATAAGCACAATTTCTTTACAACTTCAAGTTTACGATATTACCAATTAATTTTCAATTATTGAATAACTTTATTTACCTCGCTGAAAACCTCTCCGACAAGTGTCGCGAAAGTATCATACATCAATATTTGAACCTGTTCTTCAAATTCTATTAAGCTGCTTGTTTCCTTTAACAAATCATAAATTCTTGATATAATGAAATCCATGAGAAGTCACCCTTCTAAATGTATTTGCCATAGGAAGCATACATTTATGATAGAGTGCCTTCTCTTTTTTTACTTGTAAAATATACCAAATATCCCCCCGAGTAAAATATTACACATATAAAAATATACAGGTTAGAAAATTTGATCATGAATTCTAAACGGATTTATTAAGTAGTTTATACTAAAAATATTACTAAAGAAAATGGTTACAAAATGAGCAATATTACCGTAAAAGCTCATTGAAATAAACAAAAAATGAAATATGACTAATCGATTGTTGGCAATATAAAAAATACATACTAAAGAAATTTAAAATAGCGAATTTATAAAGCTGTTTGGAATATGAAAGAGGTGATGTTAGTAAAATTACATTTTGTATATTTTAATTATTACTTTCTTTTCACATTACAACAATTTATAGTTAGATGGGGAGGTGTTGTAAATGTTAATAGTTACGACAAATGAAATTGCTCATAAAAATATCATACAGGTTTTAGGGGTTACTCAAGGAAGTACTGTGCAATCGAAACATATTGGGAGAGATTTTGGTGCTGGATTAAAGACGATTGTCGGCGGAGAAATTAAAGGTTATTCAGAATTAATGGTAGAAGCAAGGACGATTGCAATGAAACGAATGATGAAAGAAGCAGAGAAAATGGGTGCAAATGCGATTATTGGTATGCGGTACCAGACATCACAAGTGATGAATGCGGCTTCAGAAGTTATTGCATACGGAACGGCGGTTGTAATTGAATAATTTTTCTAAAGATCAAAAAAGTGACAGTTTCAAAGACAAAATTGAAGCATTAAAAATAAAATACCATTACAATGGAAGGAAAGGTATTTTTAAGCGGATAAAAAATTAATAATTATTTTTTTGTTTAAATGCAATTAAAGCTTGGCGATTCGCCAAGTTTTCTAATGGAAAAATGAAAATGATTAAGTTTAGAAAGTAGTGGCATCGATGATATATTTACGTTCGGTCCTTTTTTTATTCGGGCTTTGTGTGTTTAGTCTTGGAATTTCTATAACAATTAAAGTAAATCATTTAGGTATACACCCTTGGGACGTGTTGTCATTAGCGTTATTTGAACAACTTGGATTATCCATTGGTGCATGGAATATTATTGTTGGTATTCTATTAATTTTTGTTTCATTCATTCTTGATCGTTCATATATAAAAATTGGTACTTTTTTAAATGCAATTATTATCGGTTTTATGATTGATTTTTATTTAGGACTTAGCATTCTTCCAACAGCTACACACACATGGTTAGATGTAGTAACAATTATTGTTGGAATTGTAATTATGGGTGTTGGTGGTGGTTTGTATAATGCTGCAGGAATCGGTTCAGGGCCTCGGGACGGATTTATGTTATCTATTTCAGATAAAACAGGACTGTCGGTAGGGAAAGTTAGGATTATTACTGAATTATTGGTACTTTTCATCGGTTGGCTTATTGGTGGTACAATTTTCGTCTTTACATTTATATTTACATTTATTCAAAGTCCGATTTTTCAATTTGTTTATTTGAGGTTAGTTCGTGTCATTGATAAGTATGAGGCGAGCTTAAAACGAAAATCAAGGTCGGCATAAAAGAAAAAAACCTTAGTGAATTTTTTTGACGAGTTTGGTTTTGGAGTACAAAAAGATAATTAACATTATAATTAAAGAGCTGAATCACATAGGATTTAGTTCTTTTGTTATATCAATGTTTTAATTGAACAAAAATCGAAGGTGTAGTCCTTTCAAATTGCGCAGCAATTAGTTGGGGAGGTTCACTTACTGTAACCTACGCAGAATTTAAATTCATTTACTCCTATTTTTCTGCGTAGGCGAACTTGAGTACTTCGAAGCATTGAAGCCATGATTCCATAATCCTTAACGTATTACCTTTATGTGTTCCTCAACTTTATATAATGTATGGTCAATATCAATATTTTCTTCAGCAACCATTTGTGCTAGAAGCTTTCCTATATAAGGTCCAGTTGTTAATCCTGAAGCACCAAGACCATTAGCTAGAAACAATCGTTCATAATGAGGGACAGTACCGAAAGTAGGGACGAATGTTTTTGTATATGGACGAAAGCCTATGCGAATATCTGATATTGTACTATTAAAAAACTTAGGGGCTACCTCCAATGTTTTATGTAAAACTTCATGGACTCCTCCCACTGTCATTTTTGGATCAAACTTTGCGTTGTCTTCCCGGGTTGCCCCGATAACAACTCTCCCTTCATCAAATGGAACAATATATGGATCCCTTGGTAATTTTACAACAGGAAAATCGCCATCTCGTAACTGCTCCTCATACACGTGTACAAGCTGTCCTTTTTGCATTTTTACATCAAAGTTTAGTTGTAATGGTAGTAATATTTCTTTCATCCAAACTCCATTAGTTAAAACGGTCGCATCCGCACCTATTGTATCTCCGTTAATCCTTACACCTAATACACATTCCTTAGAAAAGTTCAATTGTGCGGTAGCTTTTATATATTTTGCCCCATGTTTTTTAGCTGCATTGATCAAAGAATCTCTTAATGCTCTACCATCAATTCTCGCTGCTCCTTTCACATAAAGAGAAGAGTAGCCTTCATTTAACAATGGGAATTTATCCAGTGTCTCTTTTTCATTTAAAATATGTACATTGCCAATTTCTGGAGCGTCTTCCCGTCGTTTTAAAGCAATATTTTTCAACTTTTTTAATTGTTCTATATTTTGATGGAGATGAATTGCACCGTTTTGTTTGTAACCTGTCTCTTTTTCCCCACATCTATCTAGTTCATTAATTAAGGATTTATAATGGGCAGCTCCATTTTTAGCTAATTCATACCAAGCCTTATTTCTTCGTTGAGTAATCCAAGGGGAAATTATTCCTGCTCCAGCAGATGTTGCTCTACCTTCAGTATGACTGTCAATCATTGTTACCTTGAAACCTCTTTTAGCTAACTCATAAGATGTTGAAGCTCCAACAATTCCTACACCTACGATAATGATTTCTTTCAACTGAATTCCTCCATAATTTTAAGAGACTTTTTCTTAATTATAAAGGATATTGTACAAGGAAAACAGAAAGTTATATTATAAATAATATGTCAATTATCCATATTTTCCAACACTTGACATTTTTTACTACTTCATGTAACTTCAAACTATCAAATGAGATGAAGCGCTTTCAGAAAAGGGGGGATTTTATATTTAGTTAAAAATAGATCTATTCAAGTAGAGGAACAAAAGGAGTAAATTTCAATAAGACTAGGAGGGAATAAGATGGAAGGTTTTCAAGAATTTATTGATTGGGCCGGTGGTATAATTTGGGGACCACCATTATTAATACTTCTTGTTGGAACTGGTATCTATTTAACGTTTAGACTTGGAATACTACAACTTAGATTATTACCATATTCTTTAAAACTCGTTTTCACGAAAAATCAAGATAAAAAATCCGAAGGAGATATCTCACACTTCCAAGCGCTGATGACTGCGATGGCTGCCACGGTTGGAGTAGGTAACATTGTTGGAGTCGCAACTGCGGTAGTACTTGGTGGGCCAGGTGCAATATTTTGGATGTGGCTAGCTGGATTTTTTGGAATGGCAACAAAATATGGTGAGGCAATTCTAGCAGTGAAATACCGTGTAAAAGATTCTAAGGGTGAAATGGCTGGAGGGCCAATGTATTATTTGGAGCACGGTTTGAAACAAAAGTGGTTAGGAGTCTTGTTTGCTATATTTGGGGCTTTTGCTGCATTTGGTATTGGTAATGGTACACAAGCAAAAGCGGTTGCTGATGCGATGAATAATACTTTCTCAGTTCCTTTTTGGGTAACAGGAATTGCTCTAGTTATATTTGCAGGATTAGTAATTCTTGGAGGAATTAAGTGGATTGGACGTGTAACTTCCTTCTTTGTCCCGATTATGGCGTTTTTCTATTTAATTACTGGTATAATTATTATGGTAATGAATTTCAACCTTGTTCCAGAAGCATTTGCTATCATTTTTAAATTTGCATTTTCAGGGGAAGCTGTTGCAGGTGGTGCCATTGGTACTGTTATCCGCTTTGGTATTGCACGCGGGCTTTTCTCTAACGAAGCAGGTCTTGGTTCTGCTCCAATTGCTGCTGCAGCGGCAAAGTCGGACATTCCTGGACGTCAAGCCCTAGTTTCAATGACACAAGTTTTATTTGATACACTTGTTATTTGTTCGATTACTGGAATTACAATTGTTATGTCTGGTCAGTGGCAAGATGACTCGATTGCTGCTGGTGCTTTAACTGCTGAATCTTGGGGTGCTTTATTAGGTGGCTTTGGTCCAGTCTTAGTTTCAATTGGAATCATTTTCTTCGCATCCTCGACGATTTTAGGTTGGGGTTATTATGGTGAAAAATGTTTCCAATACTTATTTGACAAGCCTGCCGCGGTAACCGGATATAGAATAGCTTTTGTTCTATTTATTTTTGTAGGTGCTACAGCTTCACTAGAACTTATTTGGTCAATTGCTGATGCATTAAACGGTTTAATGGCAATTCCTAACTTGATTGGTCTACTCGGACTATCTGGTGTTATAATTCATGAAACAAGACGTTTACAAAATAAAATAAAAGAGGAACGTAAAGAAGCACCAAAAGCTTCATAAATTAAGAATTCAATATATTATGTATTAAAAATAACGAAACTGGATGAATCGCGACAAAATGATTGCTAATCATCCAGTTTTTTTGTTTGACTAATATTTTCTTAAATTATGGATATATTTTAAGTTATTAGAGTCATGTAATTAAATTGTTTAAACCATTAGGAAATTTTTAAAAGTGCTGTCTTTATTTGATTATCAGAAAATTGTCCTTCTTGAGGAATTACTGAATGGAAGAGATTCGATTTAATGTCGATCTCTTTATTTCTAAAATAAACTTTAAATGTTTTACTTTCTCTAGTTATTCGGTTATTTGCCTTTTCGATTCGTATTATATACATCTTGGATGATAACTGTTTCCGGCATCATCACGATATATAGTTAGCAAATAAATTTTATTTCTTTAAAAAAAGTAAACCAAACGCATGAAACCTATGATATATGTGCATGTATGGGAGCCGGTCTTTCTTGTTGTCCCAATCATATTAATAATTTCTATATTGAACTTTTGAGTTGAGAACCTTTTTGTTATTGGATTTATGCTGGCTGTTTTCGTCCTCTTTTTGTTCATAAAGTCACATAAATAAACTTAACAAATCTAAGTTGTACTATCTTTACTCCTATCCTGTTTCCTTCTATGGATAATAGGAAAGATTTAGTGTTTATAGAAGTATTTCTGAGTATGTGTGGAATGATGTTGTTATTTCGTATATAAACATGCTGGATAACAAAAAGTCCGTTTCTAAAGTCTACAGTTTTGACATCAATATGAGTATCAAATATGAACTGTTAAATGAATAATTATATTTTTGGTTTCATTAATCCTTCTAAGTTCATTATTTGTGTCAACTTAGTCTAAATTCTTCTCTTTTTTCATAATTTAATCCACCTTCCAAATAATATTTTTCAATTAAAACAATTTAAACACAAATTAAATGTACGGATTCAGCACTTTAAATAATGCTTTCATTTACTTTTTTGTCTATTATTCTAGAAAATTTCTTAGAAACTTGTTTTTAATAAGATATTGTTTTTGCAATGTTAGCAAAATAAGTAATGAATAAATTGTTTAATATTGCAACGAACTATATTCATTTATAAAATTTTAATTTAAAATCCTAAATTTTTATTGAAAAATTAAACATTTATGTGAAAATACTATTGCAAATTGTAGTAATACTGTACTATAATTTGCATTGAAAGCGCATACTAAGAGGAGTGTATATTATGAGTTTACATGGCATAATTTCTGCAATGTTAACCCCTTTCGATGAACAGGGTAAATTAAGCTTGAAAAGAGCTGAGGAACTTGTGGATTATTTAATAGGTTCCGGAGTACATGGGTTATTTATTCTTGGGACAAATGGAGAGTTTGTTACTTTAACAAAAGAAGAAAAAATAGATTTGACTAAAACAGTTATTAAAACAACACGCAAAAGAGTTCCTGTTATAGCGGGAGTTGGAGCTATTACTACTGAAGAAGTAATTGATTTATCTAAAATAATGGAGGAATTAGGAGCAGATTATTTGTCAGTCATTACTCCTTACTTCATTCAATTAAGTCAGGAAGAATTGTATCTTCATTTTAAAAAAATAGCAGAAGCTACCGATTTAAAAATATTGCTGTACAATATGCCATCGAAAACTGGTAATCATCTCGAGCCTAATACAGTTAAGAGGTTGAGTGAAATTGATAATATAGTTGGTATAAAGGACAGTAGTGGGCAGTTCGAAACAATAGAAAGTTACATACAACAGTGCAGGGAGGATTTCATCGTTCTTTCTGGGACAGACTCGCTTATTCTACCTACACTGAAGGCAGGCGGTAGTGGAGGAATTGCTGCAACTTCAAATGTAATTCCCGAAATAGTAGTATCCATATATGAGTCTTTTGCATCTGGGGACTTGGATAAAGCACAGAAATACCAGGAAATCCTAGCACCAATCAGAGAGGCTTCCCAGAAGGCGAGTATCCCAGCTGTATATAAGAAGTCATTAGAGATAAAAGGTATACCGGTGGGGAAACCGAGAAGCCCAGTGAAAGGTTTAACTGAAGAGCAAGTTAGTGATTTGAAAAAGACACTTCTACTATATGATATAGAAAGGAAATTGTCATAGATGAATACGATATATAACTTTCAGACTGCAAAACGTATTATTGCTGGACAAAACTCTCTTAACAATATCGCGGAAGAAATTAAGGCTTTCAATGGGGTTTCTAAAGTGTTGATTGTTGCACAACCATCAATGGAAAGATTCGGTTATGTGGATTTTATTAGGGAAGAGTTATCAAAACAAGGGATCGATTCTTCTGTTGAATATGGAATCAAACCTGAACCAACCATTAAAAATATCGAAGCAGTGGCGAAAACAATTGATGACAGTTTTAATTTCTTTATAGGGATTGGTGGAGGAAGCGTCTTAGATGCGACAAAATTATTAGCGATAATTAAGAAACATTCATGCTCTATTCAATCGATACTTGGAACTAACTTGATTCACGATTCAGGGTATCCTACAGCATTAATTCCATCAACAACCGGAACTGGCTCGGAAGTTACACCTAATGCAATTGTAACTATTCCGGAAGAAGAATTGAAAATCGGAATTGTAAGCAAGTTTTTATTGCCTGATTTAGTTATCATAGATCCACTAATTACAGTTAATTTACCAAAGGACATAACCGCTGCCACCGGAATGGATGCCTTTACTCACTCTTTAGAATCTTTTTTATCCAAAAAAGCGACCCCATTAAGTGATATGTTTGCGATTGAATCTATGAAACTAATATCAAAGCATATTCTTGACTCTTATCATCAAGGAGACAACATTCAGGCTAGGGAAGGAATGTTATTAGGTTCAATGTACGGGGGAATGGCATTAACCTCAGCTGGAACTGCAGCAGTTCATGCTATGGCATACCCATTAGGTGGTAAGTTTCATATAACTCATGGAGTTGCAAATTCAATGCTACTTCCGCATGTTATGAGATTTAATTTGGATTCTGTTGAAGATGAAAGAATTGAAACTCTTGTGAATGTGTTAGGAATCGATAAGAACGAAATAGACAATACATCTTTAAGGGAATTAGTAATACGTAAGATAGAAGAATGGATTGTTGAACTTAATATACCACAAAATTTAAAAGAATTTGGGATATCGGATACCGACGTGCCAATGCTATCGGAAGCAGCTTCAAAAGTAACAAGATTATTAAATAATAATCCAAAAGATATAACTGTTGAAGATATGAATGCGATTTATAGAAGGTTACTAAAATAATGAAAAGAGGTAATTTTGAGAAGGGAAGTCATCATAGTGAAAATCAAAGTAATGGGTATTGTTCCTTATGAAGGATTGAAAGATATAATTTTGGATATTGGAACAAATGAAACAGATTTAGATATGGAAGTAAAAGTTGGAGACTTACATGAAGGAGTTGCAATTGCAAAAGAGGCGGAAAAGCAAGGTTACCATTTCATTATTAGTCGTGGGGGAACTTCTTCGTTAATCCAGAAACATGTATCTATTCCTGTTATCGAAATCCCAGTTTCAGGATACGACCTTCTTAGAATGCTTACTTTAGTAAAAGATCATTATGGAGAAGTTGCAATCGTAGGATTTAAAAATATTACAAGTGGTGCAACCTCAATTTCTAATCTTTTAGATATAAAGATCAATATTTATACAATGCAAAATGAAAAAGAAATAATGAACAAATTGCAAGAAATTCAAAAGACAGGTGCAGAAGTAATTTTAGGAGATGTTGTTACAGTCAAATATGCTAAACAGATTGGACTAAATGGGATTTTAATAACTTCGGGAAAGGAATCTGTTCAATATGCATTAGAGCTAGTTAAAAGAATGCATTATTTTCATGAAAATTTCCATTTTAAAAAAAGTATTTTACAACAAGTAATTGAAAATGACAAACGTGGAATTGCTATATTTCAAATAAATGGAGAAAAAATTTATAAAAATAAAAATTATGAAGATATTTTTAAGGATACACCTTTAAAGGACAAATTAGAACTTCCTTCTCTGTGGCCAGAATTATGGAATTTACTCATGCAATTATATCAAGGGAAAACTAAAAAAAATGTGTATTCGTTAAGTAAGTGGGAAGTAAATTGGAGAATACATGCATGTGTGGAGGAAATAGAAGGTACCAACTATATAGTTGTTTATTTTGAAACGGTTGAAAAAATTAACGATATGAAAGGTATTGAAATATTATATCCACAATTATCAGTAACTTCTAAGCCGTTTTCTCAAGTTACAGGAAGTAGCGAGGAAATCAGAAGGGTTATTGAAGAAGCGGAGGAAATTAGTAAATCTTCATCCCCGTTATGGATACAAGGAGAGACTGGGACAGGTAAGAGTATGTTTGCTTACTTAATCCATAAAGCCAGTACACACAAAAGGAACGTTTATGTATCGGTAGATTGTGGAGTTATAGGAGAGAAGGAAAAACTAAGTAAGATAATAGAAAAAGCAAGATATGGGACGATTTTCTTTAAGAACATCCATAAATTACCTGAAGTAAAACAATTTGAATTATTAAATATTATCGAACAGGATAAAATCCTGAATATTCGCATTATCTCTTCGGCAACTCTAGATATATATAAAAAAATGAAAAACAACGAATTTAATAAAAAGTTATATTATAAAATAGCGCGAATACAACTGCAGTTACCATCTTTACGAGAAAGAAAAGCAGATATTAAACATTTATCTAGACTTTTCATTGCATCATTTAATATGAAATATGGTAAACAATTTGCGGGTATTAGAAAACCCGTTGTAAAAGAGTTAGAGCAATTGAGTTGGCCTGGCAATATTAACCAATTAAATAGAGTAATTGAAGAATTGGTTTTAATATCATCTGGTCCATATATAGAAATGGCCGATTTGGAAATAGTTTTGGAAAAATTAAAGCACGAATTAAAATATATCGACGATACTTTATTATTTGAAGGAACTTTGGAGGAAATAGAAAAGAGAGTTATTCATATCATAATGGAAAAGGAGAACATGAACCAGACTCGAGTAGCAAAAAGATTAGGGATTAATCGTTCTACATTATGGAGAAAGCTGAAGGATAAGTCATAGGAAGTAAGGAGCTGCAAAACAGGCATGAAACATACAAAGAGAAAATTAGCAATAATAGCTGATGATTTAACAGGTGCAAACGATTGTGGAGTTCATTTCTCCGAGAATGGATTTGATACGACTGTAAATTTGAATTTTAATAAAGGATTAAATAATTATAGTGAAGTGCTTGTCGTGGATGCTGATACAAGGGAACTTGATAAGAATCAGGCATCATCTATCATAAAAAAAGCATTTCATCAAATAAAGGATGCAGGTTATTCTATATTACTTAAAAAAATTGATTCAACTTTACGTGGGAATATTGGCGTCGAGACAAAAGTGATGATGGATGAAGGGAATTATGATTTCGCTTTGATTGTGCCCGCAAGTCCAAGAAATGGAAGGAAAACAATCAATGGGTATCACTATGTCAACGAAGAGATGATTTCTACTACAGAATTTTCAGGTGATTTATTTACGCCAATCAACAATTCTTATATTCCATCGCTCATTTCTAAAGAAATACAAGTAAAAATAGGGACTCTTCAACCCAATCTGTTAGGATCGAAATTGGATAGATGGGAAAAGGAATTAAAGATTAAATATGACAAAGGTATTAAATATATTGTCTGTGATGCGTCTAGCGAGAAAGAGTTGGAATTGTTAGCTTACATGGTTGGAAAGTTACATTATTCAGTGTTATGGGTAGGTTCCGCGGGAATAGCTAAATATTTATCTATGAATTTAAAGACGGATAATACAAACTCTCAAAATCCTGTTGACTTATTGGAAAAAGTAAATGATCGGGTATTAGTTGTATCGGGAAGTAGATCGAAAGTTACTAATAAACAGATAAAAACCGCATTAAAGATGGAAGGAGTGAAAAATGTAGAATTAGATATTAATGAAATTTTAAATAAAAATAAAAGTTTGAGTGAGATAAAAAATGAATTATCCAATAAAGTTGATATATTACTTAGAAAAAATAATTGCGTAATCATACATACTCCTTTTAAAAATAAAGATAATGATTCAGTCGACCAAGTTAATGTTGGATACGAGATAACTAAAATTTTAGGGAAAGTTGCTAAAAGTATTATTAAAAACTATTCAAATATTGCATTAATACTTACAGGTGGTGCAACAGCAAAGGCAGTTTGTAAAGAAATTGAAGTAGATGAGATAAAGCTTATAACTGAAATTGAAGATGGGATTCCAATAGGCACTTTACGTGATAAAGAAAACATGAAAGTCATTACTAAAGCAGGGGCATTTGGAGATGAGAACTCTTTGGTAAATATAATTAGAAAAATTAAAGTTGGTGAGAAAATTGGATAAACCTGTCATTGGTTTAACAATGGGAGACGTTGCAGGGATTGGCCCCGAAATAATCATCAAAGCATTAATGGATAAAGAAATTACTAAATTATGTATTCCTGTTGTTATAGGCGATTTAAATGTATTAATTGAGACCGACAAATATGTGAAAAGTGGGTTGAAATTTAGAAAACTCAGTAACCTTGAAAATTTTGAAGTTGATGATGTCGTTGGATGTATAGATTTGAACTTATTTCCAGACGGTTTTCCTAGAGGGATTGTATCAAAAGCAGCTGGAAATGCAGCTTTTCGCTATTTAGAAGTTGCAATTAAGCTTGCCAAAGAAAAAAAAATTGATGCTATTTGTACAGCACCATTAAATAAAGAGGCTTTACATAAGGCTGGTTTTTTCTATCCAGGACATACAGAGATTTTAGCAGAACTTACAGGTACAAAAGATTACTCGATGATGCTTTCTACAGGAAAATTAAATGTTATACATGTTACCACCCATATAGGGTTAATTGATGCTATCAATATGATTAATCCAAAGAGAGTATATCGGACAATTAAGCTGGCAAATGATACGTTTATAAAAGCTGGGTTACAAAGACCGAGAATTGCAGTTTGTGGTATAAACCCTCATGCGGGTGAAAATGGATTATTTGGTTATGGAGAGGAAGAAGATAAAATTATCCCTGCTATCAATGAAGCAAAAAAAGAAGGTATAAATGTATACGGCCCTTTACCCGCAGATACAATATTTTATCGAGCTAATCGCGGAGATTTTGATGTAGTTGTTGCGATGTACCATGATCAAGGACACGGTCCAGTAAAGGTGTTAGGGTTGGAGGGAGTCAATATTACTGTAGGATTACAAATTGTTCGAACAAGTGTTGACCATGGTACAGCATTTGATATAGCAGGTAAAAATATCGCAGATGAATTAAGCATGATTACAGCTATCAAAAAAGCTATTGAATTAGCTCCGACAAAACAATAATAGTATAGCAGTATTATAAGCGATGAACTGATATTTAATAAAAATATTTATGAAAATCAAAGATTGATAAATGTTTCTAAACTTTATAATTTACAGATTCAATACTGCTTAAATATATAATTTAATCTTAAACGGGGTTACTCTATTATAAATATATGCTTTATAGGGTGAATTCATCATATACGATTTTGTTAAGAGATATAAAGTCGCATGACTATTAAGACAACCAATATTTAAAGCTCTAGAAAGTATCAAAAAATGGAGGAAATTCAACTTGACGGAAAATCTTAAATGTTATATGTTGTATACAACATTTAAGAAGATGAAAGAGGTAAAGGGAATGGAAAAATTCTTATCCGCAGTTGACAGTTCAAATTTATGGAGTAAAACTTATGCAACCTTAAAGGATAATATAATAAAAAGACATTTTAAACCAAATCAAAAGATATTAATTAACGAGGTTGCCAAACAATTAAAGGTTAGCAGAACCCCAGTGAGAGATGCTCTAAATCGATTGGAAATGGAAGGTTTAGTTTGGACTGAACCTAAGGTTGGTACATTTGTAGTTCCGATTGATGAAAAATTAATTAATTGTGCAATAGACACTAGGCTAATGATTGAACTTTGGGTAGTAGAGAAATTACCAAATCTTCCACAAGAACGGATAGATAACGGAATTCATAATATGAAAATTTTACTAAATAATGCTGAGAGTGATTATGATAAGGACTTTAAAACCTACCACGAACTGGATTATAATCTTAAGTTTCATATGGAATATGTAAAAATTGGTGGTAACTATAAAAATGATGAGATTTACAGAAGTATTTTAAATTATAGATTACCTGTAACGATTCCTAAACATGTATTAGATGATGAAGTTGAGAAGGCTATTCGTCAACACAGAGATATTTTAGATAGTCTCAGTTCGGCTGATTACTTAAAACTTCGTGAGAAAATTACGTTCCATTTAGAAGAATCTCGAATTAACATTATAAAAAAAATAAGAAAAAACGGGGGTGAAATTTAACTTTTTAAAAGTGTAAGAAATTCGTTTTATTCAATAAATGAATGTTCCATACGTTATTAATTAATTTGGAGGAATATTATGGCTAGAATTCGAAAGAAAATACGTTATGGTTGGACGCAACATATTGACAAGGAATTGAATAATTTAAAAGTGGGAACAGTGTTGCTCAAGGCAGGAGAGAGTATAGAGCTCAAAACAAAAGATAGAGAATTTGCTTTAGTACTAATCTATGGTGAATGTAATGTTAAGTTATCCTCTGGTTTACAAGGTAAATTGGGTCCCCGAGAAAACCCTTTTGAACATCCACCGTGGGGATTATTTGCAACAAGAGAAGAAACTATTCTTTTAACTGCAAAATCCAAAACGCTAATTGGCGTTGGATCAGCACCCGCAAAAGTGAAAATGTCTAATAAGATAGTAGAACCTTCTGAGACAGGCGGGGGGTTAAGGGGAGTAGACAATTGGGAAAGAACTGTTAGGTTTGTTTGTTGGAGTGATAATACAGAAGGAAATATGCTAATGGCTGGTGAAACGTGTACGCCATCGGGGAATTGGTCTACAATGCCTCCTCACAGGCATCAATACGATATTTTAGATAAAGAAGTAGCGTATGAAGAAGCTTACTTATTTCAATTCTCTAAGCCACAAGGATTTGGGTTGATATGGAAATTTGATGAAGAGAAAGACCAAGCATATAGCATTCGTGACGGAGATGTTATAAGTATTGATGGAGGTTATCATCCATTGGTGTGTGGGCCAGGATCTACATTATACCATTTAACATTTATGGCCGGACCTAACAGAATATCACGTTCTTCAATTCACCCTGATTACGATTTTCTGTTGGAGGAACAGGACATGAATAACCCATATAAGAATCAATATATTGAAAAAGAGGATGACAAATGAAATTAACAGATATATCAAGTCCTGGGATTATGATTTCACAAATATCTCCCCACTCTCGTGAAATGGAAGGTGCTACATTATCAGTAGTAGAGCAGGTGATAGATCATGGCTGGTTTAATTCAATACAAACTGTCGATGTTAAAACTTCATCAGAAAGAAAACAAATAGCTGAATATGTACAAAAAAAGAACATGAATTATACTTATTGCTTGGCCAGGATTCAAAATGAAAAAAAATTGAATTTATCATCATTAGATGAAAAACAAAGGCAACATAGTGTGGATCAAATTAAGATGGGTTTACATGATGCTATTGAGGCGGGAGCAAATAAGGTGCAGCTTGTAAGCGGTGCCAAGCCTCCAGATAATAATCAAAGAGCAAATGCTTTAAAAGCTTTATCACAGTCTTTATTTGAAATCAGTAAGTTTAATTCAAAGCTAGGTAAACTTTCTTTAATGATTGAACCTCTAGATATCGAAGCACATAAGAAGCATTCCCTAGGTACATCTGATGAAGCTGCATTAATTTGTGAAGAAATTAAAAGTCGTGGAGAGGAGGTTTATCTATGTTTAGATACTGCCCATATGTTATTGAATGGTGAGGATCCGACTGTTTCTTTACGGAAATGTATGCCATATGTTTTAGAATTTCATTTTAGTAATTGTGTAACAGATAGAAACCATCAACATTTTGGAGATTATCACTTACCATTTGGCAGTCCAGGAATACTTGATTTAAAAAAAGTTAGTGAATTGTTACAAGATTGCCGGAAAATGGGGTTTCTAAGGCAGCAGGATAAGCCAGTATTGATGTATGAAGTTATGAATTATTCGGGTGAAGGCACGGCTAAGCTTATTAATGATACAAAGAGCTTTTTTGAGCAAGCATGGGAAATGATTGATACTAAATCTTAAAAAAATGAACGTTGTTGTCAGTTCAGTAAAATGTCTTTTACAACGCATTTTATGATGTTAAGTACAACATAGTAAAACTATTAATTGTTTTAACTATTCCTATGTAACTATGTATCATTTTTTCCTATAGAACAATAATCTAATATACTTTCTATTCCAATAAACATAAGGCTGGAATAGACGTAGAAGAATTTAAGGAAAAAATCTTTTTAAAAAAACATTAACACGATAAATGGAAGAATTTTACATTCAACTAATTACCCCCATACATAGAGAATGGGATAGTACCGATTAACAATAAATAATCATAACAGGAAAGCTTAACTGTTTTAACCCAATAATTAAGTTAATGAACCTTGAGGAGGTGATAGAATTTGTCGCTAGATTAAATGCTTTGAAAAGAAAAAGTGGTATAAATCGTAATGATTTGTAAATTTTGTTGTTGCTAAATTATTTTAATTAAAGGATTATTCAGGATTGTTAGAAGTAAATAACTTAAGGCTATTGATGTTTTAATAAATTAATCATAGCGAAATAATGGAATGTTGAAGTGATAAGAGAAAATTCACAAAAAATAGGAGGAAATTAAGAATGAGACAAGGTTTAAAGCTTTTTACAATCTTACTTATAATAGCTGTACTTGCAGCATGCGGCAGTGAAAGTAGTGGTAATGGTAATGATAATGAAGCAGGGGCTGATAATAATTCCGCTGATACATCTAGCTTAGTGTTTTCTACACAAGGTTTGGGTACAACTTTTAATACAATGACAAATGCTATAAATCATGTAATTAAACCTGAACTACCTGAGGACTTACACATAGACACCCAGACTACCTCACCTGGTGGAATTGCGGCTTCGTATATAATTGCGGAAGGAAAAGCGGATTTAACCTTAGGAAATGCCGCTCCAGCTAACTGGGCAACAACTACTGGAATAGAAGATAAAGAGAAGGCGGAGGGCGTAGCATCATTAGGAGGAGGTTATGATGCACCTATTGCGTTAGCAGTATTTACGGATGCATTCATCCAAAAGTCAGGTTTTAGTACTTTAGAAGAAATAATAGAAAACGAATATCCTGTAAGAATAGCAACAAAAGATACAGGATCATTTGGAGAGATGACGGCTAGAAAAGTTTTGGAAACATTAGGTGTTGATTTCGACGATATAGAATCTTGGGGCGGTTCGGTCACTTTAACTGATTCTAGTAATGTAATTGATTTATTACGAGATGATAGGGCTGATATTACAATTGATCATACAAATGTTGACCAACCAAACTATGTAGAACTTTCAATGACAACTGATATTCATGTTATCGAACTTGGTGAATCAACGAGGGACAGTTTGTTTGAGGCTGGGTATGCAAGACAGGTTATTCCATCTGGAAGCTTTGAAGGAGTTGTAGAGAAGGATATCGAGACAGTTGGTTCAACTACTTCTTTATTAGTCAATGAATCTATGGATGAGGATATAGCTTATGCCATAACAAAAGCAATTGCAGAAAATAAAGAAGAGTTAGAAAAAGGTTTCGCAGCGTTTAGTGTTTTTGATCCACAGGTCGCCTGTAACCCAGAATATGCTGGTGCACCATTACACAAAGGGGCAGAGAAATACTATAAAGAAAATGGTTGTTTGGATGACTAAGAGGTTGTGTAAATAGATGAAAGATTGTACATATTCCATTTTAAATGGAATATGTACAATTAAGTTATCTTCTATTTACTAATTTTTTGATAGAAATGAGGAGGGTTGATGATGACATTATTAAATATAAGAAATATTTTTATTGTTATTGTTACGTTGGCTTTTTTAACTTTTCAGATGTATATAGCTTTTATAAAATCCTTACCACCATTAATTCAGAATCCAATACATTTGATACTCGCATTGTTAATTGCATTTTTATGGTATCCAATAACTAAAACTTCTACAAATGATAAAAACAATAAAAAGAATCGAAATTATCTATTTCTCGTTGATATTATTATAATAGTGTCACTTATTTTTTCCGCAGGTTATTTCTTTTTAAACGAGAATCGACTGGTAAATCGAATACAATTTTTGGACCCACTTACTACCCTAGACTTCTTAGTTTTATTTATTATTTTGTTTACTTTACTAGAAGCAGTACGTCGGGTACTAGGTCTTAATCTACTGATTTTTATAGGGATCTTTCTAATTTATGCTTGGTTTGGTCCATATTTTCCATCAGTAATAAGCCATAGTGGAATAGATTTATCCCAATTTACAGACTTAATGATTATGGGATCGGACGGAATTTTTGGTGCACCTTTAAACGCTTCTGTTGGGTTTTTATACTATTTCATTATTTTTGGAGGTTTTTTAGCAGCTTGTGGAGGAGGACAAGTCCTTATAGACTTAGGTATGAAAATAGGTAATCAAACTTCAGGTGGCCCTGCGAAAGCGGCAATCTTAAGTAGTTCGTTATTAGGTATGATCAATGGTAGTGCTGTTGCGAATGTGACGACCACAGGTGTTATGACAATTCCTTTAATGAAACAGGTAGGATATAAACCGGAGCAAGCAGGTGCGATTGAAGCTGTTGCCTCAACGAGTGGACAAGTTATGCCACCAATTATGGGTGTTGGTGCATTTATTATGGCAGAGATGACTGGAATACCATACAGAGAAATTGCTCTTGCAGCAATCATACCTGCCGTTGCATATGTTGTTTCGCTATTTATTTTAGCAGGCTCCATCGCTAAAGGAAACCACTTTGCACAGTCTGCATTAGAGAAGTCTATAGTAATTGAACCAATTTTAAGAAGGCTATATTTACTTATCCCTGTTATTATTGTTGTATACAATATTTTACAAGGATCTTCATTAATGTATTCCGCATTAAGTGGTATCGGTGCCGTAATTCTAATTAATATTTTACGGTTTAAACATGGTCTTGGATTCAAAGAATTATTTGAAGTACTATTAACTGGAACGAAACAAGTTGCTCAAGTAGCTATACCAACAGCTGCAGCAGGAATAATTATTGGTATTGTAGTTATGTCCGGATTGGCAACGGAGTTTGCTGAGATAATTAATAATGTAGGTTCATTATGGATTGCTTTAATCGTTACTGGTATGGGTTGTATTATTTTAGGGATGGCTTTACCTACTGTTGCCGCATACTTAGCAGCGTACATTCTTTTCGTTCCTGCGTTATTGGAATTAGGGATACCTGCCTTACCAGCCAATTTGTTTATTTTCTATTTTGGTGTAATCGCTCAGATCACGCCACCTGTTGCACTAGCTTCTTTTGCTGCTGCCGGTATTGCAGATGCAGATGCTTGGAAAACAGGTTGGACTGCATTTAGATATGCACTTGTATCATTTTTAGTTCCTTTTGTTTTTGTTTATAAACCTGAGATTCTCTTACTTGGAACGGTATCAGAAACAGTAGTAGCCACGACTATTATGCTAATAGGAACTTTCTTTTTAGTAGCAGCTGTATCAGGATATTTATTTAGAAATTTAAATATTTGGGAAAGAGTAATCCTTCTAATTACAGCTATAATCATAATCATACCAGAAAAAACGACTTCAATAGTAGGACTAGTTATCGGTTTGATTTGCTTAATTTACTCCTTTAGTAAATCAAAAAAAGAAACGGGGTATGCTAAGACAGATGAATATAGTGTGGAAGAAGGAAATTAACAAACAAGATAAGTTTAATAACAATCTCTTTGATTAACTGATAGTGTCTATCTGAGATTCGAACCGGATTGTGTTACAGATGCATTTTGTGTTCTAAACTTTGCAATAACTCTTTGGTGGAGTAAGTACAACTGAATATGTATAAGACATTGTGGAAGAGAGTGTGTGAAAATGTTATTCAAAATGTCGTGTTAAGCGATGGAAAACTGGTAATTGATTTAAAAGGCTGATAGGTTATAGGATAGGAAAAATGATTTTGCATTTTCAGTTGAGGAAAAGTTTGTTTGTGAAACTGAAATGGAAATTAAACAAAATGAGCCAAGCAATTATTGATAAGGGGTAGAATAAATGTTACAACTGACTTCCGTTAAAATTCAAAAAATTATCTTTACAACCAAAGGAGTAAATGCTTGTAGTTAAATGTTCAATCTTTTTCAATTTTACAGTTAAATCAAAAAATGTAGTGTGATGATTTGATAGAAGCATTAGATTATATTTTCGAGTCTTCGTTATCAAACATGTAGCAAGTACATATTATTATATTTGTTCAAATTTCCTTCATTCCTTTGGTTGGAAAAGGGTTAAGATAGATTTTGCTTTAGAAAAATAGAAATTGAAACTTAAGGCATCCCAAATATAAACATGTTAGTTCAATAATAAAAGTATGTTTATTAACCCTATACTATAAAAGAAACCTTTAATCTCTGAAATAGTTTATAGCTGGTTATAGCTGGGAAACTGTTTACCTCTTTTTAAAACAGTTGTTTTCATCATGATGGAAATTAATTGCTTCATTTACAAATAAAATTTTGATGATCTAACTTATTTTAATAATAGACTTTAGAGTAGTGGTAAATTAAATCACTGCTTTTTTTATGCTTTACTTGGGGTATAACTAAGTGGTGGAAGTCCACTTTATATTTCAGGATAAAATAATCATTTTACTTGTTTAAAGTATCATTATTTTGTAACTTTTGATATGGACATTACGTGGTATGATAAATTAAGCATTAAGATTATTTATATATGGGGTGCTGTAAATGCGCAAAGCGCTAACTATTTTATTTATAATTACTTTACTAATATTGACTGCATGTGGTAATCAAGGGAAGCAGTCCGGTAATAACGTTACTTCTATAAATGACGGTAGTATGGGTGATTTACGTGTGGAAACGGAAAACAAGGAAACCCTTCCATATTTTTTAGATGATCATCATGAAAATATGCAAATATTATATACTGCGGTTGCACAACATCAGGAACTACTCGAGCATATACCTTGTTTCTGTGGGTGTGGTGATTCGGTAGGGCATGAACATAACTATCATTGCTTTATTAATGAAAACAATGTAGATGGCTCCATTGTTTGGGATGATCATGCGACAAGATGTCAAGTTTGTTTGGATATTGCAGCGGAGGCAATAATTAAATATAGCGAGGGAAAATCAATTAACGATATCCGAGATATGATAGATGAAAAATATGAAGATGAAGGTTATCCAGATTCTACTGATACATCGAGATTCGTCTCCTAAACTGATGGGAGAATAAGAATCTCCCTTCTATAAACTGTTATATTATCGAAAATATATTAGAATTTGTGGACACTTTAGCAATAATACGATGTAGTCCTGTCCTACAATATATCCACGTCATCTTACGGTCATCACAAAAACACGAACGTATCGTCGTTCCTTCGAGTGCATCGAATATAAAAATTTAACGAAATGAAGCAAATTGTGTTATTCTAATACATATCAATAAAGGAATTAGGTGAATAATAATTATGGCTACAACATTAATTTTTGGACATAAGAGTCCTGATACAGATACGATTACTTCTGCAATCGTTTACGCAAATCTAAAAAAAGAGTTAGGACACAAAGTTGAAGCGGTGAGGTTAGGGGAGATTAATAAAGAGACGGAATATGTTCTAAACTATTTTAAACAAGAAGTACCCCGGCTCATTGAGAATACAGATCCTGAAACAGAGCAAGTAATTTTAGTTGATCATAATGAATTTCAGCAATCAGTAAATAATATTAATGATGTTAAAATCGTTGAAGTTATTGATCATCATCGTATTGCAAACTTTGAAACAGCAGAACCACTATATTTCAGAGCGGAGCCAGTCGGATGTACAGCAACGATTCTACTAAAATTATTTAAAGAACGTAAAGTAGAAGTATCTAAATTAAATGCTGGACTAATGTTATCTGCGATTATTTCTGATACATTATTATTCAAGTCCCCAACATGTACTGTTGAAGACGTTGCTGCTGCAAATGAACTTAGTAAAATTGCTGGTCTTGATGCAGAAACATATGGATTAGATATGTTAAAAGCCGGAACAGATTTAAGTGATAAAACAGTTGCAGAACTGTTAGCGATGGACTCCAAAGAATTCACAATGGGATCTTCGAAAGTGGAGATTGCACAAATTAATGCTGTGGATGTAGAGAGTATTTATGGGAACCAATCTGAAATAGAGACGGAAATTAATAATATAATTGCAGCTAAAGGATTAGATTTATTCCTTCTTGCTGTTACGGATATTATAAATAGTAATTCTGAAGTATTAGCATTAGGTAATGCAAAGGAAAATGTTGAAAAAGCGTTCAATGTTTCTCTCAATAATAATCGTGCGTTTTTAGAAGGTGTTGTTTCACGAAAGAAACAGATTGTGACAAGCCTGGCGGCTTCATTTAATTAAGGGCAGTTTATAACTGTTCAGTTCTCAATTTGATTTACATTAAAGTTACTCTATGAAAGTTACTCTATGAAAATTCATTATAAAATTTAACCAAAAAATAGTCCCGTATTACCTTAGAAGTGATACGGGACATTGTAATTTTCCTTAAATTACCGCTTATTTCATTTTAGAAAAAAAATTACGAAATAGCGTTGTTCATTCTTCTGTGCCAGTACTTACTTTTTTAAACACTTGACATGTTTGCTCAGCAGATCTTGAACAATAAGGACAATCTTTCACATTTACTAATTGGAGGGCATAATTAATTGCATCAGTTGTATCAGAAAAAAAGTTTTCTGCTCCAATCATATCGTATAAACCGCCTTTTTTAATCATTTCAAGAGGTTCTTCACGTAATTCTGTTATAAGAACGACACCTTTTCTTTTAATAAATCCTTTCACTAACATAGATAAGTTTGCTGCTCCTGTAACATCTATCAAAGAAACGTGGCGCATTTTTAAAATTAAAACATCTGGACGTTTTCGAATCGACCTTGTTAATGTAGAGCCAAAACGATCTGCTGCTCCAAAAAATAGTGGACCATGGATTGTAAAACTAGCAATTTTAGGGCAATAGTTATCCTGTTTATCAATGATGTCTTCTTGCCCATTATATTTATCAGGTACAATACTTTTTACATTTAGTACTTCACTAATTCTTTTGACAAAGGAAACCATTGCAAGTAATAAGCCAATCGGAACTGCAATCGTTAAGTTAACAAAAACGGTTAATAAAAAAGTGGTTACGAGTACTAATGAATCTCCTGTACGAAACTTTAATATGGAGGCGAATGATTTATATTCACTCATATTAAATGCAACGACCATTAAAATCGGTGCCATGCTTGCCAGTGGAATATAGGATGCATAAGGTGCAAAAAGAAGTAACGTCAGTAAAACAAATGCACTTTGAAAAACCCCAGAATAAGGACTAACAGCACCACTTTTTATATTTGTTGCCGTTCTAGCAATCGCTCCAGTAGCTGGAATTCCACCAAAAAATGGTGTCACAATATTTGCAAGTCCCTGTCCAAAAAGCTCACGATTTGATTTATGTTGTTTACCTGTCATACCATCAGCGACAACTGCTGAAAGTAATGATTCAATTCCTCCTAACATCGCAATTGCAAAGGCAGGTTGCCATAAATATAATAATTTCTGCCAGGTGATTTCAGGTATTTTAAATCCTGGGAATGCTTGTGGAATTCCACCGAACGCTGTACCGATGGTTGTTACTTTTCCAGGGAAAATAATGATACTTATAAGTGTCGGTATGATAAGAGCTATAAGCAATACCGGTACTCTAGGAAATAGCTTCGGAACAAAAATAATGAGAAGTAATCCGACGATCGCTAAAATAATACTATAATAGTTGATCGTATGAAAATTTTTCACAATTTCAAGCATATTCTGATGAAAGTATTGCTTCTTTTCAATGTTTTCGAATCCAAAAAAATTTTCTAATTGACCAGTAAATATAAT
>Ga0209487_1000832_pt1 | contig 27079 bp, 19 predicted proteins | sample Poulit2012_FD_187524 | JGI IMG/M metagenome (GOLD analysis project Ga0209487, IMG submission 187524) | Agricultural soil microbial communities from Georgia to study Nitrogen management - Poultry litter 2012 (SPAdes) (version 2) | ecosystem: Environmental > Terrestrial > Soil > Agricultural land...
GAAGACTACGACAGCCCCCGCACCGCGGGCCTGATCGCCATCAACCTCAACGAAGGCGACGAAGTCGTAGCAGCCAAACTCATCGACAACACCGACGATCTGATCCTGATCTCCCGCAAAGGCCAATCGCTGCGCTTCACCGCCACCGACGAAGCCCTACGCCCCATGGGCCGGGCCACCGCCGGTGTGCGCGGGATGAAATTCCGCAAAGAAGACAAACTGCTCACCATGGGCGTCATCGAAGACGACTCCTATGTCTTCACCATCACTGACGGGGGATTCGCCAAACGCACCACCGTCGACGAATACCGCACCCAAAACCGCGGCGGCTTCGGTATAAAAGTCGCCAACCTGCCAGAAGAACGCGGCGAACTGGTCGGCGGTGAGGTCGTACTGGCCGATTCCGAGGTGCTGGTGATTATGGAATCCGGGAACGTTGTACGTTCCGCAGTAGAACAAGTCCCCATCCGCGGACGTGACACCATGGGCGTCATCTTTGCCTCACCGGGCAAGAAAGACCGCATCGTAGGTGCTACGCTCAACTACGAAATTGACGATCTCGAAGACGAAGACGACGCCGAAGAACACGACGACGCTTCCGACACCGAACCAACAGATGAATCCACCGTCCAAGATCAGGTATCCTCGGATACTGACCGGAATGACGAAGGAGAATAGGTTGAGTAAAACTCAAGCAGCCAAACCCCCCAAGGGTGGCGGCCGCCCCGTAGGCAAAACCGGCGCCGGAAAAGGCCTCGTTCGACCGGCACCCAAAGCCAAAGCACGCCGGGCCAAACTCGTCATCGCAACCATCGATGCCTGGTCAGTCTTCAAGATCGCCTTCTTGCTGTCCGTAGGGCTGGGCATTGTCACCGTCGTCGCCGGCGTCTTCCTGTGGACCACCATGGACCTCACCGGCATCTTCGACGACATCAACGCCCTCCTCGGCACCATCCTGGGCACCGAGGGCGGCGGTACGCAGATCCAAGAGCTCTTCACCCTGGGACAGGTCGCCTCCATGACCACCATCGTGGCCGTACTCAACGTGGTACTCATAACCGTCGCAGCATCGCTGGCGGCCCTGCTGTACAACGTGTGCGCCTCCCTGGTGGGTGGCATCGGACTGACCCTCACAGACGACTAAGTAACCTTCCCACCCGATTTTGCTTTTTCAAAAAACGGGTGTAAGGTTATATTTCGGTTCAGGTCACCGACCGTTCCGAAATGAGGGCGTATAGCTCAGGCGGTTAGAGCGCATCGCTGATAACGATGAGGTCCCAAGTTCAAGTCTTGGTACGCCCACTACACTTACAAGGAGTGGACATGAAAAAAGTTCTTCTCGGACTTGCCATGGTCGCTGCTGCAGGTGTAACTTATAAGATCGTTACTGATCGTAAAGAAACTCAAGACATTTGGGCAGCAGCAACAGATATAATCGAATAAGTCCTCGGGGGCATGGCGCAATTGGTAGCGCACCTGCTTTGCAAGCAGGGGGTTAGGGGTTCGAGTCCCCTTGCCTCCACAATTTATCCTGAGTCACAACATGGATGACAAAAGCCGCAGAAGAATAATTCTGCGGCTTTTGTCGTTTCCGCGTCTTCTCACGGGTTCACTCGGTGAGAGGTCGCGCCAGATGGGTTTTTGATAATCTTTGGTGACATCCATTCGGTGTTCGATCAGGATTTCACCGGTTTCAGCATCCGAGGTCTTGACATGTTCGTTGTGGATGAGCAACAACACTTGCTTGCCGCGGTGTGCTGATCCGATGCCTAAGTGCCGAATTTTGCTGGCGTAGCGCAGCGTGACTTTCCCGTTGGTGTCGACTCAATCGATGCGGGTGCGGTATTCGGTAGCCGTGCGCGATATTCGCAGTGGCTTTCGGCAAGGCCGTGTAGGCCTGGGCTGGGGTGCGCCGGTTGATCGCCCGGTGGGGTCGCTCAGTGTTATACCAGTATCTAAACGTCCCTAAGAGTCCTTGCAGTTGCTCGATAGAATCTGGCAATGCGCGGGCGCCCAGACAGCGTTTGAGGCTCTGGTGGAAGCGTTCAATTTTTACTTTGGGTCTGAGGATGTGAGGGTGCCCCGTTGCGTTGCTGGATCTGATGAGCAGCCAGCAGTTTATCGAACCTGTTTTTGGCTCCGGGTCGGTGGTGAACCGGGCAGTGACCACCACCCGTTAGCGGTCAGCGTCGCCAGCTAGTTCTCCCCTCTAGAACCAATAGGTGCTATCAGCTTTCCGGCACCCATTAGGCAGCTCGGCATGGAACCGGAGATAAGAGGACTTTGGACGCTTCTTGGGTTGCGGGGTTACCCGCCCAGCAGCGTGCAAAATCCGTTGAATCGTGAGGTTTAGGGGACCTGGAAGCCTTCCCGCTCCAGGTGCCAGGCGATGGTTTCTGGGCCGGCATCCGCGCCATCAGCGACCAGGGTTTAGCGCAGGCCAATGGTCCGGGCTCGCACCGGCTCGGTGGTGGCATGGGGTCAGGATTTCGAGGCTTTGGGTTGCGGCAGCACTGCAGCCACCCCACCGGTTTGATAGCGTTGGACTCGGCGGTGGACTCATTGCCGAGACACCCGAACTTCGTCGCAGTCTGGGTGACGTTGTCAATTCCGCGGCGAGGTATCATGCCGCGTTGTGAGGCACTGATAGCCTAAGACACGAATCTTTAGTAATAATGAGCGCGCCCTAGCACAGAGGAGATCATACGGAGCATGACACCATCTCGTGGCAGCAATCTTCAAGCTCACAGTGACATCGCTGACCAACTCAAAGACCTTTCGGAGGTTGCTCGATGATTACAAGTGTCCCAGGTGAAACACCAGAGCTCGGGACTCAACTTCTCGACCAGCTCCGGGATCTCGTACCTAGTGCATTTCTAGACGGCGAACTGGATAGAGATGCACTGTTGGATGCTCTAGAGCTCGGTGAAAAGTCCCAGCCCTCATTTTCGTTTAGTTGGCCGGGGATTGAACAGGCTCGCGATGATGCTAAGTCTCCCACGACAGCGACGTTACTCCCCGACGAAAGGACCTCATTAAACTGGTCAGACGCGCGAGATATTCTTATTGAAGGCGACAACCTGCAAGTCTTGAAATTACTAAAGAATGGCTACTCTCGGGCAGTCAAACTTATTTATATTGACCCGCCCTATAACACTGGCGATACGTTTACTTATAGCGATAAATTCGCAGTACCCGAACAAAAATACCTCAAGGAAACTGGACAAATAGACGAGCATGGCGACGCCACAACGAGTCGTGTCGAGACTGGTGGTCGCAAACATTCTCCATGGCTAACTATGATGTTTCCTCGTCTGGTACTGGGGCGTCACCTGCTAAAACGCGATGGCATCATCATGATTTCAATTGACAATAACGAGGTTCATCATTTGCGGCTTTTGCTTGATGCTGTATTCGGAGCCGAGAACTTCGTCGACATGATGACTTGGCAGGGTGGGCGAAAAGGTGACGCAAAGCGTACAGCAGGTGGTCAAGATTATATTCTCATTTATGCTCGTGACCTGGAACACTTGAAATCATTAGATATCCGTTGGCGTGAACGAAAAACTGGACTCGAAGAGGTATATGAAAAGGAGGTGGAGCTCCTTACGAAATATGGCGACAATTATACTGAGGCTAGTAAAGTGTTGCGTGCTTGGTTCCGTGAGTTGCCTGAAGGAAACGCAGCCAAGCAGCATGCGCACTTCAGTAGGATCGATCAGGGCGGTGTTTGGACCTCAGGAGACGCGTCAAGCCCAAGCTACCGTGAAAATCTAATCTATGAATTTGAGGGGTATCAATCCCCGAAAAATGGATGGCGCTACGATGCAGATGTTATGCAGCGTCTCTCGAGTGAAGGTAAAATCCTATACCCGCAGAATACCTCAGGGCGGCTACGACTTAAGCGCTATCTGAGAGATCAGGAGTCTTGGGCGCCCCCATCAACTTTCTATCGCGAGCGAGGTGCAGCGCAAACAGCATTAAATAATCTCATGGGTTCAGAGTTGTTCGACTCGCCCAAGAGTACTGATGTACTTGCTCGTCTGTTCCATTCCATTACAAACGACGGGGACCTGATTCTTGATTTTTTTGCAGGCTCTGGATCAACCGGCCAAGCAGTCTGGGAGCAAAACCCTAAAGATGAGAAGACGCGTCACTGGATTCTAGTGCAGCTCCCCGAACAACCTGATGCTTCTGAGGAGTCGGGTAAGAATGCCCTTGCTGCTGGTTACGACACCATATTTGAGATTACTGCAGAACGTTTGCGTAGGACCGCGTCGCTGATAGAAAGTCAGAATCCTGATGTTTCTAATCTCGGTTTCAGGATCTTTCGCACCAGTTCGACCAATCTAGTGATCGATAAACCGTTGTTCGCATTACCGGAGATGACCGGCGACAATTACTTAACTCAAGTCCTTGAACGTACCGCAGGATCACCAGTTGTTGACGGCGCGAATTCGCTCGACGTGGCTTGGGAAGTAGCCTTGAAAGCCACAGATACACGGCTCGACGCCCGAGTGACTACTCACCTGATTGATGATGTAACGGTCTACGAGTTCACACCTGCGACTGGGGAAGACCCATCGAATCGTCTCCTGATTTCACTAGATGAGTTCAGTTTAGCGACGGCTGATGCTTTAGGCCTGAGCGACGATGATACTTTGATTCTTCGGGGTGATCGTATTGAGGATTCAGTAACGCTTACGTTAGCGCCTCGGTTGCAGTCAAAACTGATTCTTTTGGAGCGAGTGCCTCGTGACATTTCACTTTGACGATCTGCCCCACCAGTCAGCCGCAGTTTCTGCTGTGGTTGATCTTTTTGAGGGTGCGCTTTCCCCACCACGCTCTGCACTAGCTGGACAAGCTCCAGGGGTTGACGGTCACGCAGGGTTTCAGTTGGATCATGGAATCTTGGCAGACAACCTAAAGACCGTCACCACCCGTGAGGCTGTTGAGCCTCAAACGCAACTAGACCTACTTGCTGAGAAAGATCTACAGGACGTGGAGCGCGAGTTCCCAAACTTCTCAGTGGAAATGGAGACTGGTACGGGTAAAACTTATGTCTACATCTCCACTGCCTTACGCTTGGCGGAAATGTATGGACTCCGCAAGTTTGTAATCTTGGTACATTCAATTGCAATCCGTGCTGGCGTTGTAAAGACGTTCGAGCAAACGAAGGAACACTTTCGATCGAAATACCCCGGAGTCTCCTATAAGTGGGGGGTACTGGGCGAAAACTCCGCGCTGAATGACTTCACCGAACCATCGGGAACAGTTCAATTTCTAATTGCGAGTGTGCAGGCGCTGGATAAGCCAGAGAAAAATACTCTTTATGCTGCGGCAGAGCAGCCACAACTATGGGGAGATTCTCTTAGTGGGGCTGGCCAAATAGCCAAAGCTCACCCAGTTGTCCTAATCGACGAGCCTCAGAATATGGCCACACCTCTTCGACGCCAAGCTATTGCCACGTTAAACCCGCTGGTAGCTCTCCGCTATAGTGCAACGCACAAGGAGCCCTTCAACCTAGTCCACCGGCTTGGCCCGAAGGAGGCGTCGGATGCCGGCTTGGTTAAGCAGGTGTCGGTCAAGGGTATCGTCGCGGGTGAAGACGGTAAGCCATATGTCCGTCTAGATAAAGTACGTAGCGTCCGCAAGCGACTGATGGGTGAAGCAGTCATAGATACTGCCAGAGGGAAACGTACGCCGATCGTACTTCAAAATGGCACTAATCTATTTGAAGAATCCGGCAGCCTACAGCAATACCGTGACCTCATTGTGGACAGTATCGAACGCAAACCGGACCGAGTGAACTTTGAGAATGGATTGACTTTACGGGTGAGGACAGAGACCGGTGTCGATGCGGTGGCGGTATGGAGAGACCAGATTCGGCACACGATCCGGACTCATCTATATCGCCAGTCACAAATCGACTCGATGAATCATGACGTCAAGGTTTTATCACTCTTCTTCGTGGAACGTGTAGCTGATTACGTCGGAGATGAAGCAAAGCTACCAGAGATGTTCGATAATCTTTACAGGGAGGAATGGGCGCGTGCTGGGTATCCCGTCGACGAAATGCCGGACCCGTCTGAACTTCGAGTTGCTTATTTCCCCTCCACTAAGACCGGGATTCTCAAAGATACTTCGGGCCGGGCCTCGGACGCCGAGCACGAGGCACGAGCGTACGAGGAAATTATCGCTAACAAAGAGCTGATTCTAAAACGATCAAATCCTCGCGCCTTTATCTTCTCTCACTCAGCTCTTAAGGAAGGCTGGGATAACCCCAACGTATTCCAGGTTGGTTTCCTACGCCATACTCGCTCGGAGCTGGAGCGCAGGCAGCAGATTGGACGCGGGCTACGTTTGCCTGTCGATCAGAATTATCGCCGTGTTATAGACCCAGTCATCAGTCGCCTCACCCTTGTTGTTGATGAATCATTTGCCGAGTTTCGGGATGGCTTAAACCAAGAATATCTTGACTCAGGTGGAAGAACAGGAGATGCTCCTGAAATTGCAGATAAAGATAATGAAATTGTCATCAGGCGTCGACCTGCCCTCTTCGACAGCTCAGAGTTTGCGCAGCTTTGGAAGCGAATCCGGTACAAAGCCCGGTACCGCGTCACAGTAGACCCTGTTGCGTTGAGTGTGGTAGTAGCTGCGTCTGAGCATCTCGCTGACCTCGAGTTTATTGAACGTCGCGCCAATATCGTGCAGTCGGCAGACCTGACCTATGACGAGCATGGGCACGTTATCACCGCTGATTCGGCAGTTGCCGAGTCACGCGGCGAACGTATTGTAGTCGTTGGTCAGCGATTACCTGACGTCATTCAACTGATCGAAGACCAACTTCAATATGGCAAGTTTCCCCTACAATTGACTCGACCCACTATCGTGTCAATCGTGCGCGAGATACTGAATTTTCCAGATCATAACTACGCTCGACATGTCCTAGATGATCCTGAACGTTGGGCACGTATTGTTGCCAATGCCATCAGGATCGAGACTGTCGAGCAAATGGTGAGGGGCATTACCTATGAGTCTATGGACGAGGAAACCTGGTGGGATGCTGAGGTTGTCTTCCTCGAGGTAGAGCAAAAGAACCCCCTGCAGACGCAGCCAGGCGACCCCGAGCCAAAGAATGGCGTATTTGCTGCGCCCCAGGACAGCGTGAGCCTCTATGATCATATTGAATACGACAGCCATGTCGAACGTGCTTTCGCCTCCCAACTCGATAACAATCGCGAAAAGGTAAAGTTCTTCACCAAGTTGCCGCGACGTTTCAAAGTTCGCACACCAGTGGGCGAATACTCGCCAGACTGGGCAATCGTCTACGACGAGGATGGAACTCAACGGCTATATCTGATTAGAGAAACGAAAGACACCAGGAACCTAGATGATCTTGACTGGGATGAAGCCATGCGTATCCGCTTTGCAACAGAACACTTTAAGGCGGCGCCTGAAGGAAATGTTGATTACAAGCATACGACTGATAAGACCGGACTGCTGATTGGTGATATAGGGATGTCTGCCGATGAGGAATAAGAATCAAACTACCTATCCGCTTTGGTCTGACGAACCCGCTACGCAAGACCTCTTAGCTTTTCGTGCTGTCGCAGAAACTGCTGCTGATGCGATATTCGACGATGGACTCGACCCCGTAGCGATAGGACTTTCGGGCGCCTGGGGAAGTGGCAAGACAAGCGTTCTCGAGCTGATTAAGCGAGAAATTGAAGAACGCGCCAAGTTTGACGACTGTAAGAAAGTATTAGTTGTTCCGACCCAGCCTTGGCGGTACGATCCTGCGGTGGGTCCTAAGGAGAGTCTCATCTCAGAGGTGCTAAGGGCACTTAGCGACGAATTCGACCAGACAGATCCCGTAGGCAAATCTGGGATGGAAGCGTTTCAGAAGCTAGTTAAAAAAGTTAACTGGTCGAAGGCCGTGAAAATGGTCGCTCGTACGACGCTGACGGCACAACTTCCTGACCTCGAATCGGTAATGGGATTAGTTAGTGATGACCCCGTAAGTCTTGAATCTGAAAATAGTATGGACGCATTCAGGGAAGAATTCGAGAATCTTTTAGAGAACCCTGCGCTACAGCACCTATCTCGTGTGGTTGTCCTGGTCGATGACCTCGACCGTTGCTTGCCGGACACTGTAGTTGAGACTCTCGAAGCCATTCGCCTTTTCCTTTCGGCAAGAGGCATGTCCTTCGTTATTGCTGCCGATGAAGATCGCGTTGCTGAAGCAATCCAGCTAAAGATCAACGCAGCGACAGATGACGCCAATGATGAGAGCCCCGCCAGGCTGTACCTTCATAAAATCGTTCAGACCACTATCCCGCTGCCCGCCTTGAGCCGTTTCGATACTGAAGCGTACCTTCTTCTACTCTTGGCCAAAGATAGTGTTTCCAGTGATGAATACGAGAAACTCGTTGATAAATGCGATGCGCTCCGGGTGGAGGGAGGTAGCTTGGACGACCTCGAGGTCCATTCGGCAGGCCCTCTTGCAGAGCAGCTAGCCACAGCAACCCGGCTCACGCCGATCCTCTACGAGAAGTTTCGTGGTAATCCACGCCGAATCAAACGTTTCTTAAACGACCTTAACGTTCGTAGGTCGGTAGCTACACGACGTGGGTTTACACTTGACGCTGACGCGATTGCAAAATTGATGGTGCTTGAGCGAATTTTGACGAGTGACTTTAAGCAAGTGCTCGACTGGCTAGCGTCAAATCAGCTTCGTGACAAACTTGAAGCTTTGGAGGTTGCAGCTAATGGTCCGGTGAGTTCTGTAGCGGACGAGGAGCCAGTAACTCAAGACGACTCGTTAGATGAAGATGCTCAACTGGCATCCGGTACTGAACAGAAGTCAGCCTCTACAGATGGAAAGTCTAATCCCTTTTCCGATACACTTCTTCGTTGGGCAAAGTTACCACCAACGTTAGATGCTGCTGAGATTTCCGGTTATCTCTATCTAGCAGCTTCATTCGCCAAGATCGAAGTGATTGACCACGATCTACCGGAACGATTGCGTGATATTGCTGCCGGGCTCTCCTCTAGCAGCAAATTGGACCGTGCAGGTATTACGGATAGAGAACTTAGCGCGCTACCTGAGCAGGATGCAAGAAAGCTTGTCATGTACTTGGGTCGGCGTACCCGTGACCAGCCTAATATCCAAGGTTATACGGTGAATAGCATGCTGCGATTGTACGAGTGTCAACCGGGAACCCGTGGCGACCTGATCTCGGTCTTAAGGGCTATACCTGCATCTGATCTTGAATTTTCAACGCTCGTAATGTTCAAAGATCTTGATAGAGACACCTTTGGTCCGGTGCTCGAAAAATGGAAGGCTGCTTCATCAGACGAGCTAGTAGATAGTGCAATTCAGCAAGTTGAAAAAGCTTGGAGCGATAGTCATGGGAACTAGTGGGTCTTTTGCCGGTAGTGGTGGTAAGGACGCTATCGACCTCAGGGATAACATCGCTGAATGGCTCGATATGACCAATGACTCTGAAGAGCAACAGGACGGAGAGTCTCCAGACGATAACTTGGGGAGCGAGGACCTTGATAGACCTAGCGAACTGCCAGAAATTGACCTGACACCGCTTTTACGCCTTCTTTACAGAGCACCAGGTCAATCGGGCAGTTCGGACGGCCCCGGAAGAGGCGGAGGTGGTATTAGCTCATCATCCGGCCGTTCGTCTGGAGGGGTTACTCGTTCGTTGGGCCGCATATCAAACGCTGCAGGCCGAGCTGGGCGGCTCGCACATGCCTACTCCACAGGAAATCGTGAAGTTCTTGCCGAAGCAGGCTTGAGCTACGATGAGTTGCGAGCCCTTGGAGACCCTGTATCGATCGGGTTCAAAATCGTAGAAGCGACATTCGACTCTCAAAATGACAGTACGATAGCTGCCAATGAAGAGAGGGCCATCATTTCAGCTGTGGTCGAGTGGATTCTCCAAAGCCCCGATAATAATGTTCCCACCCCTGAAGATATTGTTCGAAAAACAATCGAAACTACGATTGCTGAAACTGCGTTGACGGAAGTTGCTTCTACTGCACACATTAAAGAAGCAGACCCCAGGAAACGCAATAGTCTAGAGCGGCAGGTTCGGATTGCAGCAGCTGCGTATGCAGAGAAGGCATCACTGACTTCTACAGGTGCGACGGAGCAGGAGATATCGCGAGCCATCGAAAAAGGTTTTCGCGATATTGCTGAGATTTTTGGAGTTATTCCATGAATCGGATAATTCTTACTTTCACCGAAGAAGATGCTGCCGCCGCCACTGATAGTGGGCTATTCAGTGAAGTATTCTTATGGGACACAGCTAAATCAACAACAACGATCCTTAGTTCGATTGGCCCCTATCTCCTAGAGCTCGGGGTCGTGAACCCTAGGAATATCGATCTCGTTCGTATTGCGCTCGGAGTACTGGCAGCCGATCGTTCGGTTTTGCGCCAGGCGCGAGGGTCCAACTGGAATACTAGGAATTTTGAACTTACTATTCCGGTAGAAAGTCCCTCTGCTTGGAAACCTTACGCGCAAGATCTTTCACAAATTGTCGATTTCCTGTCTGGTGATTATTGGAAGTTTCGGTTTACGCAGGCACCCCCTGCTAGCGAAACAATTCTCGGGCTAGAAGAGCAGCGACACAGTCGAGCAGTTTTGCTGAGCGGTGGAGCAGACTCGGCGTCTGGGGCGCTTATTTCTGCGCATCAGCTCAGTCCCGGCCAGTCTCAAGAGTTAGTATCGCATTTCTCGCAGAATGCTATCTCTCCGGTTCAGAGGGCAATCGTCACAACGTTGAATGAAACTATTCCTAGGATCACTTCGGTACACCGTCAGTTCCGTTTGCATCGTGCTGCCACTCGCTTGGACGGAACTGACTTTCCAAATGAGTTCTCGTCCCGCTCAAGATCGTTGCTTTTTCTGGCGTTGGGTCTGGCAGTGGCCAGTCAGTCTTCGGTGCCACTTTGGATTCCGGAAAATGGCTTTGCCTCACTAAACCCACCTCTAGGTCCAGACCGTAGGGGGAGCTTGTCCACTCGTACGACGCATCCTTTTTTCCTTAGGAGGCTGGCTACTCTCATGGAGAATGTTGGTGGCCATGGTGAAATCATCAATCCCCTCGAGTCCATGACTAAAGGTGAGATGTTTAGGCAAGTAGCAAAAGCTGTGGGCGACGACGCTGCATCCATCTACTTGAGTGCTACTAATTCATGTTCGCATACCGACGCTCGATTTATCGGCGCCTCATCAACTTCTTCATGTGGTGTGTGCTTCGGCTGCCTGGTTCGACGAGCAGCATTTATTTCCTCGGGTATTCCCGACAGAACTCAATATCTGCTGCATGACAAGAGCGGCAAGTCCGATGATTTTATTGAGCAGAAGACAATCGTGGAGCCGCTACGAGATTTTGTTGCTCGGGGGATCCGCAGCCGTGACATTGTGGCTATGCCGTTGCCTGGAGAGTACTCTCCTCGAGAGGCGTTGTCGATTTGTGAAAGAGGCGTTGAAGAGCTTGGGAGCCTATTCTGATGGGTCGCCGACTTCCGCCAATTGACCTGCACTCTCATGTCAGTTCTACCGTCTCACCGGTTGACCTCGAACGTCTTGGTGCCGTTGTCTTTGCCGCCACCAGATCTTTGGACGAATACAAAACAGTCAAAGAACGTAATGATCCGGTAACTATCTGGGGTGTTGGCTGTCACCCTGAGGTCCCAGCATCTCAGGAAAAATATAATGAAGTGAAATTCGAAGCGCTGATCCAATCAACGTCTTTTGTGAGTGAGGTTGGTCTGGATGGGCGTTCGAAAATTCCGATCGAAGTGCAAGAGCGGGTGTTCAACTCGATCATCCATATTGTTCAGCGCTCTCCGCGCATAGTTTCAATCCATAGTTCAGGTGCAGTGGAGCAAGTCCTGGATGCTTTATCCCGTGTGCCAGTTAAAGGCGCGGTTCTTCATTGGTGGCGTGGCAATACGTCTCAGACCCAAAGAGCCATTGACCTAGGCTGTTATTTTTCGGTCAATTGGGCTGGGATGAAGCATAGGGAGCATATTTCTTTGATTCCGTTAGAGCGTATCCTCACCGAGACGGACCATCCATACGGTGATCGTGGGGCTTCTGGTCCGCGACAACCTGGATCTGTTGTGGGTACAGAGAAGAAATTGGCTGACCTGCATCACCTCGAGGCAGGGAAGATTAGAAATCAGATTTGGCTGAACTTTGCGACTCTAGTTGAGGCGGCCGATGTGCAACACCTGCTGCCGGGGCCGGTGCAGCGGATGGTCGATTTCATTCGTCGGTCCCCTTCATTCAAAAAATGATTATCGGCCGGGAGCCTCAAGAACTACTTTCTGTCTACGTCTTAACTAAACTGATCTATCTCATATGGATTCTACTACGGCCGACTAGTCCAATAGTCGGCGCTAATGCCAACCATTCCACCCCATGTCTCAACGTCGGAGGCGCACCACCTGCTACCGGGTGTGGAGGGATTCGCTATGACCTCTTCACTCCTGTTACTTGTGCCATTCCTCGCATAGTTTTACCTCCTTATCCTTGCTTGTTCTGATGAGTGACTCCGGCATGGATCAGATGCTTACTAACATGGCTCCGGCTTTGATCCAACCTTCTCACAATCTCAGCGCATAATAACCCCCGCTTCTTGGAGTTGGACTACTTCTGCAATATCTTCGGTGGAGCAGTCCGCAGCCTGATGGGCAGGCCGTGCTTTCAGAGGGTATCAGCAACCGTATGAGGACTACGACCAACCTCTTCCCCTAGGCCTGGGCGAAAAGCCAGTGGGCATAGAGCCTCAATATCTCCTGAACACCACCGCCTGACACGAAGCAGTAATTACGCTTGAGGTCCGACTTTTCGCCGACGACGGTTGTAAAATCGTCCCCAGGTTTAGCACGATGGTCCTTGCGTTTGAGTTCTTAAGCGAGGCCCTTTAGTTTTTCGGTGTTCCAAGTACAGAGGCGCTCCGCCTGCGCGATTTTATTTCCGGTGGATTGACTTGTAGACCAGGTAGGCGGCTAAGCCTTCTGGTCCGTATTCGACGCCAAGGCCGGAGTTGTTGCGTCCACCGAAGGGTGCTGCGTGGTTGGAAGCGAAGAAGTTGAGCCCAACACTGCCGGTGTTCATCGCCTCAGCAACCTCTAGGGCTCGTTGCTGATCACTGCCGAACACGATGCCGCCAAGACCAAACTCGGTGTTATTAGCCAGGCGGATCGCTTCGCCGATGCCCTCGTATTTCAGGATGGTGATGACTGGGCCGAAGATTTCTTCGCGGGCGACTCGCATTTCAGGGGTCACGTCGGCCAGCACGGTTGGTTGGATAAACAACCCCTTTGCTAGCTCGCCATTGAATTGTGCTGGTCCGCCTCCGGTGGTGAACCGCGCACCTTCTTGCTTCGCAGATTCCAGATGCTCCAGTACTGAGTTGTATTGTGACTGGTTTGCTGATGGCCCAAACACTGTACCCGGATCTAAGGGGTCTCCTTGCGGTGCAGCAGCGATGGTTTCAGTGACCATATCCACCACCTCGTTATAGCGTGATGCTGGTGCGAGGATGCGAGTGGAGATGTAGCAGGTTTGTCCGGTGTTGCGCATACACAAGCGGATCAGCTTGGTGGACATATCATCCAGGTCGGCATCTTCCATGACGATCGCGCTGGACTTGCCGCCAAGCTCCAGAGTCACTGGACGTAGGAGTTCACCGCAGGCGGCGGCGATGTGGCGTCCGACCGGGGTGGAGCCAGTGAAGGCAACTTTGGCGACCTTGGGATGGCGAACCATCAGGTCGCCCATGCGCCCTGGGCCGGTCACGTAATTGACTACACCGGCAGGCACTCCGGCTGCGGTCACGGCGTCTACGATGATCCGGAAGGACAGCGGGGTCGGGGAGGCGGGTTTCATCACGACCGTGCAGCCGGCCAGTAGGGCAGGGGCCAGTTTGGTGACCATCAGGTTGATCGGGAAGTTCCACGGTGCAATGAGTGCACACACGCCGATGGGGTCCTTGCGAACCAGGGATTCGCCTTGACCGTTGGGGAAAGGGCGCACGTCGTCGGCTTCCAGCTCTGGGGCAAGGGTCGCGAAGTAGCGGAAGATACTGGCCGCATTGGCCGCTGCACCTGACGTCTCGGCGACCGGCGAGCCGTTTTCCAGGGTGTTGGTCAGGGAGAGCTCAGTGGAGCGTTTCTCGATTTCGTCGGCGATGCGCAGCATGATCTCGGCGCGCTCAGTCGGGGCGGTCTTTGACCACGGTCCGGTGGTGAAGGCTGCGTGTGCGGCTTCGACGGCCGCATTCACGTCGTCCTCATTGCCAACGGGTACCGAACCCCAGACGGTGTTAGTTGCCGGATCGGTGACTTCGAAGGTGTCTTGTCCTCGACTTTCGCGCCAAGCACCGTCGATGAAGTGGGTGGTGACGTGCCGGTAGGGGATCTCAATGGTGTCGCGGGTGAGCTTTTGTGTGGTTTGCGTGGTCATCGGAGCACCGCCGTTTTCAGTAGGTCTCGGGAGCGTTTCAGATCAGCGTGGGCCATGGCGATGGCTGCTTCGGTGATCAGTTCCGGGACGATTTCTTCTTCGAGTCGGTCGGTGTAGTAGTCGGGGGTTTGGCCGAACCAACCTGAGGCCAGGGCGATCCCGACGCGGTCGAAGCGCCAGGAGCGATCGGCGTCGCGCATCAGGGCGTCTTCGATGCTGTGGGCTTCTTGTCGGGTGTCGTGGCCGTCGATGATGGCTGTGACTTTGGCGATGAATTCGTCGGAGTAGCCGAGGCCGGGCAGGACGCGTTTGGCGACTTCGCAGCCTTGGAGTTCGTGTTCGAAGCGGATGTCGGATTTGCGCCAGTCGCCGCGGAAGCCTTCGGAGATGATGCGGTCTTCATCGACGTGGGCCCAGCCAGTGTCGTGCAGCAGGGTTGCCACAAGTACGAGTTCCCGGTCGGCCTGCGGGTAGGCGTCGCACAGGCGGCGGGCGTAAGCCACGGACAGCGGCAGGTGGAAGTCGTTACCGCGGGCCCGGGTTTCGGGAATGACTTGTTGCCAAATGGCGTCGAATTCATCGGTGTCGGGGGTAGCGTCAATTGGACTGGTGTCGATGGGCCCGTCGGCGGGGATGGGCCGCTGGGCGTATTGCTCGGCGAACGCCGCAGTCAGTTCTTGAAGTGTCATGGTGGAAGTCTTTCTTCTACAGGTGTGCTGTCGCTGCTGGTGTGGTTAGGCGATCAGTGTTTTCAGCATCGTGGACACGTCGGCTGCCGCGTCGGCGTCGATGTTTTTGCCTTTGGATAGGGCCTGTCTGACGGCCATGAAGTCCAGGGGTGCATTCGCGCAGTCGGCGGCGATGATTTGGCCGTCGCGATAGTAGAGAACAGTGAATTTACCGCGTTCGGTGTCGTGGCGGACCACGGTCTGGTCATAGCCGGTGGATAGGCCTGCGATCTGGAGTTTGATATCGCCCTGGTTGGACCAGAACCACGGGATGCCCGCGTATTCTTCGGAGCGTCCCATCAGCGAGTAGGCCGCCACTTTGGCGTGTTCGATCGCATTATTGACCGACTCCATGCGGATGCGTTCGTCTGTCGGGGAGCCCGGCACTGGGTTTGGCATGTTGGCCACGTCCCCGGCCACGATGGTCGTGCCGTCGGAGGCGATCGCGTGGGCATCAACGACGATGCCGTTATCAACCTCGAGACCGAGGGTTTCGGCCAGCTGGGTGTTCGGGATGACGCCGATACCGATCAGCACGATCTGGGCGGCAAGTTCTTCGCCGTCGGTTAGCCGGACGGCTTTGACGTGGCCGCTGTCGTCGGGCAGGATCTCATCGATACCGGCTTCGAGACGGACATCCAGGCCGCGCTCGCAGTGAGCATTGAGGAAATACTCGCTAGTTTGGTCCCCAACTGCACGGCCGATGAGCTTCGGACCGTGTTCGAGGACGGTGACGTTTTTGCCCATTTCGTGCAGGGAGGCTGCGGCTTCCAGTCCGATGAACCCGCCACCGACCACGATCACGTCCTGTGCTTCTGGGACGAGTGCTTTCAGGTGCAGCGCGTCGTCGGCATTACGCAGGTACACCACGCCCGGCAGGGTGCCACCTTGCACGTCGAGGCGGCGGGGGCTTGCGCCCACGGTCAGGGCAAGTCGACGGTACGGGTAGGTTGCACCCGAACGGCCGTGGGCCACGCCTGCACCGGGGTCGTCGGCGTCGCGTTCAATGTCTTCGATGCGCTCGTTTTTGACCAGCGTGACGTTGTGATCGATCCAGTAGTCGTTGGAACGGAAGATCAGCGACTCGTTGCCGACTTTGCCCTGCAACCATTCCTTGGAGAGGGCAGGGCGCTGGTAGGGCCGGTGGTCTTCATCGCCGAGCAGGGTGATGTGTTCATCGAAGCCCAGCGCTCGCAGGGATCCAGCCAGCTGTACGCCGGACTGGGATGCGCCAATGATCAACAGGCCGGTGGCTTGTCCTGCTGCTGGCGCGTCGGCACCGGCGTAAGAGGGCATGGTTGTCTGAGCTGAGGTTGCCGTCGTCATGGTTTACACCTGCGTTTCTGGGGTCGTGACATGCACTTCGGTGTCTGCGCCGAGTTTCAGTTGGCAGGACAGCCGGGAGTTGTCTTCGCGGTCCTCGGTGGTGCCGTAGAGCATTTCATCTTCCATCTCCGACATGGGCGGAACCTTATCGGCGTCGGCTGGATCCAGGAAGACGTGGCAGGTGGCACAAGATAGCGAGCCACCGCATTCGGCGACAATGCCTTCCAACCCGTTGCGGACTGCGGTTTCCATGACCGAGTCGCCTTCATTGGCCTCAAGTGTGATGGTGGAACCTTCGTAATCGGTGAAATGTACTGTAGCCATGAGATGCTCCTTGAAAATCTGTGCCCACCCTGGTGGGTGGTGTTGGGTGTCTTAGATGAATTGGCGGCCACCGTCGACGACGATGGTCTGGCCGGTGACAAATGACGAGTCGGGACCGGCCAGGTACAGGGCCGCACCGACGATGTCCTCGGGTTGCGATGCGCGTTTAAGTGCCCCGCGTTGGACCCCGTAGGAGGCGGCGTCGTCCATGAGCCCGTAGCTGGCTTCGGTGAGTGTGAACCCGGGGGAGATCGTGTTGACGTTGATCTCGCGGTGCCCCAGTTCTTTAGCCAGCACGCGGCTCAGTCCGATGACGCCGGCCTTTGACGCAACGTAGTGCGCCCACTGTTCCGAACCCGAGTACACGGTGGCACTGGCCAGGTTGATGACCCGGGAGCCTGCCGTGAGGTACGGGCTGAACGCTCGGGTGACCATCCACGGGCCTTTGAGGTTGACCGCCATGACCTTGTCCCACTCATTCGGGTCAATGTCTTCGAACGCGCTGCGCTTGATCGTCGCATAGATCGCCGCGTTGTTGACCACCGCGTGCACGGTCGTCTCCAACGAGCACGCGAAGTCGTTGACCTGTTGCGCGAGCTCATCGGTTGAGGCAGCATCGGTGACATCGGCTGTGAAGCCTTTGGCACAACCGCCGGCTTCGGTCACGGCCTGGACGGTTTCGGCAATGCCGTCGGCGTTGATGTCCACGGCGGCGACCGGGTAGCCTCGGCGGGCAAAACCCAGCGCAAAGGCTCGGCCTAGCCCACCGGCGGCACCGGTGATGACCACCGCGCCCAGACCGTCTGTGGTCCGGTCTGAGGTGTCGTGTGTTGCTACCACGGGTCTCCTTCTCGAAGTCAGTTGGTTAGGCGGTGGCGTGGGAATGGGCGCCCGGTCCGGTAACCGCTGGGCTCTCGTCGTCGGTGACGATTTCTACGGTGCCCTTGCCACCATCCACGATCAGCCGGTCGCCGGTCTTGATGGTGGTTGATGCATTGCCGGTGCCGGTCACGGCAGGTAGATCGTATTCGCGGCACACGATGGCCGCGTGGCTCATCATCCCGCCAATATCGGTCACGGTGGCCTTGATTTTGCCGAAGATCGGCCCCCAGCTCGGTGCGGTAATCGGCGCCACCAGGATCTCACCGGGTTGGATTTCGGAGAGTTCATCGGCGTGCATGATCACCCGGGCGATGCCTTCAACCTTGCCCGGCGAAGCGGCCATGCCTTTGAGCTGGCTGGAGTCGCCGTCGTCACCGGCCAGCCACTGGTTGACCTGTTCGGTGGTGATGCCCCACAGCATGCGGGTAAACGGTTCGGTGATGGTCTCCGGTGGGGTGTTCAGCGCGGGTGCTGGGCGAGCGGTTTTGAGCGCTTCGACGATCTTGCGACGTCGTTCGATTTCTTTTGGCCACTTCACCGCACCAGTTGGTGCATCGGCACCAACACCGTGGTACATCACGACGTCGAAGAGCACATCGCGGATCTCGTTGCGGTTCAGGTACAGCATATCGTCGGCGGTCTCCCACAGGCCAAGGCCTGCGAGCATGGTGCCCAGTTCGCGGACCTTGCGCCAGAACACGCCCATGGTCCAGTGTTCGATGTAGAAGTTGTGGTTTTCCACGTACGGGTAGGCGGTGACGGCCAGCTGACGTTTGGCTTCGAAGACCGCGGCGGATTCTTCATCCAGCAGGTCGCGGTATTCTTCGACGATGCGTTCCTTTTCGGCGATCAGGCGCTCGGTTGGGCGCATGATGTCCTGGCCGTCGTCGAGGCGGCGAATGTAGTCAGCGATGTAGCCCAGCGGAATGTCGAGGTGTTCGCGCCAGTATTTATCGTGGCCGTAGAACCCGTTACCCACGGTGAAGTTGAACCATGGATCCTGAGCTTCCTCCCACTGGGCCAGCCACTGTGCTCCGCCGTTCAGTGCGGCGATGGCTGTCAGGGTGGCCTCGGCGTCGTCGGTGTTGGCGAATGCCGCCTGCAGGTTGAGTTCGACGGCCAGCTTGGCGAGTTTCTTCAGCTCGTCATCGGGGCGGAAGAGTTCCATATCGACACCCTGAACCATGGCGGCGATCGACTGGTCTGGGATATTCGGGAACACTTCTTTACAGAAGTTGAAGAAGTCTAGGTAGGCGATGTAGCCGAGGTTCAAAAACTCGAAGTGGTACTGCCAGTTTCGGTAGGCCAGTTGGATGAGCTTGTCGTAGTTCTCCAACAGCCGTTCGGAGCCGTCCATGGCTTTACCCGATTTGATGTCTTCGAACGGGACTTTGTCCGGCAGGGGTGAGAAGTCCAGAGCCTCAAGTTGGCTGATGGTGTCTTTGACCTTGACGTGCCATTGTTCGAGCAGTTCGTCCCAGTTGGTGAAGTAGTGGCCCACGCGGGCTTCGAAGTCGGCGATGCGGTCGGCGACTTCGTCTTCCGGCACGGGAATCGGCGACATGTACAGGTAGCCCAAGTGGACGCGGAAGTCGATGCCCTTGGCGGTGGGGATCATCAGGTGCCGGGCGTTGTACTGGCCCAGGCATTTGACCGCGAACTCGCCACCGATGGTTTCAAACGGTTTGAACACGGTTGGCCAGTGCTGGGAGTCGCAGAACCAGAACTTTTCGTCTTCTTGTTCTTTCAGTTCATCTTGAAACACCAGGTAGTACGGATAGATATCTTCCCAGCCCTCGGCACCTTCGGGCACCGGCAGCTCGGAGGGCTTTGGAAATGATTTCATAGTCATATCGGGTAGGCCTTTCAGGATTTCAAGAACGAAGCGGTCATAGACGAGATTGAGGCGCCCAGCCCCAGGGATGCGGCAAAGCCACCGGAACCTGCGGGCTTGGCGGCAGGTTTCTTGGCCGAGTGCACAGTTTCAGGCCGGGACTGCAACAGCAACACGTTTTCGCCGTCTGGCAGGTCGGCGTCAATGGCCCACTCGATGTCCTGCGGGGTGCCGTAGTGTTTTTCGGCCCGCTTGGCTAACTGTGCGACGGCGTTGAGCTGCGCATCCGTCAGGCTGCGGTTTTCTCGGCGAGCCTGGTCGACCTCGCGTTCGACGAGTTCATTGGTCGCGGTGTCAGGCACGAGTTCCACGTGTTTATCGCCGATGTGTTCGAAGATGACGTCCAAGGTGACTTTATCGAGCTGGATATTATCTGGCGTCACGGTGCCCGAGACAACTGTTTCCCCCATGCCATAGGAGGCGTCAATCGTGATCTTGGAGCGGTCTCCGTTGGTTGGGTCCAGGGTCATGGCTACCCCGGCGATGTCGGCATTGACCATTTTCTGGACGACAACGGCCATCGACAGACCCTCATTCGGAATGTCGTTTTTCAACCGGTACAAAATGGCCCGGGAGGTAAACAGCGAGGCCCAGCATTGGCGAACGTGGTCGGTGACCGAGGAGTAGCCGGTCAGCCACAGGTAGGTGTCCTGCTGGCCAGCAAACGAGGCATCCGGGAGGTCTTCGGCGGTAGCCGAGGAGCGCACCGCAACGGGGACTTCTTCTTCGAACTGTGCCTGCAGCTGCTCGTAGGCGATCCGGGTGGCTTCGCGGATTGCTTCGGGTACCGGGCACTGCAGGATGAGGTCACGAATCTTGGCGCTGATTTGGTCGACGGCTGCGACGTCATCGGTGTCGAGTCCGGCGAGGAGTTCGTCGACTTGCTCCACGAGGGTGGCGTCGAGGAATTGGTCGAATGCGGTCGTGGTGATCACAAACCCGGGAGGGACCGGCATCCCGGCAGCGGTCATGGTTACCAGCGAGGCACCCTTGCCCCCGAGGGTTTCGAGTGTGGGTTCGATACCGTCATCGAAGTGTTGAATAAATGCGTTCGTCATGGTTTTAGGCCTCGTTCCAGGTCACGTGTACGTGGTGGGGGATTCGCATCGAAATGCTTTCGCGGAATGGAATCCCTTCCGGTTCGTTGAGTTGCAGTGAGGGGATGGCACCGGTGAGTTCTTCAAGCGCGATCTTGGTTTGAAGTTTGGCGAGCATGTTGCCCAGGCAGTAGTGAATACCGAAGCCAAAGGATAGGTGCTCGCGGGCATTCTTCCGCTCGATGTCGAAGGTCTCGCCGTCTTCGAAGCGCTCTTCATCGCGGTTGGCCGAGCCCATCAGCAACAAGATCTCGGCACCCTCTGGGATGGGCACGCCGCCGATCTCAGTGTCTTTCAGGGCCTTGCGGCGCCACGCGACGATCGAGCCCGAGTAGCGTAGGACTTCGTCGATTGCCTTGGAGATTTTCTTCGGTTCTTCGACGATCGCATCCCATTGCTCGCGGTGGGCCAGCAGGACCCGAACCGCATTAGAAATCAACGTCGTGGTGGTCTCGTGGCCGGCAAACAGCAGCGAGTACAGCAGCGAGGCGATCTCGTGATCGTCAATCTCGGCACCGTTTTCTTGGTCCCGGACCATATCTGCGGTCAGGTTGTCGCCGCCCTTGTCGTGCGCCTGCTGCACGAGCTCGCGGCACCGCGCCCAGTACTCCACGAGATTATGTGCGTGCGGGATCTGTTCCTCGTCCGACAGGTTTGACCAGGTCATCGCGGCACGCGAGTCCGACCAGCGCTTGTACTGGTCCACGGTCGCTTGATCCGTGTTCTCACCGATGAGGGTCAGGATCGTAATGGTGGGGAGGTTATAGGCGACCTCGGAGAGGATGTCGGCGTGCGGAGTGTCTTTGGCCAGCAGCTGCTCGATCGAGGCCCGAACGTTGTCGCGGATCATCGGCTCGAGCGCCTTGAACCGGCGCGGAGTGAATGCCTTCTGCGCTACCGCCCGGATACGAGTGTGTTCTGGTGGACGACGTGCTGAGAGTCCGGAGTAGACAGTGAAGCCGCCGTCTTGCATGATCTGAGTTGCTTGCGGCCCGCGTTTGGTCACCGGCGACTGGGCGTTTTCGGAAGAGAAGGTTTCCCAGTCTTCAAAGACTGCTTTGACGTCGTCGTAGGCGGAGACGACGTAGAGATTGGTGCGGTCATCGAACATGACTGGCTGTTCGTGTCGCAGATTAGCGTAGGCGGAGAAGGGATCATTTTGATTGAACGGCTCGTAGCCATGATGATCCGCCGGTGCAGTGGCGGTATGTGTGACGGGACATCCGTCGAGTGACTGGGTGCGAGACATCGAACAATCTCCTTTGACAGAAACGGCGGCAAGCCATCGTTGTGATGTGCATTACCTCTATTTCCATACAGTGTGTCTCACTTCACCGTAAAAAGTCCCGTCAAAACTTCCATCCAGTGGAAGTCATTTATAGAAGAGTAAGAAATGCCTACTCGATTTCTCCGGCTTTCTCGCCGGTAAATGCGCCAAGGAGCGTCTCAAGGGGGGTGTGCGCCGTCGCTTCTTCAATGCGTTTCGAGGTGCCGTATAAAACGGGAAGATGTCGAGGTAGTTCGCCTGCCATGTCACTTGAGACGACGATGCCAATTGCGCACCCCAACCGACCCGTGTGATACACCGGCACCGCGATGGAGCTTGCACCCACACGCACTTCGTCGAGAGTGATGGCGTACCCGTTTTCGCGGATCGTTTCGAGTTCGGCTGCTAGGACATTACGATTGGTTTTGGTTCGCGGAGTGAAGGCTTCGAGTTCGCGGCTCAGATATGCGTCAGCAACCCACGGTTCAGAAAATGCGAGGATCACTTTTCCTACGGCTGTGGCATGTAGCGGTAAGCGGCCACCCACCCGAGAAGCGCGTGGCACGCGCCGCGGACCGTACACGCGGTCAATGTAAAGGCTTGAGACGCCATCACGAATCGCAAGTTGACTGGTGTGGCCTGTGAGTGAATACATGTCCTGCACGAAGGGACGTGCTGTATCACGAAGCTGACGACCAGTGTTTTGGGCGATACTCCAAAGTTTCAGACCCAATTGGATTTTCCCGTGGGGTCCTCGCGCCAACATGCCTTCATCGATGAGCTCACCGACTAAACGGTGAGCGGTAGAAAGTGGGAGATCTGCCTGTTCGGCAATTTGCGTAAGGCTCATAGAGCCGCGCGAATGCTCGAAGGCCGAGAGTATCGCTACGACTTTTGAAGTGACGCTACGCCCACGCTGCGTCGAACCACCCGCCATGTATCCCTCCGGTTCAGTGTTGTGGCTTGATGCCAATGAGTGTAGCGCTGTTCTTTTGACTCAGGTTCGACGACAGTCGGGGAAAACCGCATAGTTGCCACTGATAAAGATGTAAGTGCGTGCATAATATGACCCCGGCAAGTGTTAGGACTGTATGTAGTTCCACGGGTGGAGGGCGGGAACGTGCCTCTAAGGACGCTCTTCTACGCATCTATGAGTGCCGTCGTTTTCAGTGGGGTCCGGAGTGTTTCAGATCAGCCTGGACCAGGGTAGTGTTCGTGGTCGAAACGCCCGGCTCGAGCGGTATCGCGTAGCAGGGCCGCTTCTACGCCGTGGGCTTCTGGGAGCTTTTATTCCGCACAGTGATCGATGGGCAGTGACACCGCTGCGTGAAGTTATGCTATTTCGAAGTTGTTTTTCTATGATAGTGATGCTCTCTAAGGGTTATTTTGAAATTTAACTAATCATGTCAGTCAGACGGGAAATTGGTCACTGTAGTTCCGTTGCGTAGAGGTGGCATCTCCTATGAGGAGGATTCACGACGAAATCTGTGTGTATCGGTTACGAATCTCTTGCGCATGATCGACAAACCATTGCAACGCATCAGGATTGCTTACGCTACCAATGTTTAGGGATTTCTTGAGATCCATGCCTAAATACAGGCGCTTGATGGGAACCTCAAGCCGCTTATTTGTATGGGAAACAGGTATCTCGGGAACGTGGATGATTTCATCGGGTACATGCCGAGGAGTAGCTTTACGCCGGATCTGATTATTGATTTTATCACTGAGTTCCGGGGTTAGTTTGTGCACTGGGAAGAGCTGAACGAATAGCGGCATATAGTACTGACCATCGGAAAACTCAACGCCAAGCACCAGCGACTGTTGAATTTCAGGAATTTCCTCGATGGCAGCGTAAATATCGGCTGTTCCTAGTCGCACGCCTTGGCGATTGAGCGTCGCATCAGATCGGCCTTGGACGATGAACGTCCCACGGGAAGTTTCGGTAACCCAATCCCCGTGACGCCAAATCCCGGGGTAGGTATCGAAATAGGCGTCGTGCATGCGTTGTCCCTCTGGGTCATTCCAAAAGTAAATGGGCATGGATGGCATGGGGGCGGTAACAACGAGTTCACCTAATTGGTCATAGACTCGGTTGCCTGATTCGTCCCAAACTTTAGCGGCGACACCTAAACAGGCCCCTTGGATTTCTCCGATATAGACGGCCTCGAGGGGATTTGACCCAATGAGTCCGGAACAGATATCTGTTCCTCCAGAGTCCGAGCCAAGGTGTACGTCAGCTTTGATAGCATCATGGACCCAACGCCAGGTTGTTGGCGCGAGGGGAGATCCTGTTGACATGATGCGCCGTAGTTTGGAGAGATCGTACTTCTCTTTTGGTTTGAGTTCAGATTTTTCGACTAATGCGAGGTAGGCTGCCCCGGTAGCAAACATGGTGGCCCCGCTCAGTGCCAGGATTTCAAACTGGCGATCATCACCGCCGATGCGCGGCGAACCCGCATATGTCACAACTGAACAACCGACGAGTAGGGTCATGGCAAGAGTATTCCAGACCATCCAAGAGGTGTTGGCTGCAACATAGTAGGTATCCCCACGTCCCATATCTTGTTGTAACCCGATACCTTTATATCCCTCAAGGGTGATACCACCGTGAGAATGTACGATACCCTTCGGCGCTCCGGTAGTGCCGGAGGAGAACAGTACCCACAGGGGATGGTCAAACGATAGCCGGATAGGGGCTAGCCGCTTATCGGTGTTGACCAGTGCGCCGAAGGATTCGAAACCGTCGATTAGGGTGGTTGTGTTGTTGTCGTGGATTATGATGCGTAGATCAGTTTCTGGTAGAGCTTCTGATACCTGACGCATGTAGTCGGATAGGTCGATGTGTTCGCCCTTGAAAGTGTAGCCAGACGTTCCGATGATGGCTTTGGGCTGTAGCTGAGTGATGCGATCAAGGGTTGCATTGACAGACATGTCAGGTGAATTGATTGACCAAATTGCACCAAGAGAAGCGGCAGCAAGTAGGCCGATGATGGCTTCTGGAATATTTGGTAGCACAGCGGCCACAACGTGGTGTTGCTTGACGCCTCGCTCTTGCAGGCTTGCGGCTAACGCCTGAACTTGGCTTCTGAGTTCTGTCCAGGTGATGTTTTCTACCGTGTTATCTTCGTACACGTGCTGGATGGCAATACGTTCTTTCATCGACGGATCTTCCGCGATGCGCAGCACATTCTCTGCGAAATTCAGTCGAGCATGGGGATACCAGTGGGCATACGGCATGTTTAAGTCTTCGATGGCAGGCGCATGTAGTCCTTCACCAGCTACGTTGAAAAAATTCACAATCTCTTCCCAGAACGTCGAAATCTCAGAGATCGACCAATGATGAAGCGCTTGGTAGGAGGACAACCCCAACCCGTGGCGAGCATTTACGGATGCAATGAACTGAGCCACGCTCGTGTTATTCGGATCTGACGGCGTCCAAGTGATGGCATTTTTAGCGAGGGTGGTGCTGTCGGAGGTGAACCTTGTATCTTGCAATGAATTGGCGCGGCTGGTCATGAATAGCTCCTTAGTGCTTTGCTGCTGAAGCGGGAGTATGTGGTTGTGTCTGCGGTGTTTCAATTAGTCGGCTGTAGCAATTCGCTCGAAAGCGCGACGATACGCTTGAGCGATCGCATTTAGATGGCTTTGGTCCAGTGCTGTTGACAGATTCAACATGCCTCGTGGTGCGGCATAAACGCCTTCAAGAATCAGTGACAAATGTAAATTTTCATAGAGGGCATCATGCGCAGTCTTCTCCGCGGGATGCACATTCATGATGGATCCCGCGATAGATACGCGAATGTGAATGCCATGATCTGCTGCAGCTTCGAGGATTTCAGCACGCAGTTTTCCGGCACGATCATTTAGACATTGAATGGTTTGAGCATCCAGGTATTCTAGCGTGGCGGCTCCCGCAACACATGAGGTCAGGTGGCCGTTAAACGTTCCAGAGTGGACGAGATGACCTGCGGTATAAGGTGAAGTTTGAAGTAGGTGCTCAGCTTTTCCAACAACAGCCCCTATGGGGTAACCGCCACCAATGATCTTGCCAAGGATGGTTAGATCTGGCGTGATTCCCAGATCTTGCTGAACACCGTAGTAGCTATTGCGTAGGGACTGGACTTCGTCCAGGATGAAGAGCGCCCCATAGCGTTCAGCAAGTTGCTGAGCAAGCTGCAAATAGCCTGGGCTTGCTGGGATAACGCCTGCAGCACCCTGAAAGGGTTCCAGTATGATGGCCGCAGTTCGCTCTGAAACCGCGGCTTCGAGAGCCATAGGATCATTGAATGGCACCCGCATAACGTTAGGTTCCGTGGTTTCAGAGAACGGAGGAACGGCTCCGTGGTATCCCTCGTGTGCCATCACAATTTCTAACCGACCAGTGACGTGTCGTGCGATCCTGGCAGCTAGTGAAGACGCCTCACTGCCAGAGTTTGTAAAACGAACTAACTCAGCGCTGTGGATTCGTGCAACGAGTTGCTCAGCTAATCGCATCTGATGGGGATGTACTGCAGGAAAAGCTACCCCACCATGTTCCAATAGTGCGTTCACGGCTGAAACTACAGGAGCAAAAGTGTGGCCATGAATCAATGAGGTGTAGTTATTGACGACGTCGATATATTCATGACCGTCAACGTCGAAAACGTGGCCATTCTTACCATGAGTCAATATGACGGGGAATGGTTCAAAATGAGTGACTGATCGTGTTTGGCCGCCAGGCATGACCTTGTTTGCGCGCTCAAAATATTTCGCCGACTCAGGATGCTTCGCGCAGTACTCTGCCGCGATCTCTGTTTGCATCTTGCTCCTTGAATAACTCGTGATGGTTGGTGTGCAACATCGTGAAATCACTGGACTATGTTTATTGTACACCGTACAATAGCCTGTGACGTATGGCACTAATTGATTTCAAGGGAGAATACAATGTCGACTCATACAGTCCCTAAGAGGACCATGGGGTTTGTCACTGCCACCGCAATGTTGATCGGAACAGTTATCGGGGCTTCGGTATTCATCGTTCCTGGAGCTCTTGCGGCATCGGCCGGGCCAGCTGTATGGCTC
>Ga0209487_1000833_pt1 | contig 27061 bp, 34 predicted proteins | sample Poulit2012_FD_187524 | JGI IMG/M metagenome (GOLD analysis project Ga0209487, IMG submission 187524) | Agricultural soil microbial communities from Georgia to study Nitrogen management - Poultry litter 2012 (SPAdes) (version 2) | ecosystem: Environmental > Terrestrial > Soil > Agricultural land...
CCGACTAAAGTAACGAATTGGCCAATTTCTTCTTTGCCCATTTGTTTTAAGATAGTATGAATGAGTGCGATAATAATTCCAATGCCCGCAATTTGAAATAAAATTGTTGCCTCCGTAATCATCGTTGTGCCCCTCTCCGACTAAATAAAGACAATGACTATAAATAATCCACTTAAAAATCCAAGGCTTTTAGCTATTTTTCCGTATTTATGTTGTTGGTGAGTTGCTTCTTCAAGTTCTCGGTCTAGGTGCGATAATGCCAGTTGGATATGTTTTTGTTGCTGTTCAAAATTATGTTGTCCAATTGTGCGACCAAACTGTAACAGGATTTCTTGGTCATTGTAGGCCAGTGCGGCTTGCTGCATGAGGCGTTGCACCGCCAGTTCCCATAAACGATTAAAATCACCTGTTTGTTTTTCCATTTCAGTAGATAAAAAACTAAAAAGTAGATTGGTTGGTGCAGGCATCTGTTTTGCAATCTCACGAAATGCGTCTTGTAAAGGTAATTGACTATATAGCATTTCGGCCTCTAAAATTTGCAGAGCATTTTTTAGTTGCCTAATATGCATTGGTCGCTGGTTAAATTTATGACTCCATTCCAAACCAATCCAAGTCGTTACCGTCATAAATAGAAGGGCTATAACCCATTTCATAACATCAACACCTTGACTTCTTCAAAATGTTCTCTTGTTTATGATTGAATATTTGTTTAATATATCCAGGTTGCGCATGCCTTTCTAAAATAATCGCTCTTTGAAATATGCGTTGTTTGAATACCGGTTGTAATGATGGACGATTTTGTAGTTCATTTAAAGATGCGCCATGTACAGTACAAATTACAGTGACACCAGCATGGATCGCTTCTAGTAATGCTGCCACATCTGCATGGCTGCCAATTTCATCTACAACAATAATTTCTGGAGACATTGAGCGAATGAACATCATCATCCCTTCGGCTTTTGGACACGCATCCATCACATCTGTCCGCATTCCGATATTATGTTGGGGTATGCCTTTAATCGATCCTGCTATTTCTGATCGCTCATCTACAATGCCAACTTTGTGTGGTGCCACATGTCCCCAGCCATTACTAATCATTCGTGTCACATCGCGAATAAGGGTTGTCTTTCCTGTTTGTGGCGGACCAATAAAGATTGTATTTAAATAAGTGTCATTATATATATAGGGCATGATTGTCGATGCGACACCTTCATGCGCTTTAGCAATACGTATGTTTAAAAAGGTAATGTATTGTATCGCTTTAACAGTTCCTTTTAAGGTGTTCACTTTCCCCGCTAATCCAACCCTATGTCCACCTTCTATTGTTATAAAACCTTCTCTCAGTTCATCCTCCATGCGATATAAAGAAAATTCGCTTAATTGGTTAATCATAAATATACAGTCTTGTTTCGTTGTTCTTATGTCCAATCTTTCCACCTTGTCATTGAAAATCAACTCCATAGTTTGCCCGAGTCGAATTCTAATTTCCTGGAGATTTATCCACCTCTTTCGTAATACATATTGAAGCGTTTGTCTTTTTGCTTCGGGAAATAGCCTTAATATTTCTTCCATAGTTTGTCCTCTTTCTTGAAATGTGCTTTGTAATTAAATCTATGTTTATGAACGTAGAATATGACAATGCTTTTATTTTCAAGTACATATTAGTTGTTGGAACAGGAACCAAAAGAACTGAAGCCAGACGGAACTATATTCTAGTTAGTTATCCATAATCTGAATTTCGTTATAATATGCTAGACAATAAAAAAACAACCCACCTGAGTGGATTGCTTGAATATTTAATTGATATCATTATCCCCGTGACACATATTTCTCATCCGATGTACTAATAACAACTGTTTCACCTTGGTTGATGAATAATGGTACTTGAACAACAAGTCCAGTTTCTAGTGTAGCGGCTTTAGAACCACCACTGACTGTATCACCTTTTAAACCAGGCTCTGTTTCCGTTACTTCTAATGAGACATTATTCGGTAAATCGACACCGATAATTTCCCCTTCATACATGATAATGGAGACTTCCATATTTTCTTTAATGAATTTCAATTCATGTTCAATTTGTGATGTTTGCATTTCAATTTGTTCATATGTCGATGTGTCCATAAATGCATGAGTATCGCCTGAAGCATATAAATATTGCATTGTTTTATTTTCGATATGTGCTCTGTTTACTTTTTCACCAGCACGAAATGTTTTTTCCTGGATATTCCCATTTCTTAAATTACGAAGTTTTGAGCGCACAAAAGCAGCACCTTTACCAGGTTTAACATGCTGGAATTCCATTACTTGCCATATATTATTTTCAAGCTCGATTGTTAACCCATTTTTAAAATCATTAACGGATATCATAGTTATGCTCCTTTATAAATGTATTAATTCTTTTGTTGCATTTGTTAATCGATCATTACCAGTTTCTGTAATGACAATATCATCTTCAATACGGCATCCACCCACATTTGGGATATATATACCAGGTTCAACCGTTACAACCATACCTGGTTTAAGAACTGTATCTGAGAGTGGAGAAACACGTGGTTCTTCATGCACTTCCATTCCGAGCCCGTGTCCAGTTGAATGACCGAAATAGTCGCCATACCCTTTGTCTGAAATATAGCTACGTGTTAAGGCATCTGCTTCTTTACCTGTCATGCCAGGTTTAATGCCCGCTACACCCCGTTTTTGTGCCTCTAAAACTGTTTCATAAATATCTGTGAGCTCAGCACTAATCTCTCCAACTGCTAATGTCCGTGTTGTATCCGAACAATACCCTTTATATAACGCCCCATAATCTAATGTGACGAGCTCACCAGTTTGAATTTCTTTTTCTGAGGCGACACCGTGCGGTAAAGCCGAACGATAGCCAGATGCCACAATCATATCAAAACTTGATGACGTTGCGCCTTGTTTTCTCATAAAAAATTCCAGTTCGTGAGCGACATCGATTTCACGAACACCTGGTTTGATAAACGATTGAATATGTGTGTAAGCAGCATCAGCAATTTCAGCAGCTATTTTCATAATTTCCAGCTCGTCTGTCGTTTTAATGAGACGCAACTGTTCAACTAAACCATTAACTGGAATAAGATCCACTTTTAGTGCCTTTTGATACGATTCATATGTGGCATAAGTCACATCGTTTTTTTCAAAACCTAACGATTTAATATGATGTTTCTCAATTTGATTTTGAATTTCAATTTCAATTGCTTTTTTATGCTCAACAATCGTAAAACCTTTCGCTTGTTCTGTTGCTTGTTCAACATAACGGAAGTCTGTTATAAATAAACGTTCATTATTCTTGGTAATAAGAACGACCCCCGCTGTACCTGTAAAGCCTGTTATGTATCTACGGTTAATAGGGTTTGTAATTAATATAGCATCTAGATTTTCATTTTGAATTGAAGCTGTTAACGTATCAATATGTTCCAATTTAATAATCTCCTTTCTGATTACGATATGAGCAGTGAACTCATATTTGACGTTTAACCGGCGTCCTCAACAAAAGCTAAAAGAGCCAATATATAGCCTTGCATCCCAAATCCAGCTATTTGTCCCATGCAAGCCGGTGCGGTCATGGAGTGATGTCGAAATGTTTCACGCTGATAAATGTTAGAAATATGTACTTCAATAACAGGTGTATCGATTGCCTTGATCGCATCATGTAATGCAATACTTGTATGTGTGTAAGCCGCAGGATTAAAAATAATGCCATGATACACACCGTCAGCTTCATGTAAATAATCGATGAGTTCACCTTCACAGTTAGATTGGAGGCTCACGATCTCAAAAGCGTATTTTTTTGCTCGTGTTGATAGTTCTTCCTCTATATCTTCTAGTGTAAAACTGCCATATATTTCTTTTTCCCGTTTACCTAATCTATTGATGTTTGGTCCATTTAGCAATAAAAGTCGCTTCATATTCACTCGCATCCCTTTATATTATTTTAACAGACATTTCTAGTTTACCATATAAAAATTTGTTTTAATAACACTTTCTATATAGCTAAAATAATCATCTATTGTCCGTTAATTTTTGAGTGTATATGTTTCGTAATAATCAAAGGAGATTGCATACCCGATAAACGTACCATATAAAATAAAAATGCACAGTGATGACGTAATTGATTCTTTGTTGAAATCTGTCAAAGGCTTAATATTGGGAAATGAATATTGGGTCATCAATGCAAATATCCCCCATAACACAACACCATACATAAGACCCATCCACATGGAATTGATCTTTCTAAATATAAAATAGTAGATAAAACCAATCAAAATGGATAAAAAGCTTAAAATAATAATCACAACAAGCGTTCCTTTCCAAGTGGATGTCCAACTAGCGACGGTCCAAGAACGTAAAAGGTATGATTTTAAATTAACTTCAATAAAGTTAAAATAATATAGCACACTTGCAAATAGACTCCAAAGCCAGCCGCCAATTAACCCAGTAATTAACGTTCTTATAAGTACTTTTCGTTGTTTGTTTTGCATAAAAATACACCTCCATATGTTAGCCTTTCCATTATCTGCAAAAACAAACAATCCGAACTGGTTTTTAATCCGTACTTTTAGTAAGATGTATTAGTAAGAGACAAATAAATGAAATAGATATCCTTGTGCATATAATTTTAAAATTGGGTAATAAATAAAACAATAGAACTATTTTCATAGGTGACTAGAGACAGAGGAGGGCCTTTCATGCAACGAAAAAAGATGCCGATTATTTTTTACGTAATCATTGCACTGGCAGTTATTGGACTGATGACAAATCCAACGCATTTGGTTCGGAATATATTTATGATGCTTGGAGTCGGGGTCGTCATTTTTGCTCTTTTTTACTTTATTTTCAGGAAACCGCGACCGACTGAAAATGATGAAATGAAAAAATATAAACAAGCGCTTAAACAGTCAAAGAGAAAATACCAAACGACACAAAGACAACAAGCCCGTCCGACAAAGTCGAAAGCAAAGCGGGCTTCACATCTACGCGTCATTGAAGGCAATAAATCTAAACGTAAAAACCGTGCTACATACTAAGCGTAGCCGGTTTTTTACTTTGGCCAATGTTTCAAAAACAAAGCCGTGCTTTCCTGGCCCTTCTGAATAAGTTGTTTTTTTGTTTTCTCATCAATGGCAAAATCTACAGATCCTATGTCATCCACTGGAACAAAAATAATATTTGCTTGATTCTTTTTGGAGATGTATCTTGAGTCGTGTGCCATTTTCATCGTAGAAAATAATGCTGTAAACATATCAAACGCATGTTTAATGGTTCGTTTTTCACCCTTTTCAATATTACTACTCAGTTTTACGCCGAGTAAAGGTCTCTTTTGTTTCTGATCCCCGTTTTCAAAAATCCACATTGGAAAATTACTTAATAATCCACCATCAACAATGACACTTTTTTGTTTACCTATACCTTGGATAATTTTCGGTTGAAAAAAGTAAGGAAATCCAGCACTCATTCTGACGGCTTTAGCTACAGAAAAATGACTGGGATCAATGCCATATACTCTTTCTAAATCATCTGGAATGACAACAAGTTTCCCAAGTGTCAGATCACTCACAACGACTTTCAGATAACCTGGCTGAATATCACTGAATGTGTAAATACTCTTCATAGCCAACTGCTTTTGGAGCCACTTTTCAAATGCATCGCCTTTATAAAGACCTTTTTGATAATATAAAAATAACCATTTACTAAAAGGTAGGATTTTAGTTATAAGTGGGGCATCTAATAAAGTATTTAATTCCAGCTCTTGAAGCATTTGCTTAATATCTTTTAATTGATAGTTAGCCGCTAATAAGGAAGCTAGAATTGCCCCAGCCGATGTGCCAGCAACACGCTCAATTGTATAATGACTTTGTTCAAGACGGTCTAATACACCAATAAAGGCATACGCTTTGACACCGCCACCTGAAAAAACAGCATCTATCCGCACAAATAATGACACCCCTTTTTGTTTGTCTTTTATTTATATGTGTGGATTGAAAATATGTTCAAGACAGGTCATATCATGATACCCAGATGAATTAGCGGTCGGACAATTATCATCAGAATATAGCACTTTTTTCAAAAAAAACCATCCAAACATTTGGATGGTTAGATGGTGTGTGTAAATGGACATTGTAATACTTATGATTGATTTTCTTGTTGAATCGCCCTTAGATCTGCGATACGTTTTTCATCTTTTTGAAAATATGTCACCAGATCATTGATGCGATCGATTGCATTCCAACTGAGATGGTGCTCAATACCTTCAACATCATCATATATTTTATCTGCATCTACACCGATGACTTCCAGGAATTGTTCCAATAGATCATGTCTAAATACAAGCCGCTCTCCGATTTCTTTTCCTTTATCAGTCAGTACAAAACCACGATATCGTTCATAAATTAAAAAATTGTCTTTATCTAGTTTCTGAACCATTTTCGTTACAGACGATGGATGAACTTCTAAATCCTCAGCAATATCTGATACACGTGCATATCCCTTTGTGTCAATCAACTGATAAATAAGTTCTATGTAATCTTCCATTGTTGGTGTAGGCATAATGTCTCCTCATTTCAAAAATATTTTTTAAAATGCACTATTATGAGTATATAAAATGATACAGGATTTTACATTATATAACAAGTCGAACTTACAAGGTGAAACTTCATCCAGTGGGGTTTTCTCTTTGTTTCGCGATAAAAACAGACCCATTCTGTCATTGAATAGGTCTGTTTGAATAATTATATTTTTTATTTTACTTTATAAACCGCATTTGAGCTGTGCGCCACAATCCGTACACGTATTACAGCCACCGATATCTGCAACATTTCCTTTTCGACAAACTGGACACGTATTTCCTATTTCAGAGCCAATTGTCACATTTGTTTTTTCTAGCTCCTGTATCGTATCCATTAAGTAAACACGTGGTTCAGGTGCGTCGTCCAGTTCCTCTTGATCATGACCATTTTCTTCTGCTTTTAATGTGAGGACTTGTGTATCACGACTACCATCAACATACACTGTCCCACCTTTTGCACCACCATTATATAATCGACGATACACACTTTCTACTTGATCAACAGAATAACCTTTCGGCGCGTTGACTGTCTTAGATATTGAGCTATCAACCCAGCGCTGGATGACACATTGTGTATCCGCATGTGCTTCAGGTGATAAATCCATTGCCGTTACAAACCACTCAGGCAAGTTATTCGGATCAACATCAGGGTTTTGCTCTAAATAAGCTTGAACTATATCAGCTTTGACCTCAATGAACTTACCAAGTCGTCCACTACGGAAATATGAAAATGAAAAATATGGTTCTAACCCAGTAGATACACCAACCATAGTACCCGTTGAACCAGTTGGTGCAACTGTAAGCAAATGGGAATTTCTAATACCATATTTTAAAACATCTTCTTTAATGTTTTCTGGCATTTTTTGCATATAACCTGTTTTAATAAATGCTTGTCTCAATTCTTGTGTTTCAGCATCCGTATCGCCAATTAAAAACGGAAAACTACCTTTTTCCTTGGCAAGTTCGATCGAAGCACGATAAGCAGATGTCGCAATGACCTCAAAAATACGGTCTACAAGTGCATTACCTTCTTTTGAGCCATATTCCGTTTCACAATATATGAGTAAATCATGTAGCCCCATAACTCCAAGACCAACCCGACGTTCACCCAATGCTTGTTTTTTATTTTCCGGAAGAAAGTAAGGTGTTGCGTCAATGACATTGTCCTGTAATCTGACACCTGTTTCAACTGTTTGACGCAGTTTTTCAAAATCAACAGTTTTTGTAGATCGATCGGCCATTTCAGCTAAATTAACAGCTGCTAAGTTACAAACAGAATATGGTGCTAGCGGCTGTTCACCACATGGATTCGTAGCGACAACTTGTTGACCATATGCTTTAGCATTCGTCATTTCATTAGCATTATCGATAAAGAAAATACCAGGCTCTGCTGAGTAAGTGGCACATATATTAATTAAATTCCACAGTTCTTTTGCTTTAATAGAGCGATATGTTCTTACACCATATCCCATTTCCTCCCATTTGCGTACATCTCCGACTTCATGCCATTGTTCGTTGTATGCGCGCATTTCTTCCGGTGAATAATTTTCTACATCCGGAAAGCGAAGATCATACATACCATCTTTGTCAACAGCTTCCATAAACTCATTTGTAATACAAACGGAAATATTAGCACCTGTTAAAAACTCTGGATGATGGACATCATACGTGCCACCTGTACGTAACTTTGTTTCTGCCTCTTTAATTGCCTCATTTGTAAACCCACCAAGACCAGGCATTGATTTATAATTCACGATCCCTTGATAAAGATCCTCTTCTGTGTTTGTAAGTGGCGTGAATTTTAATTTCTCTTTTGCAAGCATTTTAATTTGTTCATCTTCCGTATTTTCAATCAAATATCGTAAAATACGTGGGTTTTGCATTTTAGAAATTATAAATTCAATGATATCAGGGTGTGAATCAACTAACATAATCATCTGTGCGCCCCGCCGGCTACCGCCCTGTTCGACAAGATGTGTCAATTTTGCAATGTCATCAAGCCATGATACAGATCCTGATGATTTACCATTTACACCCCTTGCTAAAGTATTACGCGGACGTAAAGTCGATCCATTTGTTCCAACCCCACCGCCACGACTCATAATCTCCATAACTTGTTTACGGTGGTCTGAGATGCCTTCACGTGAGTCTTTGATGTAAGGCATGACATAACAATTAAAATATGTGACATCTGTACCAGATCCAGCACCGTAAAGCACACGACCTGCGGGAACGAAATTGAGTTGTTCCAATTCACTTTTGAATTTATGGAACCATTGTTCACGTTTTTCCTCCGATGTTTCCACATGCGCTAGACCTTCTGCATTTCTTTGAGTGATTTGTTCGTAATAAATTTCTAATGGCTTATCAATGACATCCAGTCCACGTGTAATAATACCTGTACGGGCCTCTGTTTCATCATCTAAAATTGCTAAAAATTCTGGATCTACTTCGATTTCAGCCTGTTTGTTTTCCCAATCAATCGCATGTATAAAACCAGTTCCGCGAGCTGGAAAATTCGGATCTGCTTTAACAGTCAGTACAACAAAGTCTCCTACTTTTAATGTTTTCTTTTCGGTATCTTTAAAAGCATATCTGTCTAACATCACCAAGCGAGAAACACCCGAATGCATGATATGCATATCTTGGGTGATGGGATACACTTGTGGAAATTTTTCAATGTCCTCGTTTAATGCTTTTACATCAATTTTCTTGCCCTCATCAACGGTTATTGTCATATTTGATCGCCCCTTAATGAATTCATTAATCTTTTGATACAACTAGATCTATACAATATATTGTATATTTCGTTCGAATAAATACTATATATTGTCATTGGACCAAATTTTATTCATTTTGTCAATAACATACATACACGCTAAAAGATGTCGAAAAACTAGTAAATCAAAGCTGTTTAGCAATAAATGTCGAAAAACTATGATTAAAAAAACTTTAAAAAATGAGTATATGGGTCCATTTCATAAATTTCCGAGGTAACCCTTAACGCATCCCACAAGCGTCGACAAGCTACCTTTCCAATTACCCATATTTTGCGTGTAGACGCGTATTCAATTCTATGTAGCTATAAATAATTAGATTGATTTTTAGTAAGCATGCATGATACTGACTCACACAACATATAATCAAAGCAAAATTTATACACCTTATAGAAAATACCATATATAGCAAAACTTTTAAATAAATATACACCATTAAATTGAACGTTTGACAAGTGGACATACTTTGAATTTAAAGTAATTTAACATATAATAAGATTAGCGAATAAAAAGATAGGCAACGGGGGATTATTTATGAAGTTTTTAGTTATTGCATTGGTTATATTATTAGCTTTAATGATTTTTCGAACCTTTAGAACACGAAGTTACATCACGACTTTAACACAAGAACAATTTCGTGAAGGGTATCGAAAAGCACAATTAATAGATGTTAGAGAACCTCAGGAGTTTGAACGTGGTCACATACTCGGTGCCCGAAACATTCCTGTCAGTCAAATGAAACATCGACTTGTAGAAATGCGCAAAGATAAACCTGTGTATTTATATTGCCAAGGTAGCTCTCGATCAACACGTGCTGCCCAATTACTACACAAGCACAAATATGAAAACATTAATCAACTTAAAGGCGGCTTCAAAAAATGGACGGGTAAAATTAAAAAATAATCTTATTTAGTAAAGGATAATCCATCGTCTCACATTCGTGACGAAGATTATCCTTTTTTATATGGGGAATTTAAAAAACTTATATAAACATAGGTCTTAATCTGATCATATATTTAAACATTTAAATTCCCGCATAATTATCAAAAACGAGAAGTAGATTTGAGTTGGGGATTATTCAAATGCTGAAGTTAGCTCATAATTCTAGTCGCTATTGGTTACACTACGAGTATCGTATCACTTAGTTAATACGGTGAGAGGAAGTGTTCAATGTCAAATATTCATATTGAAAAGGACACAACGTTTATTGATACTTTACAAGATCAATTGGATTATGATCGCTCCCTAGCCCCATTAGATTTATTTAAATTAACTTATCAATCTGAGCACACCACTCTATCCAAAGATTTTACAGGATTGAGGGTGCTGGAATTTTTACCGGACATAGAATTTTCACCTCATCAAATCAATGCCGCCACGGAAGCCATTGAGCATATGAATGGGCGCGCCATTCTAGCTGACGAAGTAGGTCTAGGTAAAACAATCGAAGCGGGGTTAATTTTAAAAGAATATATGCTTAGAGGTCTTGTGAAAAAAGCACTTATTCTCGTACCTGCCTCACTCGTAAATCAATGGGTACAAGAATTAAATGACAAATTCTATATCCCAGCTATTGCTTATCGCAAAAACTATGCTTGGGACCAATGTGACATCGTTGTCTCATCCATCGATACAGCCAAAAAAAGTCCCCATAAGGATGACATTGCAAAATTAACATATGACTTTGTCCTTGTGGATGAGGCACATAAGTTAAAAAATCATAAAACACTTAATTATAGTTTCGTGCAATCTATCAAAAAAAAGTATTGCTTATTGTTAACAGCAACCCCTATTCAGAATCGTTTAATTGAGATTTTTAATCTGGTATCGATTTTAAAACCTGGTCACCTAGGGAGTTACGATACATTTAAAAAAGAGTACGCAAATGATAAAGCCATTCAAACAGACAAATATTTAAAAAAGCTCATCCAAAAAGTCATGATTCGTCATACAAGAAAAGATACAGATCTCAATCAAGTGAAACGACATATACATACCGTCTGGCTTGAATTTTCTGAAGAAGAAAAACATGTCTATCAATCATTGGAAAATATGTCGTCAACTTTAAAACCACTTATAAAATTAACGCTGTTAAGAGAATTATGTTCATCACGTGAAGCATGCTATCTATCACTAGAAAATATACTCGCCGACCAACATGCAAAACAGATTGAAAATATTCGAGCAGCAATCGCACAATTGCCACATCATGTTAAGGCACAAAAAATAGTTGAATTAATCAACCAAATTGGTGATGAAAAAGTTATTATCTTTACGGAATATCGTGCAACACAATACTATTTACAATGGTATTTGCAAGAACACGGTATTAGCTCTGTCCCGTTTAGAGGTGGTTTTAAAAGTGGGAAAAAAGATTGGATGCGGCAACTCTTTCGTGACCATGCCCAAGTATTAATCGCTACGGAGGCAGGTGGTGAAGGCATTAATTTACAATTTTGCAATCACCTCATTAATTATGATTTACCATGGAATCCGATGAGGGTAGAGCAACGTATCGGAAGAATTCATCGGTTTGGTCAAAATAAAGATGTACAAATATATAACCTTGCTATTAGAGATACAATAGAAGAACATATCATGTCATTACTTTATGAAAAGATTCATTTATTCGAGCATGTCGTTGGGAAACTTGATGATATTTTATCTTTTTTAGAAATTCAAGATATTGAGAAAGAAATTAAGGACATTTTTACTCATTCGGACAGTGATGGTGAATCTCGACTTAAACTTTCACATTTATCAGAAGTGATCAATCAAGCAGGACAACAGTTTGAAGCCGAGGGATAAAATTATGGAAATAACGAACTTACATGAGTTTTTAAAAACGTATTTTATAGAACATGCCTGTGATATTGTAACGAGTTCTGATGGTGTCTTATGTGTACAATTAACAGAAGAGATGGACCGGACATTAATGAACCGACCCTTCTATTGGCATTACATCAAAAGTATTGGTCAAGAAGGAGAACCCATGCAACTTACGCTCATTACAAATCCAAATAAAAAAGATGTTGATGGTGAATGGATTCATTTTGGCAGTCCACGTTTACAACAAATTATGAATGATTTAAAATCAAAACAACATAATGTTAAATTGTTTGAAAGTGTTGAAACAAAAGAACATACACCAATGTATCCATGGCTCGTTGTCAATATTAAAATCAGCTATTTGGGTAAACATAATATGGATGAACTATTTTCCATCGGTCTCCAACTCGTAACTGGAAAAATGAAAACAAATATGATGGAAACGTTAGAAGAAACATCACTATCAAAGGGGATCTCAGATTTTTGTTACCCGATTTCACCACTTATTAAATTACCAAGTGCCTACAAACGCATTGAATCAGTCATTGATACGTATTTGGAGAACACAGACCATACATGGGCTACACAATCATTGGCTACTCTTGATGACGAGATCAGGTTGGTCAAACACTTTTATAATAATGACCCGGATCATCCACAACTAAAAAAGGAAATCGCTGACCTAACCGAACGCTATACCCCCATTATTAAACATCAGGTTGTGAACGGCGGTGTCGTTTATCTGAGAAAATGAACCATTAAAAAAACCCTGCCATTTAAGCGGGGTTTTTTCAGCTTCAAAATCCAGGTACTAACATAAATTCAGAATACCATGTAAATCCTATGAAAAATATTGTTAAATAAGCTCCGAACAAATACATATACATCCGCTCAGATAATCTCAAATAACTAACTGTTAGGAAAAATGCTGTTTGAACTAGAAATATAAATGCAGGACCAATCATATCTCCAACATAAAACATTACTGTAAATATCCCTGTCCAAAAAGCAAGCACTCGAAACATTCGATCCATGCTTTTTTCCCCCTCCTTAATAAATAAACTCGATTACATGTTATTATAGACGAGAAACAACATATTGTAAATAAATCATACTAAACAATTGAAAGTTTAGCGACATACTGGCAGTTTTCACATCCATTGAACATATTATCCGTTTCAATAAGTTTTATTTTTTCAAATAGGGCTGTAAACATACCTTCTAAAAATGCGTGATGTAAATGGCATACTGTTTGCTGGTTTTTCTCTACCAGTTCCTTAAAAGGGCAATTATTTACTTGAAAAGATATGCTATTTGTTTCCTGGTGATATTCAAATTTAGGATACATACCAAGCATCGTCCCAGCATCTTCGAGTAAAAGTATTTTTTGATCAATAGACAAATCATTTTGATCTATTTGGCCAGATTGTTCCATCACTTCTTCACCGTATTTTCTACCGGTCTCATACAGTGCGGTTTTTCCAGTTTCCCCTAGTTCCATTAACGATTCAATCGCAATAGAAGACAACAATTTATAATCCCGGTGCGGAAAGTTAAGTTCAATAACATTATCAGATAGTTCATATAATCGACTTGGCCTTCCACCCCGCCCGGTTCGCTCTAGGTGAGAGCGAACAACACGAATTTCTTCTAACTTTGATAAATGAAGGCGTGCCACATTTGGGTGAATATTAAATCGTTCTGCCATCTCTAAAACAGATACTGGCTTGTGGTGTTGAATAATATATTGGTATATATTAAATCTGGTTGGATCACTTAAAACATTTGTCACCTTTAGTGTATTTTCCACCTTAACCACCTCTTTATAGTTGTTATCCTAATTATAGTAAATAAGTTCATAAAGATGGTGAAGTTTTGCACAATGTTGAAAACTATTCATTTTTCCGTTACAATTTCGACGAATTAACAGTGGTATAGACATCAACGCATAAAATCACTTGATCTTTTTTAAAAATGTATATCGTGTTGCCTTATCTGTGTCCACGACAAAATATAATGTATCTGGTTCATCAGTTATTGGTGAATACGTAACATCAACTGAACCAGATGGAAATTCATATTCTGTACGAATTTGAGAAGCTTCATTCATATCATAATCTTCATGAAATTGAACATATGCCATTTGCATGAGTGTCTCAATTTTAATTTGTTCCAGGTAATGGTGTGTCACTTTAAATTCTTGCTCATAAATCTTAATACTCGCCGTCATGACAATTAAAGCAATCGTCACAATCACTAGGACATAAGGTAAAATAAAACCTGACTCCCTCCTAGTAAAATCGTAATATTTTTTCATACTGATCCCCTTCTAATGACGTAATACTTACGCGTACACCATCAGACCACTCGGAAAACATGACACGATCTATATCTCTTAAAAATATCTCATATCCGCCAGATAAACGACGTACAATATGATCACCGACTTGCATGACATAAACCTTTTTACCATCAGGCAAATAAAGGGTCAGTTCATTCGTTCTGACCTTATAATTTTCGGCCATAAATAACTCATCCCTTAAAAAAACAAAAAATTGCTGAATAGATAAAGTGTCATAGGTCGTTTCATAAGATACCGCCGTTATAAGTGAGATGAGAAATGGTAATAAAAGAGCTATGAGAACCATAATAAACAATGTAGAGATCAGCGTTAAACCATCCTCATTTTTGATATGCATCATAACACAATGTCTCCTCATCCTCTTTAACATTGGTCCACATCACACATGCGTTGATAAAATTATCTTTTATTCGGAATTCAAATTGCAATGTCTTATTATGTGCTTGTTTTTCATACTTGAATTGTTTATTCGGTTCATCAGTGTCTATAAACATTTGAATTTCGTCATGCAACATTGCACTGATCATGCGCTGATCGCGCATAATGAGGCGCTCTTGATGTAAAAGTAGGCTCGCTGGCATGACGATGCTTGTAACAATGAAGAGTATTGAGGCAGCTATGAGAACTTCTATCAATGTAAAACCATTAGACTTCAATGATATAACACCTACCTTTTCCTAGTGGAAAAATAACCTGATAATTGGTATAAGGTGTCTCAATGTCAAAACGACCTCCTTTAGGAATACGACCATACTGATCGAATGAAACTTGATGAAAAGTGCCAAATTTCATCTTGAATGATTCGGGAATGGAGCGTTTTTTAATAAGGGAATTATTTGTACCTTTTACGATTTCATAACGGTCATCTTTAAACACGATTTTAATATTTTTATCACCAGCCCCCATTGAGATACTTTGTACATACAGAACATCCATTTGAAACGTATTTAAAAATGCCTTTTCTTGTTGCACATAAATTTGTTTGGTGGGTACTCTAACGACGATTAATAACAGAACAGACCAAATGGTTAAAACAATTAATAGCTCAATCATTGTAAAACCGTGCTCATTCGGACGTTTCATCTTACTATTTTAACCCGACCGTCTCGTTCCTAATTTCCAGCTCACTGCCATCAGGACAGCTACGTTGTGATTCTGTGATATAATCCTTGGTTATAAGTTCTTCTATATTCTCGGGATACCTATTTTCCGTTAGATTAAATAAATCGACTTGGGTTTGTACGACGCTCACGAGCGCTTCACAGCCTTTATCATTAATCGACTCTTTACTATCACTAATGGTTGGAACAATTAATATAATCAATACGGAAATAATCATTAAGACAATTAGCATTTCTATTAACGTAAAACCGTCATTGTTTTTAAACATTAATTAACACTCCATTATTTCAGATTGTTTTTATTAAATCGTACATTGGTAACATTAATGTGAGGTAAATCAAAATAATAAAACAGGCTAATAATATAAAGAAAAGCGGTTGAATAATTGTTATTATTTTCAGCACTTTCCTCTGCAACTCATCCATTAAAAGATCTGCATATACGGATAAATCCTTTTCAAGCACCCTTCTATCTTTGTTTTTTTGAAAAATGACAGCAAATGGTTTTTCTAACAAATCAAACTCTGACAATAATTCGGTTACATAATGACCTTTTTTTAATTCAGCCACCATTAAAGAAGCATAATAACCAATAATCGGTAAGCGTTTTTGTTCTGACATGTGACTTAAAATACGGTTAAATGACATATCCGTCTTTAATAAAGCACCTAAATGAGTAGCAAATTGAAACGATGTCTGCAACGCTAAGACTTTTCGATAAAAGGGTATGTGCTTATAATATTTAATTTGTGTGTGTATATTTAGTCGTTGAAATACAAATCGCCATAACATATAGAATGTGAAAAAGAAAAAACAAACGAAGAGACCGATTATTTCGATATGATTTAAAAATGCTATGGATAGTTGAATAGGAACTGAAGTAGGTGTCATCATAGAAGTAAACGAAGGTAAAACAGATCTTTTAATCATAAATAGTAAAATAAAAAATATTGAGAACAAAATGAGTGGATAGCGTGAAGTTTGTTTAAGTTTTTTTGTATGATGCATGCGTTGTGAAAATAGGTCCACACATTTTTGTAAACTTGATACGATATCACCACTTTTTCTAACGAAGTATAAATGGGCAACAATGGTTCGGTGGAATAATCCTTTTTCAAAAGCTTGATCAATAGCTAACCCTCTTTTTAAAGATGTAATCATCGTGAATGCTGTCTGTTTCAGCTGCCTGTCCCACGAGAGTACTTCTAGCGCTTCAATAAGTGGATAGCCATTAGCGAGTAACCGGTGAAGTTGTTTTAAAAAAAGTAATTGTAATTCTTCTGGAAGTGCATTTTTACGCTCAAGAAAGAACTTCCTGATGGATGTAACCATATGCAAATGCCTTCTTTCGTAAATGATTAAATGTTTGCTGTTTGTTTAGTGTTTTTTGTTGGTTGAAAATAACCTTTCTCAAAGTGTCGCCATCTAACTTTTCCATAATCGCTGCTCTTCTTCTCACCTGCCCGTGTATCTTAACTGGAAGTAACTCTAATGCTGACACAGCAATGAGTGTTTGTTCAATTTCAACAGGCGTTAACCCCATATCAATCAATCGTTTTACAGTCCCAATTGCATTCTTGGCATGTAACGTACTTAATATCAGATGTCCAGTAAGTGCTGCTTGAACTGCAAATCGTGCCGTACGATGATCTCGAATTTCACCAACCATAATGATATCGGGATCGTGTCTCAAAGCGGCCTTTAACCCCTCATCATAACCCATTCCTGCCTCTTCATTGATTTGTACTTGCAAGGCATGTGGTAATTGTTGTTCAACCGGATCTTCAAGCGTAATGGTTTGATATGCCTTTTCTTGTTGTAATATGTGCTGTAACAGGGCATATAAGGTGGTGGACTTACCACTTCCCGTCGGACCGGTAAACAGAATGATTCCTGATCGCTCTTGAATCCATTCATGGAGTATGTTTGTTTGATTCGGAAATAAAAATAATTGTTTTAAGGTTAGGTTTGTATGCTGAGGTAACACACGAATCGCAAGGCTTTCTCTTTTATGGGTTGGAAGTGTTGACAATCTTAAGGAATAAGAAATATTGTTTTGTTGATGGATTATAACACCACTTTGAGGTTTTCGAACTTCACCTATATCCATGCCAGCAGTAAATTTAAAATATGATAGCAGCAAGTCATATTGGTCTTTCGTAATTATTTGTTGGTGCTGACGTTGTCCGTGGATGCGGAAATAGATGGTGGTCACTTCAGATGTGGGATAAAAGTGGATGTCAGACGCAGCATACTCGATGGCAGCCTTTATAATATTTTCCGATAACATTGTAACGGAAACCAATCATCATTCACCCCCCTCTCTGATCAAAATAGGATTGAATTTATGACGAGCTTATTAACAGTATTCGACACCACCTTACAAAGTCCTGCTTTTATTTTAAAAAAGTTTTAAACAATTTCATAAATCGCTCCTAAACAGACGCTTATCATGAGGTCTGACAAGGAACGATGCAGATAAGAGATTTGACTATACAAGCTTATGAAATAAAAAAATATTATTCAAACCATTCATTTTAGCGTATAATCATAAGCAATAACATGCTATGATGATTCAAAATAAGGAGGAGAAAATGAAACCTATATTTTTAATTGGCTTTATGGGTTCTGGTAAGACAACAATTGGAACAGAATTAGCACAAATACTATCATGTACATATAAGGATACTGACCATATTGTTGAAATTAATCAAGGTTGTGCCATTGCAAGTATATTTGCACATGAGGGTGAACAGGCTTTCCGTGATTATGAATCATATGCTTTAAAACAGACAATTGATGCACAAATCATTTCAACCGGTGGTGGCATCATTGAACGCTCAGAAAACAGACATTTTATGAAAAACAACGGGATAGTCATCTATTTACAAACCCATTTTGAAGACATTAATATGAGGTTACAGCAAGACCCAACGCGTCCACTATGGAATCATAATGATATAAATGAAAAAAGGAAATTATTTGATAAGCGTTTACCAATTTACGAAGCATGTGCGGATTATATTGTAGATACACACCAAAGATCAGTTGAAGAAATCGTAAAAGATATAAAAGAAAACATTCTCATGCATAACCATAAGACATAATGTAAAGGATAGGTTATAAGAGGTGACACTTATGTCGGGTTATGATTATATTCAATTTTTGACAGAACAGTTCACAACGCGTTTAAATGCCTCTCAGCAGTCTCCAGAACCACAACACGACAATCAGATTAAACAATCAACAATTTCTAATCCGTGGTTTGGTGTTCTGCCCTTTGCCCTTAAAACGATGTTGAAAAACAAAAATAGCAGGAAAAGAATATGAATCCTGCTATTTTTTTGTCATTTATTTTTATTCTGAAACAAAAGGATTCAAGCGTTTTTCATCACCAATCTTTGTCTTCGGACCATGACCAGGATAAACAGTTACTGTATCCTCTAATTTGTAAAGCTTATTCCGGACACTGTCCACTAACACACTTAAATCACCACCTGGTAAATCTGTACGCCCAATGCCTCGTTGAAAGAGAACATCACCACTTACAACAAAACCATGGTCAGCAAATACAAATGAAACACTACCTGGAGAATGACCAGGTGTATGAATAACGTCAAATTCAAAACCATCCAAATGCATATGCTCTGCTTTTAATAAATGATTAGGTGGATCTGTACGTACTTCTTCTCTCAAGAAACCGGTAGAACGATTTAACTCTGGATCACCTAACCAATCCGCCTCCTCAGCATGCAAATACACATCAATATTATAATGTGTCCTCAGCGTATGTACAGCGCCTATATGATCAAAATGCGCATGTGTAAGTAATATGGCTTTGGGCTTTATTGACTCAGCTTCTAGCCAGCTTATTACTTTATCCGCCTCACCACCAGGATCGATTATTAAGGCGTTCTGATTCACATATAAAATATAACAATTTGTTCCTAGTTCCCCTAAAGACATTTGCTTAATTTGCATTTAACAAACCCTCCATTTAATATAACGATACAAGTTTAATGATAAAATCTCGACAAAAAACAAATTATAATATAAAATATATAAAGACTTCATAATTACATAATAATACAAATGTAAAACCTATACCAACAATAGATAGGTAAAATAAAGGAGGCAATTATAATGGTACTAGGACTTATTTTATTAGCCGTTACAATAGTATCAATTATATCAGTCGTACGACAAGTGAGATTTAAAAACATATTGGCATTAGCTTTTTCGGTTATTTCAGTCCTTGTGTTTGGATTTTTCTCGACAATGACAATTACGTGTGAACTTATCCCTTCACTCGGTATCTGTGGTGGCTGATTACAAATTACAAGTTAACATATAATCAAACATGATAAAAAAGCAGTTTCAACATTTATAGTTGAAACTGCTTTTTTTGATGCTTTCTGAATAACTTATCATTTATCAAAATCAAAAAATCTAAATAAATCTCCGTAAATGATCTCATCAGAATAATCCAGCTCTTGCTCTACCTTTTCTTTAATTGGATTACATTGTGATTCGCCATTGATAACATCATTTGGCGTAGATAATACATCACCTGTCCTGTGGTCATAACACGTACCACCTGTATAAACATAATCTTCACTAATAAAATCACCATTTCTAAAGGCGACATAACCTCTATGATCATCATGGAATAGATCATTACCAAAGTACACATCATGATCTGTTTCAATGCCTGCTAAATGAAGTAATGTTGGCTTAATATCCACTTGACCAGCAACTTTACTCATAACTTGACCTTTATCATGTCCAGGTATATGAATAAAGAATGGAACCCGTTGTAATAAGGCATTATCATACGGCGTTATTTCATCTTTGTCGAAATACTGAGCCATCGCCTGGTTATGGTGTTCACTAATGCCATCATGGTCACCCATTATAACAATGATTGAGTTATCATATAAATTAGCGTCCTTCAGATGGTCAAAGAATTCTTCAATCGATTCATCTAAATACCTAACTGTTGGAAAATAATTATTTACAATGCTCGAATTGGAATCATATGGCTCAATAGACCGGTCTTCTGCATCCAATTCAAATGGTGTATGGTTCGTTAGTGTAATGAACTTCGCATAAAAGGGCTGTTCAATCGATTTTAAATATTTCATCGACTGTTCAAAGTAAGGTTTGTCTTTTAATCCCCAGCCAACAGTGTTTTCATCTGTTATTTCATAGGCTTCTTTGTCAAAGTAATGATCAATGTGCAATTGATCATAAATCATCTCTCTATTCCAGAAACTTTTATTATTCGCATGAAATACAGCAGTAAAATAATCTTTTTCCTCTAACATTTCTGGCATTGCATGATATTTATTTTGATCATGTGTGAAAAACACAGCGCCACGAGATGCAGGATATAATGAGTTTTCGGTTATGAATTCTGAATCCGATGTCTTACCTTGCTCTGTTTGGTGATAAAAGTTTTCAAAGTAATACGTGCTTTCATCATTCACCAAACTATTTAAAAATGGCGTGATTTCCTCTCCGTTCACGGTATTATTGATTACGAAGTTTTGGACCGATTCCGCAGAAATAAAGATAATATTCCGGTCCTCTGCTAAACCAAATAAATCTGATGGTTCATCACTACGAATTTCTTCTTTAAGATAATCGGTTATCTCTGGCAATTCATTGCCATCCGCGAAGACTCTTTGTGTTCTTTCTTTGGAGTAAAGTAAAACATCCACAATATGATGGTTGAATAAGCCGATATTTTTAACAAAGTCCTGTCGATCATAAGTGCGTTTGAAAATCTCTGGTGATTCGATACTTGATATTGTGAAGTTACCAAGTAATAATGCAAAACACACGGCCAATGTTGCAACCTTACCTTTACGGTTAAAGTGTGTTGTCATACCTTTATATTCTTTCTTACTTAAATACCAAACAATAACGATATCTGCAAAAAACAGGATATCATAAACTCTGAGTAATGCTGCAACACTACTCCCTAAATCACTTGCATTACTCATTTGAAAAAGTTGTGGTATCGTAATAAAGTCTGTATATGCTCGATAAAATACAAGATTCGCATATATGACTCCGGTGCCGACTAATAATGCATAACGAATAAACCTAACTTGGTTTTTAGACTTTTTAAACCAAACACTTAACCCAAAAAATAAAAAAGCAGAAATGAGTGGGTTGATAAATATAATAAATTCCTGGATTGGATTATCTACGATGATATTAACCATAAATCGATAGATGATATAAGTTTTGAAACCAAATAAAATACTCGCTACAGCATACAATGGCATATTAAATTTTCTTTCTAGCATTATTTTACCTCCCACACACATTAACAATGTATACATATAAAACTAATCTAGCTATCTTTTACGCCTATATTTGTCTTTTTGTCTTCACGATATAAGTCGTTGTTTCAGCAAAAAAGTTTCACTTTTTATACAAAAAATGTGTGTTTTTGACGCTATTTTAAAAGTTTATTTATTAAACATATGATCGAATGAATGCCATAATTCTAATTCCAAAGATAAATTGTATCTGATTACCAATATTTGAATTTACCTTTATGCATTTATGAAATTTTCCTATTATTAACCTTTATAACCGAAATATGTTCTTTTTAAACTTTCCTATTTATTATATTCCAGTAGCATCATTTTGCAAATGTTGTTTGACTAGGAAAGCTGCCCCTATCATTCCAGCATCATTACCAAGCTGCGCGGCTGTCACCTGGCAAATAGATCGTATACGGCCTAATGCATACTTATTAAAATGATGATCAATCTGTTCAATGAAGTCAGCACCAGCCTTCGATACCCCACCGCCAATTAAAATTTTTGATGGATTAATCACAGTTGCAACATTAGCAATCACAAAACCCAATATGTCTGCAGTATGTTCAACAATTTGTTGGCACAGTACGTCACCAGACTTTGCACGTTCAAAAATATCTTTGGAGGTGATGTCACCAGCTTGCTCATAGTACGCCGCAAGGTCACTATCTGGGTGATTTTTGATGTGTTTCATCGCTTGACGAACAATACCTGTAGCCGATGTAATGGTTTCTAAACATCCAATACGACCACAATTACATGCTTCCCCTTCTGCATCTACTGTTATATGGCCGATTTCACCGGCTGTACCACTTTCTCCACTGACAATCTGACCATCAACAATAACACCACCACCAACACCAGTACCAAGTGTAACAGCGAGTAGATTTTTTGCTTGTTGACCAGCACCTAGCCAATTTTCTCCGAGTGCAGCAACATTGGCATCATTCGCCGCAAATACAGGTAACTGACTAACTTCTTTAAATTTCTCAGCTAATGGCATATCCTTCCAGCCAATATTGACCGCTTCATAAACAAATCCTGACTCGCCATCAATAAATCCAGGTGCACCAACCCCCATACCAATTAAATTTTCCTTTGGTATGTTTTGTTGACCAAGTTTGTCTTCTATAGATGTCCAAACATCATCGACAATAGACAGTCCGTTATTGGCGGTATTTGTTGGGATCTCCCACTTTGTAATGATATCACCTGACTCCGTGATAAACCCTATTTTAACTGTTGTTCCACCAATATCAACACCGATCATTACTTTTTCCATAAGTTTCTCCACCTTTACGATTATCATTTATAGCTTGAATGAGTACAAGTCGAGCTGTTTGATATGTTTGTGCGTCAATGCAGTTGAATTCATGTAGCTCCTTAATTTCCATTTCCATTAACTGTAAATCGCCTAAACGGTTACCTGTATAAATAAATATACCGAATCTTTTAAGTAACTGTTGGATATCGTATACCGTCTTCATGTATATACACCATCTTACATAGATATTCGCTTACTTTTCATTTATTACGTCGGTAATTCGACAACATCACCCGAAAGTATTCAGTTGAATAAACAGTTAAAATCTATCATACATTGTATTGATGTAATCAATTAAAGGAATGATGATATGAAGAAAATAATATTAATATTGCTTCTAGCTATCCTAATTGGGACAACCCTCTATATTTGGAATGATGATATTGAACCTGCTATTACTTACTTTCCAATTGATGATACCATATCATTCGAACAAGCATCAATACAATTAAGTAGCGACAGTATGACGACTGAGCCTGAAATAACATGGGATAGCTTTTCGGAAACGACGGAACCATTATATTTGCGTCAAGATCTATCATTATTGTATAAAGACGGTTATTTTAAAGGCATTTTGAACAAATGGAAAGAAAATGAACGTACAATAAAATTACATCAGACGTTCCCAATCCATGATGATGGATATCTCCAAGCGATATCTTTTCATTTTGGTGAAATTCATCGTCAGGATGAAATAAAAAGTATCCATACCATGTCTTATAACGACTTATCCATAGATAAACCTACTAAAAATAAACATAAATCACAAGTAAATGACTCTGTACAGAAAAAATGGTCCGCTCTATTAAGTTATTTTGACATCGATGATACATCCTATCACATAGTACCCCTTGTAGATTTGCATATGTTTAATGACAAAACGATTCCGTTATTAAATAGAGACGAAACAGATAAAGTCATTGGTCAGTTATGGGAAGGTTTATATAAAAATTATGCTATCCCTATTTTACAACAAAAAAATGAGTCAGTTCGACATGTCATGCCACTCATTTTATTTGATAAGCATGCACAACATTTGCTCGTATTGTTTGAATTACAAGGGGAAAAGATTCAATTAGTCCAGAAATATTGAAACGTCAATCAAGCGATGTCAATCACCAAATATTTAACCCGTATATAACAAGTGCGCCAATAATACCTGTGTATGAGAGAGCTGCCACAACTTGAATACCGATATGATGTTTTTTCGGTAGATAACATATCGCCGCAGCAAGAAATCCTGTTATGAGTCCGCCTATGTGTGCACTCATATCAATCTGTGGAATGGTTAGTCCAATAGCAATGTTAATACCGATAACGGTTAAAATACCTCTCCCCATTGTTTGCATAAAAATCTTTTTATGAATGAGTCCAAAAAATAAAAGCGCACCAAACAAACCAAATATAGCGCCAGATGCGCCCACAGATACGTAGACAGAAAATGCGAAGCTGGCTAAACCGCCGCCAATGCCTGCAAGTAGATAAATCCACATAAAACGCCAAGAACCATAGATTCGTTCAACAATAATGCCTAAATAATAAAGGGCCACCATATTCATCAATATATGAATAAAACCACTATGTAAAAACATCGAACTTATAATACGCCACCATTCACCTTCTATGATCAGTGGATTAAATTTAGCCCCAAATCTAACGAGATGTTCCGGGTCGGTACTACTTCCAGCTGCTATCATGACAGCAAACATCATAACATTCAGCGCAATCAATATGTATGTTAAAAACGGCTTACCAAATGAGAACACTGATTTGACAGCTTCTTGCTTAGCATATAAAATGCTGGCAATTTTAAGCTTATATTGCTGAATCATTGTTTCAGCTTCCTGATCATCCTCAACAACATTGAATTCAAAGTGCTGAATATCAATATCTTTTTTTAGACGTGCTATTTCGTCACCAGGATCATTTAAAGAAATATAATACACGTTCATAACAGGTGGATTTTTTTCCTTTAAAAGCATCGGTCGTTTCAGTTCTTCCCAAGAATCAACGGGCTGGTGTGTCGAAATATAAACATTATAAATATCAATGGTTTTTCCAGTAAGTAATTTTTTTATTGCCTTTGTTTTTTGGAATACCCGAGCAACATCCGTTTTTAAGTGGTTTTTCCAGTCAAAACCTTTATGTAATAATCGAATAACTTTTGACTTTTTATGTTCAACTTTTTCTAACCATATTTCATTATCTTCTTTATTAATATGTAATAAATTAAAATTTTCTTTAACAACCAATGTATAAGCTAGTTCATACAAAAGATGCTGTTCTTGCAAAAACATGGTCGCACCTCCCTCAAGTACATCATACCAAATAACATAAACAAATACTGTAAAAAAAGAAAGAAACTGCTTATTTTACGCAGTCTCTTTATAAACATCTTCTTACTTATCCATCTGTGCTGTACTTGTATGATCTATGTTTGGTACTTTCATCATTGTGGAAACGGCTAACTTCCGGATACCTTTGATCGCAAAAAGTACATTTAATACCTTATAACGAAACTTATAAAGCGTCATCACACCAATAATCATTATTGAAATAATTGGAATTGCTCTCATCTTAATGCATACCTCTTTTCTTTAATCGGTTGTTTATTAAGATTTTCTAAAACGTAAAAATTATGTGCTTTATCCTTAAAATCGTTTATTTAATAAGGCCTTTCTCAGTCATAAGGTGTTTTACAGGGATGTCAAATGCATCTCGAGGTAATTGGGATTCTACAAGTAAGGTACTTGTTAAAGACAGTGATGGATTTTCAAATCCCTTTAAATAGCGATCATAATAACCCCCACCAAAACCGATACGATAACCGAAGGAATCAAAATATAATCCAGGAACAATGAGTAAATCGATTTTATCTTTTTTTATATGTTGTGCCTTTTTGGGATTCGGTTCCTGCAATTGATAATAGACATTTTCCAATTCAGAGAATGACGTTAATTTAAAAAAGTGCATTTTATGCCGTTCCGGATAGCATTTTGGTACACACACATCCTTGCCCTTTTCCCAAGCTGCCCTAATAATTGGTTCTGTATCCCACTCATAATCGAGAGAAATTGAGATACCAATAGTCTGCGCCTTTATCCATACATCTGTCGCCAGCAAATGACAAAGCAGTTGCTGCTCAATTTCCGCTTTATATTGTTGATTAATGGTTATTAATGTTTTAATGGCTTTTTGGCGATAATCTGCTTTATTCACTATCATCCACCTCTATATTTTTCTAATCTACACAACATCTGCAAAGTAAAACTCCATTTGGTATCGTTTTTCCACTAAACGGTTAATCTGTAAAAACAAAAACTCCTATCAATTATAATGATAAGAGCTTCTCTAAAGGACCTTGTTATTTTGTTTCACGATGTAAAGTATGTCTTTTAAGACGTGGGCTATATTTTTTAAGTTCTATACGATCAGGATTTGTCCGTTTATTTTTTGTTGTAATATAATTACGGTCTCCTGTTTCAGTACATGCTAAAGTAATGTTTGTGCGCATCATCTTTTCCCTCCAAACTTGAACGTTCTTTCAACAATAATTTATACTACTGTAACCTTTATTATAATAGCAGATTTTTAATCGTCAATCAAGATAGACAATATAAATAGGTTTTAACTTATCGATTTTTATGATATAACTATATCTATAATCAAAATGGAGGTTAGAAAATGATTTATGCCATATCAACACTTATAGCCGTTGCGG
>Ga0209487_1000834_pt1 | contig 27028 bp, 22 predicted proteins | sample Poulit2012_FD_187524 | JGI IMG/M metagenome (GOLD analysis project Ga0209487, IMG submission 187524) | Agricultural soil microbial communities from Georgia to study Nitrogen management - Poultry litter 2012 (SPAdes) (version 2) | ecosystem: Environmental > Terrestrial > Soil > Agricultural land...
CCGAAGACCTCCTCCTGGGCAATGCGCATGTCGTTGCGCACATCGGCGATGAGGGTGGGCTCGACATAGTAGCCCCGGGACAGCCCGGGGGGGCGCCGGCCCCCGCAGACGATGCGAGCGCCCTCGGCCCGGGCTCCCTCGATGTGGGCCAGCACCCGCTGGTGCTGCCGGGCATTCACCACCGGCCCCATGATCTGCCCCTCGCCCCGGGGATCGCCATAGCTCAGCGCTTCGAACTGTTCCCGCAGCAGCTCCACGCCCTCTTCATAGCGCTGGCGCGGCAGCAGCAGGCGGGTGGTCAGGGCACAGCCCTGGCCGGCGTGGAAGCAGACCACCATGGCCGCGGACACGGCGCTGGCAAAATCGGCGTCGTCCAGCACGATGTGGGCAGACTTGCCGCCCAGCTCCAGAAACACCCGCTTGATCGTGGCCGAGGCCGCCGCCATGATGTCCCGCCCGGTCTGGGTAGAACCGGTGAAGGACACCAGATCGACCCGCGGATCGGTGACCAGCAGCTCACCCACCGCCACCGGGTCCTCGGAGGTCAGCACATTGAGCACCCCGGGGGGCAGATCGGTGTATTCCGCTGCCGCCCGGCCCAGGGCCGTGGCCGACCAGGGCGTATCCGGAGCGGCCTTGAGCACGGCGGTGCAGCCCGCGGCCAGGGCGGGAATGATCTTGGCCAGATTGATCTGCAGGGGCACGTTCCAGGGCGTGATGGCCGCCACCACGCCGGCGGCTTCCTTCCAGACCAGGCGCCGGGAGGGCACCCCCATGGCCGCGCTCACCGGCAGTTCCCGCTCCCACTGGAAGTTCTTCAGGATGTCGAGATAGCCGTCGATGAAACCGATGGGCAGATCGCACTGGGGGCCGTGTTCGGTGATGGCCCAGGGCGCCCCGGTCTCGGTGGAAATCTGCTGGCGCAGGGAGGGAGCCAGCTCTCGGAGGCCTTCCTGGAGCTGGCGCAGGCAGCGAAGGCGAAACCCGTGATCCCGGGACCAGTCGGTCTCGTCAAAGGCCCGCCGCGCTGCAGCCAGGGCCAGGTCGGCATCCTCGACTCCGGCATCCGCGGCCGTCCCCGCCACTTCTTCGGTGGCGGGATTGATGACGGAATACTCCCGTCCCGAGCGGGCTGGGGTCAGCTCGCCGTCGATGTAGAGGCGGCGCTCTCCGGGCTCGAACTTGCTCATGCTCTCTCCTTGTGGTCGCGGGCCGGGCAGACAGGCCATGGCCCGCAACGCGGGCCAGACAGGCCCACTATGTTTTCAAATGCCGCTCTGGTCAACCCCACTTGACCATAAAGGTCTTTCTCTGGAGTTCACTCGGAGTCATGCATTCCATTGGACAGGAAGGCCGCCCGGAGCCGTCAGGGGTTCGGGGGGTGGGCGGCGGCGCAGCGGAGATACTGCCGGTGCAGGGCGTTGACCTGGGCAGTCAGGGAAGCCTCGTCGCCACGGTTGTCAATGAGGTCGTCCGCGACAGCCAGGCGCTGTTCCCGGCTGGCCTGGGCGGCCATGATGCGCTCGATGGTCTGGGCATCGCTGCCGTCGCGGGCCATGGTGCGCTGGAGCTGGAGGGCTTCGGGCACATCCACCACCAGCACCCGATGACAGAGGTCCCGGCTGCCCCGCTCCACCAGCAGGGGTGAGACCAGCAGGGCATAGGGGCCATCGGCGCGATCCAGCTCCTCCTGCATGCGCTGGCCGATGAGGGGATGGAGCAGCGCCTCCAGCCAGGCTCGGTCCTCGGGCCGGGCGAAGACCTGTCGGCGCAGGGCAGCGCGGTCCAGCTGGCCGTCGGCGGTCAGCACGCCCTCGCTAAAGTGTTCGCGGATGCGCTCCAGGGCAGGACTGCCCGGCTCCACCACCTGGCGGGCCACCACGTCGGCGTCCACCACCGGGACACCCAGCGCCTCAAAGCGCCGGGACACCGCGGTCTTGCCGCTGCCGATGCCTCCGGTCAGGCCGACGACGAACATCAGTGCTCTTCCCCCCGCGGCCCGTCTCCGGAAAACTGCTGCTGAACCGCCGCCACGATGGGGGCGTTGGCCGCGGGAAAGTCACGGCGGTGAAGGTCTGCCACCGGCACCCAGGCCAGGGGCTGGCCCTCCAGGCCCCGTTCCCGACCCCGAAAGTCGCGCACCCACCACACGTCCAGCCGCACGCTGCGATCGGAGTAGTCATGGCAGACTTCCAGCAGGGGAGCGCACTGCTCCGGTGCCACCTCGATGCCCAGTTCCTCGCCCAGCTCCCGCGCCAGCGCCTGCTCGACCGTCTCCCCCGCTGCCACCTTGCCGCCAGGGAATTCCCACAGGCCACCCTGGTGCTGATGGCTGCCACGACGAGCCAGCAACACCCGGCCCGCCCTGACAATGACGCCCACCGCCACGTGCAGCGGCTCAGCTGCGGTACTCGGCATTGATGCGCACATAGTCGTAGGACAGATCACAGGTCCACACCCGGGCATCGGCCTGGCCCCGGCCCAGCTCGATGGCGATGTACAGGTCCTGCCGGGCCATCGCCTCGGCAGCCCGCTCTTCGCTGTAGCCGGCGGCCCGGGCGCCCTGCTCGGCGAGCAGCACGTCATTGATGAGCAGCCGGACCCGCGAGACATCGAGGTCCTCGACCCCGGCGCGACCTATGGCGGCCAGAATGCGCCCCCAGTTGGGGTCGCTGGCGAACAGGGCGGTCTTGACCAGGGGAGATTCGGCCACCGCCCAGGCCACCTGGAGGCACTCGGCTTCGCTCTGGCCGCCGCGGACGGCCACCTCGACAAACTTGGTGGCGCCCTCGCCATCCCGGACTAGGCTCTGGGCCAGCTCGATGAACACGGTCTCCAGCGCCTGGCGCAGCGCCGGCCAGCGGGGATCCTCGCAATCATCGATGGGGGCCAGGGCCGAGGCTCCGGTGGCCACCAGCACCACGGCGTCGTTGGTGGAGGTGTCGCCGTCGACGGTAATGCGGTTGAAGGACTGGTCGGTCAGCTCCCGCAGGGCCGACTGCAGCAGCTCGGGGGCCACGGCGGCATCGGTGGCCACGTAGGCCAGCATGGTGGCCATGTCCGGGCGGATCATGCCCGAGCCCTTGGCGATGCCGGTCACGGTGACGGACTGCCCATCCAGTTCCAGCGTCTGACTGCTGCCCTTGGGCGCGGTGTCGGTGGTCATGATGCCGGTGGCCGCCTGGACCCAGCCGGTCTCGGCCAGGGCCGCCAGGGCCTCGGGCAGGGCCGCGACAATGCGCTCCACGGGCAGGGGCTCGCTGATGACCCCGGTGGAAAAGGGCAGCACCTGGCTGGCCTCCACGCCGGCGGCCAGCGCCAGGCTGGCACAGGTGGAGCGGGCATCCTCCAGGCCCCTGGAACCGGTGCCGGCATTGGCATTGCCGGTGTTGACTACCAGGTAGCGGGGCATGCCCCGGCCGAGGTGATCCCGGGCGACCTGGACCGGGGCGGCGCAAAAGGCGTTGCGGGTAAACAGGGCGGCGACCTGGCTGCCCGGGCTCAGCTCAAAGACGACCAGATCGGGCCGCCCGGGCTGCTTGATGCCTGCGGAAGTGGTGCCCACCCGCACTCCGGCGACGGGATGGAGGGGAGGAAGGGGACGGAGTCCTGCGGCCATGGCGTGTCTCTGCAGCTGGATCATCGATGATGGAAAGCGGACAGGGTGGCGGCCCCGGCTACGATCGCGCCACAGCCGGGGCCAGCGACCGGCTAACTCAGCCGGCCATGACAGTGCTTGTACTTGCTGCCGGAGCCACAGGGGCAGGCCTCGTTGCGGCCGATCTTGCGCTCGGAGCGGACATAGGGCTCGCTGCCATCGGCCAGCACGCTCGCTTCCGCCTCTTCCTCGCCGGCACCATTGGCCAGGGCCGTGGCCTCGGCGTGCTGAAACTGCATGGCCTGGGCCAGGGCCTGCTCCCGCCGCTCCCGCTCGATGGCCTCGACCTCGTCCTCCCGGCGCACCTGGACGTGGGCGAGGAAGCGAACCACTTCCTGCTTGAGGCTGTCCAGCATGCCCTGGAAGAGCTCGAAGGCCTCGCGCTTGTACTCCTGCTTGGGGTTGCGCTGGGCATAGGCCCGCAGATGGATGCCCTGGCGCAGATGGTCCATGGTGGCCAGGTGCTCCTTCCACAGGGTGTCCAGCACCTGCAGCATGATGTGCTTTTCCAGCCTGCGCATGTCGGGGCCAATCGCCTCGGCCTTGTCCCGGTAGCTCTGCTGGGCGGCCTCGACGATGCGCTGGCGCAGCGGTTCTTCGTTGAGGCTGCTGTCCTCCTCCAGCCAGCGGGCGAGGGGCAGCTCCAGGGCCAGCTCGGTCTGCAGCCGCTTTTCCAGCCCGGCGATGTCCCACTGCTCCTCGATGCTCTGGGGTGGAATGAACTCGCTGATGAGGCTGTGGACCACATCGGCGCGGATGGCGTCGAGGGTGGGGCTGATGTCCTCGGCGGTGAGCAGCTCATCCCGCTGCTGATAGATGATCTGGCGCTGGTCGTTGGCCACATCATCGTATTCCAGCAGCTGCTTGCGGATGTCGAAGTTGCGCTCCTCCACCTTGCGCTGGGCCTTCTCGATGGCATTGGTGACCATGCGGTGCTCGATGGCCTCGCCCTTTTCCATGCCCAGGGCCTGCATGATGGCCTTGACCCGGGGAGAGGCGAAGATGCGCATCAGGTCGTCTTCCAGGGACAGGTAGAACCGGGACAGTCCCGGGTCACCCTGGCGGCCCGCCCGCCCGCGCAGCTGGTTGTCGATGCGGCGGGATTCGTGGCGCTCGGTGCCAATGATGTGCAGGCCGCCGGCCTCGACCACCTGGTCGTGGCGCTGCTGCCAGGCTTCCCGGACCCGGCGGAGCTCTTCCTCGCCGGGGTTCTCCATGGCCTCGATCTCGACATCGACGCTGCCCCCGAGGACGATGTCGGTGCCCCGCCCGGCCATGTTGGTGGCGATGGTGACCACCCCGGGGCGGCCGGCCTGGGCGATGATCTCCGCCTCCTGGCGGTGGTATTTGGCGTTGAGTACCTTGTGGGGAATGCCCGCGCGGGTAAAGCGCTGGCTCAGTTCTTCCGAGGTCTCGATGGAGGCGGTGCCGACGAGCACGGGAGCGCCCTTTTCGGTATAGGCCCGGACGTCGTCGACGATGGCGTCGTACTTCTCGTCCCGGGTCATGTAGACCAGGTCGTTGAGGTCCTGCCGCGCCAGGGGCCGGTTGGTGGGGATGGCCACCACGTCCAGGCCGTAGATCTGGTGAAACTCGTAGGCCTCGGTGTCGGCGGTGCCGGTCATGCCGGCCAGCTTCTCGAACAGGCGGAAGTAATTCTGGAAGGTGATGGAAGCCAGGGTCTGGCTCTCGGCCTGGATCTGCACCCCTTCCTTGGCCTCCAGCGCCTGATGCAGGCCCTCGGAGAGCCGCCGGCCAGGCATGCTGCGGCCGGTGTGCTCATCGATGAGCATGACCTGGCCATCCTCGATGATGTATTCCACGTCGCGATGGAAGAGCACATGGGCCCGCAGAGCGGTGTTGACATGGTGGAGCAGGCGCAGATTGGCCGCGGAATAGAGGCTGCTGTCCTCGGCCAGCATGCCGTCGCTGATCAGCAGCTCCTCGACGAACTCATGGCCCTCTTCGGTGAGCTCCACCTGGCGCTGCTTTTCGTCCACGGTGTAGTGGCCCTGGCCGGGCTCCTCGCTGCCCTCCTCGGGCTCCACCCAGGGCCGGAGCCGGGGAATGTAGCGGTTGATGCGCTGATAGAGTTCGGAGCTGTCCTCGGCCATGCCCGAGATGATCAGGGGGGTGCGGGCCTCGTCGATCAGGATGGAGTCCACCTCGTCGACGATGGCATAGTGGAGGTTGCGCTGGACCCGCTCCTCCACGGAAAAGGCCATGTTGTCCCGAAGGTAGTCGAAGCCGAACTCGTTGTTGGTGCCGTAGGTGATGTCGGCCTCGTAGGCGGCCCGCTTGGTCGCCGGGTCCTGGCCCGCCACCACCACGCCGACCTCCAGGCCGAGAAAGCGGTACACCGGCGCCATCCACTCGGCATCGCGGCTGGCCAGGTAGTCGTTGACGGTGACGACAAAGACCCCCTTGCCGGCCAGGGCATTGAGATAGACCGGCAGCGTGGCCACCAGGGTCTTGCCCTCCCCCGTGCGCATCTCGGCAATCTTGCCCTCGTGGAGGGCGATGCCGCCGATGAGCTGGGTGTCGAAGTGGCGCATGCCCAGTACCCGGTGGGCCGTTTCGCGAACCACGGCGAAGGCCTCGGGCAGCAGCTCATCCAGGCTGGCGCCCTGTTCCAGCCGCCCTCGAAACTCTGCAGTCTTGGCCGCCAGCGCGGCGTCATCCAGCGCTGCGACGGCCTCGCCCAGCTCGTTGATCCGGTCGACCATGCGCCGCATGCGCTTGAGTTCGCGTTCGTTCTTGCTGCCAAAAATCTTTCTCAGTACTGAAGCAATCATGTCTGGGCCAGTGTTGGAGGGTGGCGGACAGCGCAGCGGGACCGGGCCGTCCCCGGACTGCAGCCAAGAGAAGCATCATAGCGGGGGGCCGGCCAAAGGCAAAGGGCGGATCAGCGGGAGGCGCGCTGGATATAGCGGGCGGGGTCGACGGCGCGGCCGTTCACGTGGACCTCAAAGTGCACATGGGGCCCGGTGGAACGGCCGGTGGAGCCCATCAGCGCAATCACCTGGCCCTTTTCCACCACCTCCCCCTGTCGGACCAGGTGGACCTTGTTGTGGCCGTAGCGGGTGACGTGGCCGTCGCCATGGCTGATTTCGATGAGATTGCCATAGCCGCTGCGAGTGCCCGCCCAGGTGACCACGCCGGCGGCGACACTGACCACCTCACTGCCCTCGGCACCGGCAAAGTCGACGCCGTTGTGGTGGCTGACCCGGCCGGTAAAGGGATCGTTGCGGCGGCCATAGGGAGAGGACAGCCAGCCCTTGCGGATGGGCCGCCCGGCGATGGCGCTGGCCTCGTCCAGCTGCCGGTTGCTCACCAGCTGCTCCAACAAGGTGAGCTGGTGCTCGCGATCGTCGATGCGCCGGGCCAGTTCGTCCAGAGCGGTGGTCAGCTCCAGGCTGGCTACCCCGGGCAGGGGGTCGATCTCGGGGCCGCCCAGTGCCGGCGGCTGACTGAAATCGAATTCGCCGTCATCCAGCCGGGCCAGATCCGTGACCCGCTCACCCAGGGCGTCCAGCCGCACCAGCTGGGCCTGCAGCCGAGCCATGCGCGCGGTCATCGCCGCCAGCCGGTGCTCCGAATGGCTGCGCAGGTCCTCCAGCTCCACCTGCTGGTCATCGATGTGTCGGCGCAGCTGCTCCAGCAGGGCACCCTCCACCCGGCTGGCCTCGCCGGCGGCGGCCAGGTAGCCAAAGGCCAGGCCCATGCTCATCGGCAGGCCCAGTACCAGCACCGCCAGCAGGACTCGCCGGCGACGGCCCAGATTCAGCGTGCGCGAGCGCCGGTGGCGCCCGCCCAGGACGATGATTCGCATCGGTGATCCCGCAGCCTCGAGCAGGGTGGTGGGTCGACAGGGGAAATATGGCACAGGATCCGGACCCCTGCCAGATTCCACCCTTGATGCAGCGCAGCCGGGGCGGGATTTCCCCGGGGCGCTCAGCCCCCGCCGTGGCCAGGGCTCGGCTAGAGGGCCGAGGCCACCGGGGCCGCGTAGGAGATCGGCGCCACGCCCGGGTCTTCGAAGGTCACCACTTCCCAGGCGTCCGCATCGGCGATCAGGGCCCGCAGCAGGGCATTGTTCAGGGCATGGCCCGACTTGTGGGCCCGAAACTCGCCGATCAGGCTCTTGCCCAGCAGATAGAGGTCGCCGATGGCGTCGAGGATCTTGTGCTTGACGAACTCGTCCTCGTAGCGCAGGCCGTCCTCGTTGAGGATGCGGTATTCATCCACCACGATGGCGTTGTCCACACTGCCGCCCTGGGCCAATCCCCGGGAGCGCAGGTATTCGATTTCATGCATGAAACCGAAGGTGCGGGCCCGGCTCACCTCCTTGACAAAGGAAGTGCTGGAGAAATCCACCTCGGCATGCCCCGTGCGATCGCGGAACACCGGGTGATCGAACTCGATGCTGAAGGAGACCTTGAAGCCGTTGAAGGGCAGAAAGCTGGCTGTCTTGTCGCCATCCCGCACGGTGACCGGCCGGCGAATGCGGATGAACTGCTTCGGCGCGTCCTGCTCTTCAATGCCGGCGGACTGGATGAGGAAGACAAAGGGCCCGGCACTGCCGTCCATGATGGGCACCTCGGCGGCGCTGAGCTCGACACAGGCATTGTCGATGCCCAGCCCGGCCATGGCCGACAGCAGGTGCTCGACGGTGGAGACCCGCACATCGCCCCGCACCAAGGTGGTGGACAGGGTGGTGTCGCCGACGTTCTCCGCCCGGGCGGGAATTTCCACCATCGGATCCAGGTCGACGCGGCGAAACACGATGCCGGTGTTCACCGGGGCCGGGCGCAGGGTGAGGTACACCTTTTCGCCGGTGTGCAGACCCACGCCGGTGGCCCGGATGGTGTTGCGCAGGGTTCTCTGTCGAATCATGGTCAGAACAGCCCGATCATGTCTGTGCCGTCCACGTCGGCACGAACCAGCCAAAGGGGGCGCATGCTACCAGAGTTGGCCCCCACTACCAAGCCAAACCGGCTCCCTGAAGCCTTCAATCCGCCTGCCTGCGCAGGAAGGCGGGGATGTCCAGGTAATCCAGATCCGGGCTGGCGGAGGGCACGGGCTCGCTGTCCGAAGCGGCGCTCTCCCGGGCCGCCGTGGCCGTCTTCTGGCGGATGACGGTGGGCCGGTCCAGCTGCCGGTAATCGGCTGCCGTCGCCGGCGGCTTGCGGTTTTCCACCACCTTCAGCGGCGCTTCCTGGCGCTGCTGTTCGGCGCCCAGCCCCGTGGCCACCACGGTGACCCGCAGCTCGTCGGCCATCTCGGGATCGATGACGGTGCCCACCACGACGGTGGCCTGATCCGAGGCAAACTCGCCGACGATGTCGCCCACTTCGCTGAACTCCCCGAGGGACAGATCCAGACCGGCGGTGATGTTGACCAGTATGCCACGGGCGCCCTGCAGATTGATATCTTCCAGCAAGGGGCTGCGAATGGCCGTCTCGGCCGCTTCCCGGGCCCGGTTTTCGCCACTGCCGGTACCGCTGCCCATCATCGCCATGCCCATCTCCGACATGACGGTGCGCACGTCGGCGAAGTCGACGTTGATCATGCCCGGACGGATGATGAGGTCGGCGATGCCCTGGACGGCGCCCAGCAGCACATCGTTGGCAGCCCGGAAGGCATCCAGCAGGCTGGCGCTCTTGCCCAGCACTGCCAGCAGCTTTTCATTGGGGATGGTGATCAGCGAATCCACATGCTGCTGCAGTTCCCGCATGCCCTGCTCGGCAATGTGCATGCGCTTCTTGCCCTCGAAGGGGAAGGGCTTGGTCACCACGGCCACGGTGAGAATGCCCAGTTCCCGGGCAATCTCTGCCACCACTGGGGCCCCTCCGGTGCCGGTGCCGCCGCCCATGCCCGCGGTGATGAAGACCATGTCGGCCCCCTCCAGCACCTCGGCGATGCGATCGCGGTCTTCCATTGCCGCCTGGCGGCCCACCTCGGGGTTGGCGCCGGCGCCCAGCCCCTTGGTGATGTTGGTGCCCAGCTGCAGGACGGTCTTGGACAACACGTCGGTGAGGGCCTGGGCGTCGGTGTTGGCGCAGATGAAATCCACCCCATCCACTTCGCTGGCAATCATGTGCTTGACAGCATTGCCACCACCTCCGCCGACGCCGACTACCTTGATGACGGCATTCTGCGGTACGTTGTCGACCAGCTCGAAAATAGACATGGTCATCTCTCCTTTTTCTGGTCCGGAGCATCCGGTACCGAAACGTCGTGAATTGAAATGGTCTGTACTGCTCTAAAAATTGCTCTGAAACCATTGGCGCATGCGCTGCCATAGACTCTGGCTGCGCCGCCGGCCCCCCTCGCCCTCCCCGGCCCGCTGCTGGCGCAGGCCGTAGTGCAGCAGGCCCACGCCGGTGGAATAGATGGGGTTGCGGACGATGTCCATCAGCCCCTCCACCTGCTGGGGGTTGCCCACCCGCACTGGGGTGTGAAAGATTTCCTCCGCCAGCTCCACGGCTCCCTCCATCTTGGCGGTGCCGCCGGTGAGGACGATGCCGGCAGCGATCAGGTCCTCGAAGCCGCTGCGCCGAATCTCGGCCTGGACCAGGGTAAACAGCTCGTCGTAGCGCGGCTCCACCACTTCGGCCAGGGCCTGGCGGGACAGGTCCCGGGGCGGGCGGTCGCCCACGCCGGGCACCTTGATGGTCTCGTCGGCGCCGGCCAGCCGGGACAGGGCGCAGGCGTACTTGATCTTGATTTCCTCGGCATGCTGGGTCGGCGTGCGCAGCGCCATGGCGATGTCGTTGGTCACCTGGTCGCCGGCGATGGGGATGACGCCGGTGTGGCGAATGGCCCCCTCGGTAAAGATGGCGATGTCGGTGGTGCCGCCGCCGATGTCCACCAGGCAGACGCCCAGCTCCTTTTCGTCATCCGTGAGCACGGCATAGCTGGAGGCCAGCTGTTCCAGAATGATGTCCTCCACCTCCAGGCCGCAGCGGCGAATGCATTTCTCCACGTTCTGGGCAGCGTTGACGGCGCAGGTCACCAGGTGGACCTTGGCCTCCAGCCGCACCCCGGACATGCCCAGCGGCTCCTTGACGCCCTCCTGGGCGTCGATGACGTACTCCTGGGGCAGGATGTGGAGCACCTTCTGGTCCGCCGGAATGGCCACGGCCTGGGCGGCGTCGATGACCCGCTCCACATCGGCCGGGTAGACCTCGCGATCCCGGATGGCGACGATGCCGTGGGAATTCAGGCTGCGAATGTGGGAGCCCGCGATGCCGGCGTACACCGAGTGGATCTGGCAGCCGGCCATCAACTCGGCCTCCTCGATGGCCCGCTGGATGGACTGCACCGTGGACTCGATGTTGACCACCACGCCCTTCTTCATGCCCCGGGAGGGATGGGAGCCGATGCCGACGATCTCCAGCTCGCCGCTCGCCGCCACGGCCCCGACGATGGCCACCACCTTGGACGTGCCGATGTCCAGGCCAACGATCATCTTGTGGTCCCCTGCACTCGCCATCAAACCCGCTCCCGGACTGCTACTGCACGATTCATGCTCAACTCCGTTGCCTCGGCCTTCCAGCCAACGGCCAGGCCATTGGCATACCGCAGGTCGACGTAGGCCACCTGCTCGAAGTGCCGGGCCAGTTCCGCGTGGTAGACCCGCAGAAAGCGCTCGGCACGCCGCTCGATCTGTTCGCTGCCCAGGTCGAGTCGAACGCCCCCCTCCAGCCGGGCCGTCCAGCTCCCCCGCTGATCCAGCTCCAGCGCCACCAGCGCCAGGGCAGACGCCCCCAGCCGCTCGGTCAATTCGCGGTAGCGGGCCATGACCTCCGCCATGCTGCCCTCGGGGCCCCGCAATGACGGCAGCGCTGTCAGCTCCTCGACCTGGTCGACCCGAAACCGCTCACCGCGCCGGTTGATCAGCTCCTCGTCACCCCAGCGCGCCATGGGCTGCTGCTCCTGGATGACCAGCTCCAGCTCATCGGGCCAACGCCGTCTGACCCGGGCCCGATCCACCCAGGGCAGGGCTTCCACCGCCTGCTGCAGCTCGCCCAGATCGACGGTGAAGAACCCCTGATCGCCCAGGGCCGTCTCCACCCGCTCGACCAGCGCCTCCCGGTCGACCTGGCGCAGCTCGCCGCTGAAGGCCACCCGGGACACGGGCACCTCGGCCACGGCCCGGGCCAGCCGCCAGCTGCCATGGGCCAGACCCAGCCCGGCCGCCGCCAGGCTGACTACCAGGCCGCCCAGCACCAGCTGGCGACGCCGGGGGCGCCGGGGACGCCAACTCAGCCGCCCTGCCCAGGCCGCCAGCCGGGTCCGCAGCGGCGGCCGCTGGGCACTGGCACCCCGCCGCGGAGAGCGCCGCCGGGCCTTCATGGCGCCCCCTCCCCATCCGCCAGGGAGTGCTGGAGAATGCGCGCCACCAGCTCGTCAAAACCCAGCCCCGCCGCCCGGGCCGCCATGGGCACCAGGCTGTGATCGGTCATGCCCGGCACGGTGTTGACCTCCAGCAGCTGCCAGGCGCCGTCGGCTTCGGCCATGACATCCACCCGTCCCCAGTCGCGACAGCCCAGGCTGCGGTAGGCCGCCAGGGCCAGCTGCTGGAGCTCGGCCTCCGCCTCGGCCGACAGATCGCTGGGGCAGTGGTAGCGGGTGGTGTCGGTGTGGTATTTGGCCTGGTAGTCATAAAAGCTGCGCTCGGTTTCCACCTGGATGACGGGCAGAGCATCGCCGCCCAGGATGGCCACGGTGTACTCGGGCCCTGCCACGGCGCGCTCGACCAGCACCGCCGAGTCGTAGCGCGCCGCTTCGCCCCAGGCCTGCTCCAGCTCCGTGGCCGTGGTGACCCGGGCCATGCCGATGCTGGAACCTTCCCGGACCGGCTTGACGAAGGCCACACCAAAATCGGCCATGACCGCCGCCCAGTCGGTGTCGGCTCCGGCCAGGACAAAATCCGGGGTCGGCAGGCCCAGCCCCCGCCACAGCTGCTTGCTGCGCAGCTTGTCCATGGCCAGGGCCGAGGCCAGCACTCCGCTGCCGGTATGGCCCACGCCCAGCTGCTGCAGGGCTCCCTGGACACTGCCATCCTCGCCCCCGGGACCATGCAGGGCAATGAAGGCGTGGCGGCAGCCCTCGGGCCAGCGCTGCAGCCAGCCCTCGCCGGCGGTGTCGATGGCCTGTACGCGCAGGCCCAGCCGCTCCAGAGCGGCCCCCACTGCCGCGCCGCTCTGCAGGGAAATGGCCCGCTCGGCGGAGCGGCCACCATACAGCAGGGCCAGGCCCCCCTGCAGCCTCGGGTGCCGGTGCAGCGCAGTCATGGCGTGCCCTCCCTCGGCAGGGGCCGGCCCAGCTCCCGGTACAGCTGTTGGGCCAGGGCGCCGATGTTGCCCGCCCCCTGGGTCAGCACCACGTCACCGGGGCGCACCAGGCTGCGCACCGTATCCACCACGGCGTCGAGCCGGTCGACATGGATGGGCTCCTTGCCCCGCAGCCGGATGGAGTGACACAGGCTGCGGCTGTCGGCACCGGGAATGGCAGCTTCGCCGGCGCTGTAGACCTCCAGCATGACCAGTACATCGGCCCCGCAGAGCACGCGCACAAAGTCCTCGTACAGGTCCCGGGTGCGGCTGTAGCGGTGGGGCTGGCAGACCAGCACCAGGCGCCGGTCGGGCCAGGCCTGCCGGGCCGCCTCCTGGGTGGCGCGGATCTCGGTGGGGTGGTGCCCGTAGTCGTCGACCAGGGTGATCTGCCCGCCGTCGATGGCGAGGTCTCCATAGATCTGAAAGCGCCGGCCCACGCCCTGGAAGTGCTCCAGCCCCCGGACGATGGAGGCGTCATCGATGCCCTCATCGGTGGCCACGGCAATGGCTGCCGTGGCATTGAGCACGTTGTGCAAGCCCGGCAGGGTCAGGGTGACGGTCAGGGTGGACAGGCCGCCGGGGCGCGCCACACTGAAGCGGGTCTGGAGGCCCTGGGTCTCGACCTCGGCGATGCGAAAGTCCGCCTCCTCGCCGTGGCCATAGCGCAGCACGGTGCGGGCCACCTGGGGCAGGACCTCCCTCACCAGCGGATCGTCGGTACACAGAATGGCCGTGCCGTAGAAGGGTAGATTGTGCAGGAACCGGACAAAGGTCTGCTTGAGCTTGCCGACATCCCCGCCATAGGTGGCCATGTGGTCCGGCTCGATGTTGGTCACCACCGCCACCATGGGCTGGAGATGGAGAAAGGAGGCGTCGCTCTCGTCCGCCTCCGCCACCAGAAAGCGGCTCTCCCCCAGCCGGGCATTGGTGCCCGCACTGTTGACCAGGCCACCGATGACGAAGGTGGGGTCCAGCCCGGCCTCGGCAAAGATGCTGGTGATCATGCTGGTGGTGGTGGTCTTGCCGTGGGTGCCGGCAACGGCGATGCCATGGCGGTAGCGCATCAGCTCGGCCAGCATTTCGGCCCGGGGCACTACGGGAATGCGCAATGCCCGGGCACTGACCACCTCGGGGTTGTCCTCGCCGATGGCACTGGAGCTGACCACCACATCGGCACCGCGAACGGCGTCGGCGCGATGGCCCACCTCCACCCGGGCCCCCAGGGAGGCCAGGCGCTCGGTGACCTTGCTGGCGCGCTGGTCGGTACCGGTGATCTCATAGCCCAGGTTGAGCAGCACCTCGGCGATGCCGCACATGCCGGCGCCACCAATGCCGATGAAGTGAATCCGCTGAATGCGGCGCATCACCGGAGCGGTATAGCGTTCCAGCTCACACATGAGCCACCTCCCAGCAGTGTTGGGCCACGGCGGTCGTGGCATCGGGGCGGGCGGCAGCCCGGGCCGCCCCGGCCCAGCGCCGCAGGGGCGCCGGATCCCGGGCCAGTCGGCCCAGCAGCTCGGCCAGCACCTCCGCAGAGAGCTCAGCCTGGGGCAGCAGCTGTCCCCCGCCCTGTTTCACCAGCCAGCGGGCATTGGCCGCCTGGTGATCATCAATGGCTCCGGGCAGGGGCACCAGCAGGGCGCCCACCCCCGCAGCCGTCAGCTCTGACACGGTCAGGGCCCCCGCCCTGCAAAGCACCAGATCGGCCCAGGCATAGGCCGCCGCCATATCGTCGATGAAGGCGCTGACCTCGGCCCGGACTCCGAATCGGGCATAGGCTGCATCCACCCGCTCCAGGTCCTCGCTGCCGGTCTGGTGGCAGATTTCATAGGTTCCGGTCAACGCCCCGGCGGCCGCGACCTCCATCATTCGCTCATTGAGGGCCCGGGCCCCCTGGCTGCCCCCCAGCACCAGCAGGCGCAGGGGCCCCTGACGCGGCTGCCGGCGCTGCTCCGGCGGCGCCAGGGTAGTGATGGCCAGGCGCACGGGGTTGCCCACCCAATGCCCCCCCGAGGCCGGCCAGGCCATGGGAAAGCCCAGCAGCACGCGGCGGGCCAGTCGGGCCAGCCAGCGGTTGGTGGTGCCGGGGACGGCGTTCTGTTCGTGGATCACCAGGGGCCGGCCCAGCAGCCAGCTGGCCACTCCGCCCGGCCCCGCGGCATAACCTCCCATGCCCAGCACGCAATCCGGCCGCAGCCGCCAGACCAGACGCAGGGCCTGACCCAGGGCCAGCAGCAGCTGCAGACCGCCGCGGAGCTGATCCAGCCGGGACTTGCCCCGCAGGCCCCGGACCGACAGGGTGTGCAGGGGAATGCCCGCCGCCGGCACCAGCCGGGCCTCCAGCCCCTGGCGCGTGCCCAGCCAGTGCACCCGGGCACCCCGGGCGGCCAGGGCGTCGGCCACGGCCAGACCCGGGAAGACATGCCCCCCAGTACCGCCGGCCATGATCAAGACCGTGGGACGCTTCATCGCTGGCCTCCCCGCTGCCGGGGCAGCTCCAGAGCCACTCGCCAGACCAGCCCCATCAGCGCCAGGGTCACCAGCACGCTGGAACCGCCATAGCTGAAGAAGGGCAGGGTCAGGCCCTTGGTGGGCAACAGCCCGGTGTTGACGCCAACATTGATGAACACCTGGCCGCTGATCAGCAGGGCGGCGCCATAACACAGCCAGGCGCCGAAGCGCAGCTCCCTTCGCTCGGCGCTGCGGCCAATGCGCAGCACGGCGGCGACGAGGCCGGCAAAGGCGGCGAGGACGGCCAGCGCCCCCAACAGGCCAAACTCCTCGGCCCAGATGGCGAAGACAAAATCGGTGTGGGCCTCGGGGAGATAGAAGAGCTTCTGTACGCTGTTGCCCAGGCCCACGCCCAGCCATTCCCCCCGGCCAAAGGCGATCAGCGCCTGGGTGAGCTGATAACCGCTGTTGAACTGGTCCGCCCAGGGGTCGGTGAAGGCCACCAGTCGCTTGACCCGGTAGGGCTCGGCCACCACCACCAGCCCCAGGGCCAGCAGGCCACTGCCCAGCAGGGCCAGGAACTGGCCCAGGCGCACGCCCGCCAGAAAGATCATGCCCATGGCCGTGACCACCGTCACCACGGTGGCGCCAAAATCCGGCTCGGCCAGCAGCAGCAACAGGACCAGAAAGACCACCAGCATGGGATTGAGGAACCCCCGCCAGTGCTGCTGCACCCGCAGTGCCCGGCGCTCCAGATAGCCCGCCAGGTAGACCAGCAGACAGAACTTCATCACCTCCGAGGCCTGCAGGCTGAAGGGCCCCAGCGGCAGCCAGCGGCGGCTGCCGTTGATCTCCCGGCCGATGCCGGGCACCAGCACCAACACCAGCAGGGCCAGACCCGCCAGCAGCCACAACCCGCCGGTGCGCCGCCAGAAATCCAGTGGCAGCATCACCGTGACCCCCAGAGCCAGCAGGCCCAGCACCAGATGCAGCCCATGGCGCTTGACGTGATAAAAGGCATCGCCATAGGTGGCGGCGGCATGCTCCACCGAGGCCGAGCTCATCGCCACCAGCCCGGTCAGCAACAGGGTCAGCAGCAGGCCCAGCTGCCAGCGCAGGGCCTGGGCCGCCTCGCTCGAGTTCGGGCTCAGAGCAGTCCAGGGCAAATTCATGACCCCTCCTCCTGCAGCTGCGCCACTGCCTCGGCGAAGGCCCGACCCCGCTGACGGTAGTCGGCAAACATGTCATGGCTGGCACAGGCCGGGGACAGCAGCACGGCATCGCCGGGCCGGGCCAGCCGTCGGGCCTGGTCCACGGCCTCGGCCATGGTGGCGGCCCGCTCGACGGGAACCACCGGCGCCAGCACCGCCTGCAGGCGGGGGGCGTCGCGGCCGATGAGCACCGCCGCGCGGCCGTAGCGGGCCAGGCTTCGGGCCAGGGGAGCAAAATCCGCCCCCTTGCCATCGCCCCCGGCGATCAGCACCAGCCGGCGGTCCCCCGACGCGGCCAGCCCGGCGATGGCCGCCTCCGTGGCCCCCACATTGGTGCCCTTGGAGTCGTCGTAATAGTCCACGCCCTCCAGCTCGGCGATGTGCTGGCAGCGATGGGGCAGTCCCTTGAAGCGGCGCAGCGCTTCGAGCAGCTCGGGCACCGGCCAGCCCAGGGCCTCTCCCAGGGCCAGCGCGGCCAGGGCATTGGCCAGGTTGTGGCGCCCGGCCAGGGACAGCTCTGCCACTGGCAGCAGGGATGCACTGCCCCGGGCCAGCCAGCCATCGCGCAGTCCCCAGTCTCCATCCTCGGCGGGGGCATCCAGCCCGAAGCGGGTGCGGGGTCCCTCCAGGGCAGGCTCGCTGCAAGCATCGTCGCGGTTGACCACGATGTGGCGCGCCCCGACGTGAACCTGGCGCTTGACCTGCCAGTAGGAATCCAGGCTGGCATGGCGATCCAGGTGGTCGGGGCTGACATTGAGCACCGTGGCCACCTCGGCCTGGAGATCGCCGCAGCGCTCCAGCTGGAAGCTGGACAGCTCGAGAATGTACAGCTCGACGGCCTCATCCAGCAGATCCAGGGCCGGCGGGCCGAGATTACCCCCCACCGCCGCATGCACCCCCACCGCCTCGGCCATCGCCCCCAGCAGGCTGGTGACGGTGCTCTTGCCATTGGAGCCGGTGATGGCCACCAGCGGGGCGTCGGTGGCGGCGCGGAACCGATCGATATCGCTGCGCACCGGGATGCCATGCTGGCGAGCGGCCAGGATGGCGGGCTCGGTCAGGGCCACTCCGGGACTGACCAGCAACTCGCTGGCAGCCACAAAGTGGCGGGGGTCGAAGGGACCCGAGTGCACCGACACCTCGGGCCCGGCCAGACGCTGCAGCTCAGCCAGCCCCGGGGGCTCGGCCCGGCTGTCGGCCACGGCGAAACGCTGGCCGCTGCGGACCAGATGGCGGACGAGGGACAGCCCGGTGTGGCCGAGGCCCACCACCAGGGGATGTCGTGCTGTCGCCGTCCCGCTCATCGTCACCTACCGCAGCTTCAACGTGGCCAGGCCCACCAGCACCAGCATGAAGCTGATGATCCAGAACCGAACGATGACCCGGGGCTCGGGCCATCCCTTCAGCTCAAAGTGGTGGTGGATGGGGGCCATGCGAAAAATACGCCGCCCCGTCAATTTGAAGGACATCACCTGCAGGATGACCGACACGGTCTCCAGCACGAAGATGCCGCCCATGATGAAAAACACGATTTCGTGGCGAGTCACCACCGCCACCACGCCCAGGGCCGCGCCCAGAGCCAGGGAACCCACATCGCCCATGAAGACCTGGGCGGGATAGGTGTTGAACCAGAGAAAGCCCAGCCCGGCCCCCACCAGGGCGGTGCAGAACACGATGAGCTCGCCCGAGCCCGCCACATAGGGAATGATCAGATACTCGGAAAACTTGATGTTGCCGGTGAGGTAGGCGATCAGGCCCAGGGCGCCTCCCACCATGACCGTGGGCATGATGGCCAGGCCGTCCAGCCCGTCGGTGAGGTTGACGGCATTGGAGGCGCCGACGATCACCAGGTAGGCCAACAGCACGAACAGTGGCCCCAGCTGGATGGCCACATCCTTGAAGAAGGGCACGAAGAGCTGGGTGTCCGTCGGGGTGGCGGCGATGGCATACAGCCAGAATGCCGCGCCCAGCCCGCCCAGGGACTGCCAGAAATACTTCCAGCGCGCGGGCAGGCCCCGGGGATTCTTTTCCACCACCTTGCGGTAGTCGTCCACCCAGCCGATGGCCCCGAACCAGAAGGTCACCAGCAGCACCACCCAGACATGGGGGCTGCGCAGGTCGGCCCACAGCAGGGTGGCCAGGCCGATGGCCACCAGTATGAGGGTGCCGCCCATGGTGGGGGTGCCGGATTTCGACAGGTGGGAGCGGGGGCCGTCGTCGCGGATGGCCTGGCCGATCTGGCGGGCGTTGAGCCGGCGGATCATGGCCGGGCCCACCAGCAGAGAGATGCCCAGCGCCGTCAGGGCGCCGAGAATGCCCCGCAGGGTCAGGTACTGCACCACGGCCAGGGCATTGACATACTGGGACAGGTAGTCCGCGAGCCAGACCAGCATCAGTGACTGCCCTCCGGGCCGGTGATCGCGCCCAGGGCGGACACGATCCGCTCCATGGCCGCACTGCGTGAACCCTTGATCAAGATGACATCGCCCTCCAGCTCCGGCAGCGCAGTCATCAGCGCTGCCTGGTCGTCAAACGGTCGCGCATCCGGGCCAAAGCCCGCCGCGGTATGGTCCGCTGAAGGGCCCACGGCCCACAGCCCATCGATGCCCCGGGCCGCGGCCCGGGCACCCATCTTCCGATGCCAGTCCGGGCCGCTGTCGCCCAGTTCGGCCATTTCTCCCAGCAGCAGCACCCGGCGACCGGGACAACCCGCCAGCACCTCGATGGCGGCTTCCACCGCTCCGGGGTTGGCGTTGTAGCTGTCGTCGATGAGCAGGCGCCCATCGGCGAGCCGATGGGGCACCAGCCGTCCCCCCGTCGGGCGGAGATCGGCCAGCCCCGCGGCGATGGTCGCCGGCGCCACCCCCAGAGCCAGAGCGGCGGCGGCGGCGGCACAGGCATTGGCCACCTGGTGGGCGCCCGGCAGGGCCAGGGTCACCGCCACCGCGCTGCCCTGGAGCACCAGCTCGAACTGGCTGCCCTCCAGACCGCGGTGGTCGAGGTTGCGGGCGTGAACATCGGCGCGGGCATCGGTGGCACTGAAGCTCAGCACCTTCGTCGCGCCGGCCTGGTCCAGCCACCGGGACCACCAACGGCTGTCCCGGGGGAGAATGGCGACGCCGTCCTCGGGCAGGGCCTCGAGGAGCTCGCCCTTGGTGGCGGCCACCGCCGCCACGTCACCCATGCCCTGGAGGTGGGCCGGCAGGGCGTTGGTGAGCAGGCCCACCCCGGGGCGGGCCTGGCGGCACAGCCAGGCGATGTCGCCGGCCCGGGCCGCGCCCATCTCCACCACCGCGTGCCGGTGTTCGGGAGCCAGCTCCAGCAGGGTCAGCGGCAGGCCGAGTTCATTGTTGAAGTTGCCTCGGGTGGCCAACACCGGGCCGGTCCGGGCGAGCACGGCGGCCAGCATGTCCTTGCAGCTGGTCTTGCCGGCGCTGCCGGTCACCGCCACCAGCGGACCGCCAAAGGCCCGGCGATTCCACGCCCCCAGCTGGGCCAGGGCCCGGCGGCTGTCGGCCACCACCAGCTGGGGCAGGGCCACCGGCTGCCGTCGCTCCACCAGCGCAGCGGCGGCACCGAGCTCGGCGGCGGCGGCCACAAAATCATGGCCGTCCCGGCGCTCGCCGGTCAGGGCCACGAAGAGGTCGCCGGGCCTCGCCTGGCGGCTGTCGATGACCACCCGGTCGATGGTGGCCTGCTCCCCGTGGTGCAGGGCTTCCAGCTCCCCGGCCAGAACATCGAGTGCTCCGCGCTGCATCATGACGGCAGCCCTCCCTGGCCAGGCTGGGTCAACGCCGCCCGGGCCACCTCGACATCGTCGAAGGGATGGCGCCGGCCGTCGATCTCCTGGTAGCGCTCATGGCCCTTGCCGGCGAGCAGGACCCAGTCCTCGGGAGCAGCTCCGGCGAGGGCCAGCCGGATGGCCTGCTCGCGATTCAGCTCCACCGTCACTGGTGGGCCCTCCGCGGCAATGCCGCCGCGAATCTGGTCGGCGATGGCGGCGGCAGACTCCCGACGGGGGTTGTCGCTGGTCAGGACAATGTGGTCCGCAGCCATGGCCGCCTCGCCCATTTCCGGGCGCTTGCCGGCATCTCGCTCTCCCCCCGCACCGAATACGCACCACAGCCGGCCCGTGCAGTGGGGGCGCAGAGCGGCAATGGCCTGGCGCAGCGCCGCCGGGCTGTGCGCATAGTCCACCACCACCCGGGGTTGGCCGGGGGCGGGGGGCAGGGCCTGGAGCCGGCCGGGCACCGGCTTCAGCGCCGCCACCGCCCGGCTCAGCGCCCCGGCATCCACCACTCGCTGGAGCAGGGCCACCACCGTCAGGGCCAGCAGCAGATTGGCGACGTTGAACTCACCCAGCAGCGGGCTGTGCAGCGTCCAGCGCCCCCAGGGGGAATCGACCTCCAGCTCGGTGCCCTCGCTGCCATGGCGAACCGCCAGACAGCGCACGTCGGCTTCGTTGCCGCTGGCGCTGTAGCGCAGCACCTCGGTGCCGGTCCGGCAGTGGCGCGCCATCGCAGCGCTGGCGGGGTCGTCGGCGTTGAGCACGACCCGCTCGGGGCCATGCTCGCCGAACAGCCTCGCCTTGGCATCGCGGTAGGCGTCCATGCCGGCGTGGTAATCGAGATGATCTCGGCTCAGGTTGGTAAAGGCCGCCACGCGAAAATGAATGCCCCCCACCCTGGCCTGGTCCAGGGCGTGGGAGGAGACCTCCATGGCCACCGCCAGGTTCTGGTGGCGCCAGCGGGCCAGCTGGGCCTGCAGGGTAATGGGATCCGGAGTGGTCAGACCGCCCTCGGCCTCGCCGGGCGGCGGTGGATCGATGCCCAGCGTACCGATGCTGCCGCTGGGCTGGCCCAAGGCGCGCAGCAGCTGGGTGATGAGCTGGACGCTGGTGGTCTTGCCATTGGTGCCGGTCACGCCCACCACCGCCATGTGGCGGCTGGGGTGTCCATACAGCCGGGCAGCGAGTTCGCCGACTCGCTGACGCAGCTGGGCCAGCTCCACCACCGGCACCGTGACCGCCAGCCTGCGGCCGGGTTCGGCAATGATGGCCGCGGCCCCGCGGGCCTCGGCCTCGGCGGCAAAGTCCCGGCCATCGGCCTGATCGCCACCATAGGCCAGAAAGACTTCGCCGGGCTGCAGGCGGCGGCTGTCGATGGCCAGCCCCGACACCGGCAGTCCGGCGAGGGCGGGCGCCAGCTCCAGCCAGCCCTGCAGCAGTTGCCCGAGGGGCGCCACGGCCCGATGTCGCGGTGCCAGCGTCATCCCGCTGCCCCTCCCTGCCGGTCGTGCTCTGCCACCAGCATGCGGTCCGGCGCCACGCTCAGCAGCCGCAGGGCTTCGCCGGTGACGCGGGCAAACAGGGGCGCGGCCACCTGGCCGCCGTGGTAGAGCCCGCCGCCCGGCTCGTCGATGACCACCACGGTGACCACCCGCGGCTCCGAGGCCGGCGCAAAGCCGGCAAACACGGAGACATAGCGGCTGTCGGCATAGCCCCCCGCCCCGACCTTGTGGGCGGTGCCCGTCTTGCCCGCCACGCTGTAGGTGGGCAAGGCCGCCCGGGTCCCGGTGCCACCCGGCTCGGTGACCGCCTTCAGCATACGACTCACCTGGCCGGCGATGGCGGGAGCGATGACCTGTCGCCCCTCGGGGGGGGCGGTCACCCTGAGCATGGACACCGGCCGCCACTGTCCCTCCGCCGCAAACACGGCATAGGCCCTGGCCAGCTGCAGGGGGGTGACCGACAGGCCATAGCCGAAGGACAGGGTGGCCTGTTCAATGGGCTGCCAGCGAGGCCGGTTCAGCAACAGACCGGGCTGCTCGCCGGGGAAGCCGCTGTCGGTGAGCTGCCCCAGGCCAAAGCGGCTGAACACTTCCCAGAGGTCCTCGGGCTGCAGGCTCAGGGCGATCTTGCTGATGCCCACCTGGGAGGACTTGGCCAGGACGTGGGCCAGGTCGAGCTCTCCATAGTTGACGGGGTCCAGCAGGGTCTTGCCCCCCACCCTCAGGTGACCGGGACTGGTGTCCACGGTGCTGTCCAGGCTGTATCGACCGCTCTCCAGGGCCGCCACCAGGGTCATTGGCTTGACCGTGGAGCCGGGCTCCATCAGGTCGGTGACGGCGCGGTTGCGCGCGGCCTCGGGCCGATACTGGCGGCGATTGTTGGGATTGAAGGAGGGTTGGTTAACCATGGCCAGCACTTCGCCGCTCTGGCTGTCCAGCATAACGATGGAACCGGAGCGGGCCTGGTGGCGGACCAGGGCGGCCTTGAGCTCGCGGTAGGCGAGATACTGCAGGCGCAGATCGATGGCCAGCTGCAGATCCTGGCCGGGCCGGGCCGGGACGCTCTCGCCCAGCTCCCGCACCACCTGGCCGCGCAGGTTCTTGAGCACCTGCTTGCGTCCCGGACTGCCGGCCAGCCAGTGGTCATAGGCCAGTTCCAGCCCCTCCTGCCCCTGGTCGTCGACATTGGTGATGCCCACCAGCTGGGCCAGCACCTCGCCGGCGGGATAGAAGCGGCGGTATTCATTGCGCAGATAAACCCCCGGGAGCTGCAGCGCCATGATGCGCTCGGCCTCTTCCGGCGCCAGGTGGCGGGCCAGGTACATGAACTCGCGGCCGGCATTGCGCTGGATGCGGCGGCTCAGCTGCTCCGGTGGCAGGTCCAGGGCTCCAGCCAGGCGGGGCCAGTCGGCGCGGGCATCGGCGAGCTCTCGAGGGTTGGCCCACAGGGTAGCCACCGGGGTACTGATGGCCAGCGGCAAACCATTGCGATCGAGGATCTGGCCCCGGTGGGCGGGAATGACTTCGCTGCGCACCGTGCGCGCCTTGCCCTGCCCCTGGAGAAAAGCATAGCCCCGCTCGGTGTCGAGCACCTGCAGGGTGAGCAGGCGCCAGATCAGCAGGGCCATCAGCAGGGCCAGGGCGAGCAATACCAACCACAGCCGCCAGGCCGCGGTCGAGGGCACAGATTTAGTTGCCATGACCCACCACTCGCATCCCCTCCGGTTTGGGCACCGCCATGTCCAGGTGCTGCTCCGCCTGGCTGCGAATGCGCTCATGGGCGCCCCAGGCGCCCTGCTCCAGCAGCAGCTTTTCCCACTCCTCCTCCAGGGCCCAGCCCTGCCGCTGCAGCTGCTGCAGCTCGTCGAACAGCAGTCGACCATGGTGGGTGCTGTACACCACGGCCAGCGCTGAGGCCAACAGGGCCAGAACCAGCCCGGCCAGCACCAGGGCCGGACGGCGCGGAGACCAGAGGGCATTCATGACCGCTTCTCCGCCACCCGCAGGACCGCGCTGCGAGCCCGCGGATTGGCCGCCACCTCTGCTGCTTCCGGGCGCTGGGCGCGGCCCAGGGCGCGGAGCCGGCCCTGTTGCTGCTCGGCGGGCACGGGCAGATAGGAAGGCAGCTGGGGCCCCCGGGCCTGGTCCCGGATGAAGCGCTTGACGATGCGATCTTCCAGCGAGTGAAAGCTGATCACCACCAGGCGGCCACCGGGCCTCAATGCATCGAGCGCGGCTGCCAGGCCGCGCTCGAGATCCTGCAATTCATCGTTGATGTGGATGCGGATGGCCTGAAAGGTCCGCGTGGCGGGATGTCGCCCGGGCTCCCAGGCCGGGTGGGCCTCGGCCACGATCTCGGCCAGCTGCCCGGTTCGCGTCAGCGGCTGCTGCTGACGGGCCCGGAGGATGGCCCGGGCGATGCGTCGCGCATGGCGCTCTTCGCCGTGGCGGCGCAGCACATCGGTCAGCTCGCCCTCGCCCACCCGCGCCAGCCACGCCGCTGCGGAGACTCCCCGCTCGGGATCCATGCGCATGTCCAGCGGGCCATCGCGCAGAAAGCTGAAGCCCCGATCGGGCTGGTCCAGCTGGGGCGAAGACACGCCGAGATCCAGCAGGACCCCCGCCACCGGCTCGGCAATTCCCTGTGCTCCCAGCAGACTGGCCATGGCCGCGAACGATCCTTGCAGCATGGTGAACCGCGGGTCGGCTGCCTGGAGGCTGCGACCTTCGCTCACCGCTTGCGGGTCCTTGTCAATGCCGACCAGTCGCCCCGCTGCGCCCAGCCGTGCCAGCAGCGCCCGACTATGCCCTCCTCGACCAAAGGTACCGTCGATGTACAACCCATTGGGCTCCGTCAGCCAGGCGCTGACCGCCGGTTCCAGCATGACCGGCCTGTGTTCTGTCCCCACCGGCTTCTCCCTACAGCGACAACGACAGGATTTCTTCTGGCATGTCGTCGTCTTCTGCTACCTCGTCGAGCCAGTGGTTCCAGTGTTCCTCATTCCACAATTCCAGCTTCTTGCCCTGCCCCACCAGCATCAGCTTTTTTTCCAGCCGGGCATATTCCCTCAGCGTGGGCGACAGCAGCACCCGCCCGTTGCCATCGATGGTCAGCGGCGTGGCGTAACCCAGCAGCAACCGCTGCATGCGCCGAGCCTTGGGCTTGATGTTTGGCAACTGTTCCACCTGGGGCATCAGTTCCAGCCAGTGGGGTTCGGGGTAGATCAGCAGACAGCGCTCTTCTGTGTGGGCGGTGATGACAATGCTGCCGCCGCACGCCTCGGCAAGCTCTTCGCGAACCCGCTGGGGAATGGCGATGCGCCCCTTGGCGTCCATGTTGATGGCGTAGCTGCCGAGTAGCACCGAGCCCCACTCCGAGGTCTGCTAACCCACAAAAAACCACTAAAAACCACTTTTTGCCACTTCTCGCCCACTATAGGGAGCGCCCGTTCAGCTTGTCAAGCAACGCAGAGGGCCGGGACGGAAAGCGATGCGAAGGGCATCACAGCCCGGGGCGAAACCACCGGGGAGACACAGCATCAAGGGGAGGTTCCCACCCAGCGATGCGCGGCGGGACAACGGGTCGGGACGCCGGTCGAGGGCGACCGCGTCCCGCAAGAAGAGAAAAGAGGGCGAGCTGGCCTGTAAGCCGGGTTCTGTCGTGGACAGTCATTCATCTAGGGTCGACGTCACCATCGACCTCAAGCGACCTACCCGAACCCACCGCGGGCCGCGGCAACGGGTTCCTATTTGGTCTTGCTCCGGGTGGGGTTTGCCGTGCCACGGACTGTTGCCAGCCGTGCGGTGCGCTCTTGCCGCACCCTTTCACCCTTGCCGGTCGGCCTGGGCCGACGTAGGCGGTCTGCTCTCTGTTGCACTTTCCGTGGGCTCTCGCCCCCCAGGTGTTGCCTGGCACCCTGCCCTGTGGAGCCCGGACTTTCCTCTCCTCCCGAGGGAGCAGCGACTGTCCGGCCAACTCGCTCGCCAAGAGTACGCCAACCCGGGACCTGCAACAAGAACCATCGTCATCGGCTGGCTACTGCCAGTCCAACCCCAGCTGGTAGAGGCGACTCTTTCGATCGCCGCTGAAGCGGGCCGCCAGGGCCGCGGCCCGGGCCAGCGGCAGTTCTTCCAGCAACAGGCGCAGCAGGCGCTCTCCCTGCTGCTCGGCCTCGCTGGCGACCTGACGGGCTCCGCCGACGACCAGCACGGACTCCCCGCGACGCTGGTTGGCATCCTCGGCCACCCACTGGTGCAACGTCCCCAGGGTGGCGCGACGCACCGTTTCAAACTGCTTGGTCAGCTCTCTTGCCAGGGTGGCGGGCCGCTCGGGGCCCAGTTCGGCGACGGCATCGCCCAGGGTTTCCTGCAGCCGGTGAGGGGCTTCATAGAAGACCAGGGTGCGCTCCTCCGCGGACAGCTGTCGCAGGCGTTGCCTCCGCGCTGTGGACCGGGCCGGCAGAAAGCCCTCGAAGACGAAGCGATCCGAGGGCAGGCCGCTGGCGGAGAGGGCGGCGAGGGCGGCGCTGGGACCCGGGATGGGCACCACCCTGACCCCATCCTCGTGGGCGGCATCCACCAGCCGATAGCCGGGATCGGCCACCAGGGGGGTGCCGGCATCGCTGATCAGGGCCACCTGCTCGCCCCGGCTCCAGCGCTGACGCAGGGCGGCCAACACCTGGGGCCCGCTGTGGTCGTGGTAGGCAACCAGCGGGGTGTCAATGCCAAAATGGTCCAACAACCGCCGGCTGTGGCGGGTATCCTCGGCGGCGATGACCGCCACCTGCTGGAGGATTGTCAGACCCCGCGGTACCATGTCGGCCAGATTGCCGATCGGCGTCGCCACGATGTACAGGGCGGCTGTCGAACCCATGCCCAACCTCGGCGGTCGTCCCAATGAAGTGGGCCCCCTGCCGTGCCTGCCAGCCAGAGTGACCCTTCGATGTCGATGTGTACACGTATCGTTCTGAGCGGCCTACTATGCCTGCTCGCTGCCTGCAGCACCACCCCCACCGCCCCCCGGGGAGACCTCTCGGGACCGGCCCGGGCCGAAGCCCTGCTGGCCGAGGCCGAGA
>Ga0209487_1000835_pt1 | contig 27019 bp, 25 predicted proteins | sample Poulit2012_FD_187524 | JGI IMG/M metagenome (GOLD analysis project Ga0209487, IMG submission 187524) | Agricultural soil microbial communities from Georgia to study Nitrogen management - Poultry litter 2012 (SPAdes) (version 2) | ecosystem: Environmental > Terrestrial > Soil > Agricultural land...
TGATTATTACCGCGTTAATGGCAATAAAACTTTTATCACCTCGGGGTGTAGGGCGGATTATTACACGGTGGCTGTGCGCACCGGTGATAAAGGCTTCGGGGGGGTGAGTCTGCTTCTTATTGAAAAAGGAACCCCAGGCTTTAGCCAAAGCCCGCCATTAAAGAAGATGGGATGGTGGGCGAGTGATACGGCTGAGCTTTATTTTGAAGATTGCATGGTGCCTGCAGAAAACCTTATTGGCCCAGAAAATGGCGGTTTCTATTGCATTATGACGAATTTTCAAATGGAGCGTTTGATGCTGTGCGTAATGGCTAATATGACTTCGCAGCTCGCTTACGAAGAAGCGCTAAATTACGCTAAGGAGCGCCAGGCTTTTGGTAGGAGCCTTACTGGGTTTCAGGTTACGCGCCACAAACTAGTGGAAATGGCCACTGCGGTGGAAATTAGTCGTGAATACACGTATCGCGTGGCAGCTAAAATGCAGGCCGGTGACAATGTTATTAAGGAAGTGTCCATGGCAAAAAACTTTGCCACGCAAACGGCGGACAAACTGACCTATGACGCAGTGCAGATATTTGGTGGTGCTGGCTTTATGCGCGGCACCGTGGTGGAGAGGCTGTATCGTGATAATCGTATTTTGCCGATTGGCGGCGGCACATACGAAATCATGAATGAGGTGATTGCAAAACAAATAGGTTTATAAAAAAGGGCGAGATGATCTCGCCCTTTCTATGTTATTCCACGGGGTTGGTGCATTCTGAGCGCGAGCCATCAATCTTACAGCGAACACGGCGCTGTAGGGTGAGCATGTCACCGTCATAATGGCCTTGATCGCGTAGCTGTACACGGGCTTCTTGCATCATGATTTCATAGTCTGATTTATCAGCATCAGGAATATCCTGCATCCATTTTGGATCCACGTTTTCTGCTTCGCGGCTGAGCTCTTCTTGAATACGATCTAGGTTAGCGTAGAAGTAAGAGCGGGATTTTTGGGCAGCTTCGCTGCTAATGCTATCTTTGCGCGCCACAAGCTGCATAGTGATCTGCGCTAGAGGGTAGTTGATGATGGCACCGTTTGGCGTCAAACCTCGGTAAAGTTCTAGCGCATTATAAGCAACCAGTGGCGATGCAATTACATCCACTTGGCCATTATTAAAGCGAGAAGAGAAGTTGGTGATGTCAGAAGCCACTGGGCTGGCTCCCACTTGCGCCACGAGCTGCGCCTGTGTGGGGTCGTATTCTAATACCGCTACTTTTTTACCCGCCGCTTTTGCAAGGGTGTTAATGTTTTTGTCATTTACAAAAATGTAGGCAGCTCCTGCTGGCGCAATGCCCATGATACGGTAGCTCCCTTGTTCCATTTTGTCAGCGCTTTGTGGGTGGGCTGCAACTTGCAGTACGGTTTTGAGATGTTCGTCATCAGGAATGCCGCCTACAGAGTCGATGGTGCCTGAGAACTTGTTAAAGGAGCGCGCACGGATACCTGTAATCAGCGCCGCATCGCAAATGCCGGATTTTAATTCTTCAGCAGCGATGGCTTCGTTGGTGTGGGTGGTGAGCTTGGTTTTTAAACCCCAAGATAAGGCTTCAGTTTGCCACTCGCGCATGGCCTGCATGGCGGGGCCGGATTTTCCAGCAATATCCCAAACGCAAATATTAAGTTCTTTTTCTGCTTGTGCTGTTAGGGGAGCAGCAAAAAGCGTTGTGGCAGCCGCAAGCAGGGCAAGGGTCTTCTTCATAATGAGTTTCCTAGGTTTATTGTTATTGCGATAGCAAATGCTAAATAAAATAATACTGATGATAGGTTAACGCCTTGAGGAGAGACTTGCTAACTTCGAGGGTGGCATTAAATACGGTGGCGCCGTGTCATATTATCAAGTGCTAAACTTGCTATTTGAGGTAATAGGGAGCGAGCAGAGGCCCGCTCCTGTGTTGTATTGGCTTACTTTGCTTTGCCTTGGTTCGCCACGGCGGCTTCTGCAGCTGCAATGGCTTCAGCATCTCCAAGGTAGTTACGGCTGATGGGCTTTAAATTCTCATCTAGCTCATATACCAAAGGAACCCCTGTGGGAATATTGAGTTTTAGAATGTCTTCATCAGAAATACCTTCTAAGTGCTTAACTAAGGCGCGCAAACTATTGCCGTGGGCAACAATCAATACTTGCTTGCCCGCTTTAATATTGGGCTCAATTTCTGCCTCATAATAAGGAATAAAGCGCGCCACTGTGTCTTTTAGGCTTTCTGATAACGGAATTTGCTCTTCGGTGAGACCTTGGTAAACGCGTTGGTTTGCAGGGTAGCGAGGGTCGGTTTTTTCAAGCTTAGGTGGTGGTGTATCGTAACTGCGGCGCCAAATGTGCACTTGCTCGTCACCATATTTTTCAGCTGTTTCGGCCTTATTTAAGCCTTGCAGAGCGCCGTAATGACGTTCGTTAAGACGCCAGTCCCGCGTGACTGGAATCCACATTAAATCCATGCCATCTAGGATGGTCCACAAGGTACGAATTGCACGTTTCAGCACAGAGGTGTAAGCCATGTCAAACTCAAAGCCAGCTGCTTTTAATTGAGCGGCGGCTTCCTGTGCCTCAGCGCGGCCTTGTTCCGTTAGGTCTACGTCTTTCCAACCAGTGAAGCGGTTTTCTTTGTTCCAAACACTTTGTCCGTGGCGGACCAGCACCAATTTTGTCGTCATGGGGATTCCTAAAAGTGGGTTAAAAACGCGCATATGCTACCAGAAAACTTAAGTATTGTATTAACCCATATGGTGCCGTAGGCGAAAGCAAGGGCTACATTTATGGTGTAAGTGTTTATACTGTGCTTTTTGCGACAACTGAGGATGTTATGTCTTATCAGTGGATAGATACACCGCAAGCATTAATGGATTGGCTTGCACCTGTGGCTCCAGGAACGCTCTTGTATATGGATACGGAGTTTATGCGCGAGCGCACTTTTTGGGCAGAGCTGGCGTTAATTCAAGTACAAGCAGGCGAGCGTTTGGCCTTAATAGATGCCCCCGCCATTGGCCATGCGGCACCCTTATTGGATTTAATTGGCGATTATCCCTTAGTAATGCACGCCTGTTCAGAAGATTTGGAAGTGCTACATTATTTTTCTGGTGTAACACCGCAACAGGTACAAGACACGCAAATTGCTGCTGCACTTGCAGGCTATGACTTGCAGCCAAGTTACCAACGGTTAGTAGAGCAAATCACAGCACAGCACTTACCCAAAGAAACCACGCGCAGCAATTGGTTGGCGCGTCCTTTGAGTTCAGAGCAATTGGAATACGCCAAAGGAGATGTGCTTTGGCTGCCTGCGATACATGAGCATTTACATGAACGCCTAGTGTCTCTTGGGCGTGAATCATGGTGGCAAGAAGAATGCCAACGTTTATGCGATAAAGCTTTACACCAAACTTCGGCAGAAAAAATGTGGCGCAAGGTTAAGGGGGTGGGCTACTTGCAAGATGGACAAGCCCTAGCACGCTTGCAGCAGCTCGCAGATTGGCGCGAAAGGGAGGCACGACAGCGGAATTTACCCCGTAGTTTTGTACTAAAAGATGCGCTGCTTATCCAATTGGCCGAGCAAAATCCGCAGACTCAACAGCAGCTCAACGCCTTTGGGTTGCCGCCAGCGGTGCTGCGCCGCTACAGTGAAGTGCTGTTAGATAGGTTGCATTACGGCCAGCAGCAACCTCCGTTGCCGCCGTTACCTGGGCCGCCCACAAAAGAGCAGAAAAAGACGATACAGTTGCTGCGCAAAGGTGTGCAGCAGCTAAGTCAACACTTGGAGGTGGTACCAGAAGTATTGATGCGCCGTCGTTGGTTGGAGCAATGGGTAAGAAACCCAGAGCAGCTCCCAGAGCCCTTGCAGGGCTGGCGTCGTAGCGTGGTGGTAGAGCCTCTAATTCCATTGTTATAGCAGAGATGATGACAGTCGTGACTATGCATTTAATTTGCTCTATTTATCGTAGTAGCAAAAAAACAGAGATGTATTTATACGTGGACAAAAAACGAGGGCTTGAGGTAATGCCAGAAGAGCTTAAAACGCTTTTTGGGCAGCCTGTGCATGTGGTGGATTTATTGCTACGTCCAGAAAGAAAGCTTGCTCGCGTGGATGTGGCTAAAGTACGCCAAGCGCTACAAGAGCAAGGGTGGTTTCTACAAATGCCACCTCCACCAGATGAAGATTTATATTTAGCAGAAGGGCATCAAGGTGCGCGATAAGTTTTGGGAAAAATACTCCTTGGAAGAACTCACCACTGAGGAGTGGGAGGCACTGTGCGACGGCTGCGGCCGTTGTTGTTTAATTAAGTTGCAAGACGATGACGACGATGAGCTGTATTACACCAATGTGAGCTGTCAGTATTTGTGCCAAGATACTATTCGTTGCACCGAATACCCGCGTCGTAATCAGCTGGTACCCGGTTGTGTACCGGTAACTCCCGATATTGCGCGTCAACCTTGGCTGCCCAATACTTGTGCTTACCGCTTGCGCGCTGAGGGTAAACCATTGCCCCAATGGCATCCTTTGATTACGGGGGATGCCATGAGTGTTGAGCACGCAGGTGTCTCGGTAAAAGGGCGTATTGTTAGCGAACTAGATATCCCCGAAGAAGAGCAAGAGGAGCATATTGTTCGGTGGGTGTCTGCTAATTCAGATGAACCAGTGGAAATCTGGGAGGAAATCCTATGACAGAACACGGCTACACCCTTGCTTGGATGGTGTATCTAGGCGGTGCTTTTGTTGCGTACGCAAGCGGCTGGTGGGTTTCACGTCACTGGCCGGCTTGGTTATCGTATCCTTTAAGGGCAATAACCTTGGCTTTAATCTTAACTCCTTGGACTGTCACTGATGAGGGCACTGCCATGGGCCCTGCTTGGGTGATTACTGCTTTTGATACCTTTGTGCTGGCCAATGGCGACCCACTGCGAGCTGGCGCACCCTTAATCGCAGCGACGGTATTAGCGCTGGTGACAGCTGTGCTAGCTTGTGTTTGGCACTACACGCGCCGCAAGGGTGAGGTGTAAATATGAGTGAGTGTGTGTTTTGTCACATTTGCCAAGGAAAGTTACCCGCTGCAGTAATTTATGAAGATGACCTTGCGATGGTGATTTTAGATTTGTTCCCAGTGACGTTCGGCCATACGTTGATTGTGTCTAAGCAGCATGCTCCCACCATGGCAGAGTTGCCAGAAAGCACCACCGCTCATATGTTGGCATTGCAGCGAGCCACCATAGCAGCCTTGCAGCAAGCGGATCCTAGCATCTTGGCACAAAATCTCATGGTGAATGACGGGCCTGAATCGAACCAGCATATACCCCATGTTCATTGGCATATAATTCCGCGCCGGCAAGGCGATGATTTAAAAGGGCTATGGACTTTCTTTACGCGTATGCTGAATCGCTTTGGTTTGGAGAAGCGCCAGCAACGGCATCAAGCTTTTGCGGCGCAAGTAAGAGAATATTTCTCGCTTTAATCATAAGTATGCACCCACAAAAAAGCGGGCTTAGCACAATGAGCTAAGCCCGCTTTTTGTTATCAGCATTAATCCATTAAGTTAGGGGTGTCCAGCATATCCGCTGCTGAAGGTGCATTGCTGATGGTTTGGAACAACCAGTCATGCAGGTCTTCAAAAGCGAGCGGTAAGTATGCCACTACCAGTAAAGCGGTGAGCAGTACTGTAATGGGGAGCAAGTATTTTTCATAGCGGTACCAGAAGTTACCTGTCTCAGGCTTGGCCTGTTCCACCACAACATCGCCCACCACTTGTCTCGTCAGTAGGTGGTTGAGAGCCACCGGCGGGGTGAGATAACCCAACTCAAAGGAGACAAGTGCCACAATCCAGAAGTGCAGTGGAGCAATTCCCGCTTGGAAAGCGAAGGGGGCAATGGTGGCGTTAATTAGGATTACCGCACCATAGGGGTCCATAAACATACCTGTTAGCACCAAGGTGATGGTGAGGATAATCATAGCGATCCAAATGCTAGAGAAGTCATGGGGTACCGCTTCCATTAATCCCACGCGCTCAACTACACCACCCACACTTACAGACAGTGCCATTAACATTAGCAAAGCACCAATGTGTACCGTGGTTTCGGAGGTTGCTACACGTAAGGCATGCTCAAAGCCCTTCGGGCGGATATAACCATCATTTAAGGCTGCTTTGGCATTCTCTTCACGCTTTACTTTATTGGTGAAAACGTACTCGTATAAAAGAATAACAAGCAAAATAACCGGCAAAATAATGGGCGCAGAAAACTCATCAAGCTTTCTATCGAGACCGTGAGAGAAGAAGAGTACCACAGCTGCAATTAACACCACGTAAGGAATGAGGGGCTTGAGCAGCTTAATGCTAGCAGGTAGTGCCTCTTGGAAAGGTGCAATACGAGCAGGTTCACGGCGGGCGAACTGTGAGTAAATAAAGAACAAGGTAATGGTAAAGAAGAAAACTTTAATACCAGAATCGAATAGCTCGGCAGTGGTTACCTCGTTGTTTAGTGCTGCGATAATGACCACTAGCAAGCAAGGTCGTAAAACTACACCCATAGAACCTGACATGGCCGTGGTGGCAAGAGCTAGCTGTGGACGGGTGCCGTTGCGAATTAGTTCATTGTAAATAACAGCACCAGCTGCGATTACAAAGATACCAGAGGCACCTGTGTAAGCAGTGGGTATAGCGGTAACAAGCAATACTACAAAGCACAGCAGCTCGGGTGACATTTGCCACGGACGGAAAATGTTGAACACCAACTGTGCTAAGCGCGTTTGCTTGAGCATCATACCTATCCAGATATAGAGCGCTAAGTTGAGGAAGAGGGTGGAGAGCTCCATCATCATGTTGAGGTAAACACTGATGCCGTGGTAGTAACCTTGACTGAAGAATAAGACGCCGGCGTTTAAACACATAAAGGTAAAAAGTGGAATGGTCAGTAGAGCTTTACCCCAGCTGCCTCCTTCGCGAAAATCTCTACCAGGCTTAACGAGTTGAATTAAATTAATAATAGTAAGCAAAGCAAAACCTGCGATCCAGAAGGGATGCAAGTAGAGGTGCTGAACCTGGATTCCCTCAGCTAGGCTCTTAAGCTCTTGGTTGCGGTACACAATAGCTGAGGTGAGCAGCATTAGGTTAGCAATGAGCTGACCTGTAGTAGATACATAGTGATCTTTTAGTGTTTGAATTGGACGCAGGCTAATATGGTGCTTGCTAATGGTGGTGGTTGCCGCACAAATCAGCAACAACAAGCAAAGCAATAAGCGCTTGTAGCTGCCTAGCTCGGTAACAGCAAAAGCGACGGTCGTCTCCACCGAGCTGAAGGCCACCACCCCAGGTGTAATGCGTTCTTGGATCTGTCTGTAGTTTGCCCAGCGGTTTTCACAGTTGGCGATACTGCGCTCAATGGAGCGTCGAATGGCACTTTCATCAATTTCGGAGCCGAGAATGCCAGCTAATGGGTCGTTAGCGGCCTCAGCTTCTCGTTTTTGTACCGTACGCGTGACCTCAGCCTCAACATCCCTATCAAGACTACATGTGGGTTCAACCGCCCCCGCACGTAATGAGAAGTAGCCTTCCCAATTGTTTTCACCATATTTTAAAAGCTGAGAGTGAATGATTTCACCGGATGAAAGAAATACGGCGATAAGTAAAATTATCACGGTGGGGAGTGATGAAAACCACTCACCAAGGGTTCGTCCCGCAAAAGTTAAGCGTGAAGAGTTTTCCATAGTGCACCTGGTCTAAAGCCTACGCGGCGTAAATATTATTATGCGTTAAGAAAGCCCGCCTGAAGCGGGCTGTGGTACGGGTTAGTTATATACTTCGCGGTTATCGCTACATTCAGCGCGGTCCGCTTCTAGGCGGCAACGTAGGTTGCGTAATAAGTGCATCATATCTTGGTTGTAGACGCCTTCTTTGGTGAGCTCGATGCGAGCATCACGGAGCATTTCTTCATAACGCTCATAGTCTTCGCCTGAAATGGTAATCCACCATTTGTCGTCAACATCTTTGCGGCCGTTATCGATAAGTCCAAAAGCGCGGTCAAGTACGTTTCTGTAGAAGTACTCGCGGCTCCAGTTGCCAAAGTCCTCGTCGAACTTTTCGTGGCGAGCAATAAACTGCAAGGTGAGTTGGCCAAGCACAAAGTCAACGATTCCACCCTTTGGCTCTAGACCTTTATAAAGTTCTAAAGCGCGATAAGCGAGCAGCGGGGCGAAGGAAATATCAACGCTATGGTTGTTAAAACGACCGGCAAAGTTGGTGATGTCGGAAAGCACTGGTGACATGCCCACACTTGCTGCCATTCTTGCTTGACCTACGTCGTATTCCATTACAGAGATGGATTTTCCGGCTAAGTCATTCACTGTGGTCATGGTGTTATCTTTAACAAAAAGATAGGCCGCACCCATGGGAGCTACACCGTATACTTCATAAGAACCGCTGCGCATTTTCTCTGTGATGTTGGGGTTGTTGCTAGACAGTACTTGGATCACAGTACGCAGCACTCTGTCATTGGGAATGCTGCCCATGGAGTCTAGGCTGCCAGTGAAGCTATTGAATTGGCGGCCTCGCAAGCCCGTAATTGCTGCGGCATCGCACTGACCAGCTTTTAAATCTTCGGCGGCAATATTCTCATCGGTATAAGTCCGGATACGAAACTCGTAGCCTTGGCTTACTGCCTCGCTGCTGAAATCTTTCATGATATTGTACATATCACCCGACTTACCCACTATGTCCCAGACGCACAAAGTACGTTCTTCTTTAGCTTGGGCGCTAGCGGTGAAAGTAAGAACTGCTGCCGAAGCTGCAACAGTGAAAAGTTTTTTTAGCCTCATTGTTATTCTCCTTGAGATAAGATAATAGCCGCCCCTAAGCTTGAAGAAACGATGGAGCGGCTTAGCTTTAATAAAAATTAGAAGAGCAGATCGTCAATATTGATGTCTTCTTCTTGAGTTTGGTCATCCCAGAAGGTGCCTAGTTCACCGTAAGGTGTGCGTTGGCCAGTTCTGTCAGTCCACAAGCGGTCGGAGATGCTTTGAATGATATGTGTTGCTAACGCATCAAGTAGAGCATATTCCTCGTTGATGTTTTTGTCGTTAGCCACAAATTCCCTGATGCCCTTACGCATGCGCTCGGGATCGTCAATACTATAAGCTGTCATAGCGTATAGAGCACTAGGTAGGCGTACGCCGTGCTGGAAGCCTAGGCGAACAGATTTTTCAAGTTCTGCCCAGCCATCTGCGCCTTCGGGGGCTAGCATTGGCAATATGTTCCAGATCACAGCACGGGTACCATTGGGCACACCCCACCACTTGTAGTTGTCTAAGCAGGCTGCACCTCGCTGCACCTTCGCCGGTACATCACGGGGAACGCCAACACGGTTGTTGGCTGTGGAATCGTTGAGCAGGGCTTGCATGCCGCTGATGGAGCCCACCATCCACACGAGCTCATCGAAATCATTTTTAAGTTTGGGGCAGGAATCTTCTGTGGCTTCACCAAAGACCTTAATAGTACGGTTGTAGGACTCTAATTGGCGGCGTGCTGCAATCTCGGCATAGCGTTTTTGTTGAGTGCGCGCATCTTTGGCTTCATCAACATCCCCTCTGCGTAGGGCGCGCTGATAGCGTAGCTCTTCCTCTAGCGCTAAGTTTTCGCTACATAATGCTGCTGTGGTATATACCAAGGCGCCTAATTTATCTGGTTTGCTGCCCACGGCTTCAAATGACAGCAACAAAGGAGTGAGGGATTCGCCCATGGCGCATGACATATCCACATCATCTGAGTGCATGAGATAGGGTACCATTTCGTCTTGTCCGTAGCGCACCAGCACGTCGCCTGTTGTTTTGTATATCATGCCGCAGGCGGACAGTGCCGTGGCGAAGCCGCCAATGGCAGCAAAGCGAAGAAGTTTAGGTAACATGTAGCGTCTCCATTTTATTGTTTTTAATCAGCTAAGCACCAAGCATTACGTTTTTCTGGTCAGCATGGCTTATGAAATATTGCATTGGGTGTAGAGCAAAAACCTACTCTATATGCGCAATGTTTTTTGTTGGTCAAACATGCAAACATAGAATCGCAAGTGTGATACAACATTGTTATTCGCGCGTGCAATGTTTTTCTTTAATCATTAGCCTATGATGCGCATTTACAAGGCTTTGACAAGGCCGGAAAGCGTTAAAATATTATTTCTTTAGTCAGTGCACTCTACGTAAAGGTATGTTTATGAATTTAATCCCTGGTAAGGAAGCCGCGCCTGTAAAACCTATGGTACGCCGTGATGGTGTTGCGGTGGCCACAGACGCTGTGAAAGGGGGCTTGCGTGTATTGCAAACCGCATCCGTTTTAGCGCGTACGGGCGGCGCCTGGTTATTGGGCAGGCGGCCCGAGTTACCTGTGCTGCTGCGCGAAACCTTTGAACAGCTAGGTAGCACTTATATTAAGTTAGGGCAGTTTATAGCTAGCTCTCCGTCTATTTTCCCCGAAGAGTATGTGGAAGAGTTTCAAAAGTGTCTAGACAGCACGCCAACTCTGCCTTTTAGCCATATTCGCCGAGTTATTGAAAGTGAGCTTAAACGCCCCCTCGAAGAGGTGTATGAGTGGGTGGATATCACCCCTTTAGCTTCGGCTTCTATTGCTCAGGTTCATGCGGCTCGCTTAAAAAATGGCGCTGATGTGGTAATTAAAGTGCAGAAGCCAGGTGTGCGTAATGTGTTACTCACAGATTTTAATTTCATTTATTTTGCTAGTCGTGTGGCTGAGCTGGTCACGCCTGGGCTTTCGCGCTCAGCCATTTCGGGGGTGATTGACGAGTTGCAGGGTTCTATGCTTGAGGAGTGTGATTTCCTGCAAGAGGCCAACAATCTAATACATTTTAATGAGTTTTTAAGTAACACAGGTAACACCCGTGTGGTAGCACCTAAACCATATCGTCAGTACAGCACTAGCAAAGTGCTCACCATGGAGCGCTTTTATGGCGTGCCGCTTACGGATCTGGACTCTTTGCGCCAACATGTGGACGACCCTGCCGAAGCATTAATTACCGCGCTTAACACTTGGTTTACCAGCTTGATGATGTGTGATTTCTTCCACGCAGATTTGCACGCTGGCAATTTAATGCTGCTTGAAGATGGGCGCGTGGCTTTTATTGATTTCGGTATGGTGGGCCGCATTCGCAAAAATATGTGGCAAAGCATGAGTAATTTCTTGGAGGGTATCGGCCAAGGAGACATTTCGCAGGTGGCTCATGCTATGGCAGAGATTGGCATGACCAAAGATACAGTGAATATCGAGGCGTTGACTAGGGATATTGAAGTATTGCAGGAGCGATTAGGTGTTGTAGATCCTAGTAGTTTGCTAGAGGGTGATCGCAACGATAAGGAAGTGAACCGCTTGATTATGGATTTAATCAATATTGGTGAAAGCCATGGGATTCGCTTTCCGCGGGAATTTGCTTTGTTGTTAAAACAGTTCTTGTATTTTGACCGTTATGTGCAAGCCTTGGCGCCAGAAATGGATATGTTTAGCGACGATCGCGTGGACATGTGGGGTGCCATGGATGAAATGGCGGGATTGCTTGAGGGTGATGATTAAGGGGTGCTCGCACCCCTTCTTTGTTATTGAGCGTTTAGTGCTAATCCTGTGTGCTTGGCGCCCTCGGGTCCTAATAAATAGAGGTAAGCAGGTAAAATTTCTGCTGGAGTTTTGCGTGTTTCAGGCACTTCACCAGGAAAGGCTTGGGCTCGCATGCGGGTGCGTGTGCCGCCTGGGTTGATGCTGTGAACACGGATTTTTGTGGTGTTTTCTAGCTCTTCAGCCAGTACTTGCATTAACCCTTCGTTGGCAAATTTGCTCACAGCATAGGCTCCCCAAAACGCACGTCCTTTACGCCCCACGCTAGAGGAGGTGAAGAGGATGCGCCCGTCATTGGATTGTCGTAGCATGGGTAACAGGGCACGGGTGAGATAAAATGCCGCGTTAACGTTTACCTGCATAACAGTGTCCCAGGTACCTTCGGCGTAGCTTTCAATGGGGGTAATATCACCGAGTAGGGCGGCATTATGCACCAAACCATCCAAGCGCCCGAATTCTTTGGTGAGCATGCCGGCAAGCTCATGGAACTGTTCTGCGGTGGCCACGGCAAGGTTCATGGGTACTAAGGCAGGTTGTGGTAGCCCCTCTGCTTCTATTTGGTCGTATACTTGTTCAAGTTTTTCGGGAGTGCGGCCTAATAAAATAATCGTCGCCCCTTGGCGCGCTAGCGCTAAGGCCAACGCTTTGCCAATGCCGTCGCCAGCGCCTGTGATTAGAAAGATGCGGTCTTTAAATGTGTCGGTGGGGCAGACGTACTGATAGGCGGCTTCTTGAATCGCAGCGATATCCATAAAAATTCCTCGGTTATTCGGTTTCGTCACTGTTCTCGTGGGCGCGTGTGGAGGCTAAGCCAAGCCGCACTAGTAGCTCCTCCGCATGTTCTGCATAGGCGTCGGCGTTCCAGCTTTGCGGGTCTTCCGCATCGTGTAAATAGCCGTAAGTGACTGCAATGGTAGCCATGTTTGCGCGTCGCCCTGCTTCGATATCCCGAAGGTGGTCGCCAATGTAGCAACACTGTTCGGGCGCCACTCCAAGTTCCGCTGCGGCTTTTAAGAGGCCTTCAGGGTGAGGCTTGCGTTCGCTTACGTGGTCAGGACAGATAACGGTTTTGGCATTTTTGTTGAGGCCTAAATGTTGCAAAATCGGGGTGGTGAAGCGCTCTGGTTTATTGGTCACTATGCCCCAAGGTATGTTGGCTTCATCGAGAGCATTTAGCACCTCGCTCATGCCGGGGAAAAGCTGTGTGTTGGCGGCTGGGTTTGCGTGGTAATTTGCGAGCAATGTCTTAAGCTGATGATCAAACTCTGGGTCTTCTGGCGACATGTCAAACGCAAGGCTCACCATAGCTGCGGCACCGTCCGAGACCACGGTACGTAGTTGGCTGAGGTGAATAAGAGGGCGCCCTGCTGCATGAAGCTGTTGGTTGAGCAGCTGATGAAAAGCTGGGGCGGTATCAAGTAGGGTGCCGTCTAAGTCAAATAAAACCGCTTTAATCATGTTTCACCGCGTGGATAAAATAGTTCACTGATACATCGCGGTTTAGGCGATATACCTGTGTGACTGGGTTGTAAGTCATGCCTGTGGTATCACGCACGGCGAGGCCAGCGTCGCGGCTCCACTGTGCGAGCTCAGAAGGGCGGATGAACTTAGCGTACTCATGAGTGCCTCGGGGTACAAGGTTAAGCACATATTCCGCCCCCACAATGGCAAACATAAAGGATTTGGGGTTACGATTGATTGTGGAGAAGATGACATGGCCGCCTGGCTTCACCAAGGTGGCACAAGCATTAACAATGGCAGCAGGGTTAGGTACATGCTCGAGCATCTCAAGGCAGGTGACTACGTCGTACTGAGCGGGGCGCTGCGACGCTAGTTCCTCGGCGGGTATTTGTAAATATTCCACGTCTACGCCAGTTTGCTCAGCGTGCTTGCGCGCCACTTCTAATGGTGCGGCTCCCATATCAATTCCCGTTACCTTGGCGCCGCGAAGCGCCATGCCCTCGGATAGCAAGCCGCCACCGCAGCCCACATCCATGACGGTTTTGCCTGGTAGGCGTACAATCTCATCAATATAATTTAAGCGCAGTGGATTAATTTCATGCAAGGGGCCAAATTCACCTGAAGGGTCCCACCATTTGTCAGCCAAGGCTTCAAATTTAGCAATTTCTTGTGTGTCCACATTGGGGGTGTGTTGGCTTTGAGTGGTCATTCACTTCTCCTGTGTTGTGGCATCCAAGTTTGTGGCGCCGGCAACCATAAATATCATGATGAGTGAGTATAGCTGAGACGGTGCGGGAATAAACCCAGACGCAATAAAGAATTAAATGCGTAGACGTCTTGTAGGTTCATTCGGCCGCGCTTGTGGTATGCTATAGCACTTTTGATGCAGCGCTTAGATAGGTATCAAGTATTCTTAGGAAATCGCCATGCCCGAGCGGTGACTGGCAACCCAATAGCGCGCAGACATATTCGCTAGCCCAAAAGCAAGGGGAATAGATACACCATGACGGATCTCGCTAGAGAAGTAACACCAGTCAATATTGAAGAAGAATTAAAACAATCCTATTTGGATTACGCCATGAGCGTAATTGTGGGGCGTGCTTTGCCCGATGTGCGCGATGGTTTAAAGCCAGTGCATCGTCGAGTTCTGTTCGCTATGCGAGAGCTAAGTAACGATTGGAATAAGCCCTATAAAAAATCTGCCCGTGTGGTGGGGGATGTGATTGGTAAATACCACCCCCATGGCGACTCAGCAGTGTATGACACCATAGTGCGTATGGCGCAGCCTTTTTCTTTGCGATACATGCTAGTGGATGGGCAGGGTAACTTTGGTTCAGTAGATGGTGACTCCCCAGCGGCGATGCGTTATACCGAAGTGCGTATGGCGAAAATTGCCCATGAATTGTTGGCTGATTTAGATAAAGAAACCGTCGATTTTGTCGATAACTACGATGGCTCAGAAACCATACCCGATGTGTTGCCCACACGCGTGCCTAACCTATTGGTAAACGGTTCATCCGGTATTGCGGTGGGAATGGCCACCAATATTCCACCCCATAACTTAGGTGAAGTGATTGACGGCTGCCTTGCGTTAATCGATGACCCCGAATTAAGCATTGATGGTTTGATGGAATATATCCAAGGCCCTGATTTTCCAACCGCGGGGATTATTAATGGCCGTGCCGGCATAGTGCAGGCTTACCGCACAGGTCGTGGGCGCGTATATATGCGTGCCAAGGCAGAAATCGAGCCACGCAGCGGCGATCGTGAGTCCATTGTTATCACTGAGATTCCTTATCAAGTGAATAAGGCACGCTTAATTGAGCGTATTGCCGAGCTAGTCAAAGAAAAGAAAATTGAAGGCATCACCGAGCTGCGCGACGAATCTGATAAAGAGGGAATGCGTATTGTGATTGAGCTGCGCCGTGGCGAAAACGCAGACGTGGTGCTCAATAACTTGTACACCCAAACTCAGCTTGAAAGCGTGTTTGGTATCAATATGGTGGCCTTAGAGCATGGCCAGCCAAAATTGATGAACCTCAAGCAAGTACTTGAGGCTTTTGTGCGTCACCGTCGTGAGGTGGTAACGCGCCGTACCGTTTATGAATTGCGCCGTGCCCGCGAGCGCGGCCATATTTTAGAAGGTTTGGCGGTAGCGTTAGCTAATATCGACCCAGTCATTGAGTTGATTAAGGCGTCTCCTTCTGGCGCTGAAGCCCGTGAGCGTTTGCTGGCGCGGGGTTGGTTGCCGGGCGAGGTGATTGGCATGCTTGAGCGTGCCGGCGGCGAAGATGCTTGCCGTCCCGAAGGCTTGGCTGAGCAGTATGGCCTACGTGATGGCCAGTACTGGTTATCAGAAGAGCAGGCTCAAGCTATCCTCGATTTACGCTTACAGCGCTTGACTGGCATGGAGCAAGAAAAGCTAGTTAAGGATTACCAAGAGTTACTCGAAAAAATTCAAGAGTTTTTATTGATTCTAGGCGACCCCGAGCGTCTGCTTAATGTGATTCGCGAAGAGTTGCGAGCCGTGCGTGAGGAATATAGCGATGAGCGCCGTAGTGAAATTCAAACTTCGCGCCATGATTTTTCCATGGAGGACTTGATCGCTGAGGAAACAGTGGTGGTCACCTTGTCTAAGGGTGGATACGCCAAAATGCAATCTATCGATACCTATCGAGCTCAGCGTCGTGGTGGCCGTGGTATAGCGGCAACACAAGTGAAAGACGATGATTATGTCGAGCATCTACTGATTGCAGGCACCCACGATACCCTGCTGTGTTTCACCAGCGCGGGTAAAGTGTATTGGCTCAGGGTGTTTGAGCTGCCTCAGGGCAGCCGTGGCTCTCGTGGCCGACCTATCGTAAACTTGATTCCTGCTTTGGAAGCTGATGAGCGCATTACTTCTATTCTGCCCTTGAGCAAAGAAGAAGTTAGCCATGCAGAAGCAAATTATGCCGCAGACCGCGCAGACGACGCGGATGTGGAAGACGAGCGCTATATCTTTATGGCCACAAGCAACGGCACTGTGAAAAAAGTAGTGGCCCGTGCATTTAGTCGCCCCCGTTCAAATGGGTTGATTGCGATTGAGTTGGAAGAGGGCAACGAGCTGGTGAATGTGGCGCTCACCCATGGCGATAACGACATTATGTTGGTGTCGGATAATGGTAAAGCTGTGCGCTTCCATGAAGAAAATGTTCGCGCCATGGGTCGTACTGCACGCGGTGTGCGCGGCATGCGAATCCATGAAGGCGAAAAAGTAATTGCCTTGATAGTGCCAGAAGAAGGCGGGCAGCTATTAATTGCTTCTGAGAATGGCTACGGTAAGCGCACCGATGTGGAAGAATTTGCAGTGCGTGGTCGCGGTACCCAAGGGGTAATAGCCCTGGTGATTAACGAGCGCAATGGTGTGCCAGTGGGCGCAACCCAAGTGTTTGGCGGTGAAGATATTATGCTGATATCGAACCAAGGCACCTTGGTGCGTACGCGGGTAGATGAGGTGAGTCAGCTTGGCCGTAATACACAGGGCGTGCGTTTGATTCGCCTTGGTGAGGGAGAGCGTCTCGTGGGTTTGGAACCTATTCCTGATTTAGATGAAGAGGATGCCAACGAAGAGAGCGCAACCGAAGAAACCACAGAGTAGTTCCTTTTAGTTGCCCCTGTTAGCGCCTTGCAGCCCTAGCAGGGGCGTAATAGTATCGCCACAAAACCCATTGCTTTGGGCGTTATCGTCAACAAAATAGGTGAAAACCACATGACCCGTGCCTATAACTTTTGCGCAGGCCCCGCAAGCTTGCCCACCGACGTTCTTGAACAAGCTTCTCGTGAAATGCTGGACTATCAGGGTCGCGGCCTTTCGGTGATGGAGATGAGTCATCGCTCCAATGAGTATGCAGAAATTGCTCACCAAGCGGAGCAGGATTTGCGGGAGCTATTAGCCATCAGTGATGACTATGCGGTACTCTTTTTGCAAGGGGGTGCTAGCTTACAGTTCAGCATGGTGGCGCTTAATTTAATGGGCGAAAACGGCGGGGCGGCGTATGTGAACACAGGCCAATGGTCGGCAAAAGCCATTGCTGAGGCGGGGCGCTACGGAAAAGTACAAGTGGTGGCGAGCAATAGCGCGCAACGCGGTCTCACCATTCCTCTGCAAGACACCTGGGAGCCTTTAGCAGATAACACTGCTTATTTGCATTACACCCCCAACGAAACCATTGGCGGAGTGGAGTTTGATTTTATCCCCGAGGTGGACGTGCCCCTAGTGGCGGATTTTTCATCAAGCATTTTGTCAGAGCCGCTAGATGTTAATCGTTTCGGAGTAATTTATGCGGGCGCACAAAAAAATATTGGCCCAGCAGGGCTAGTCATCGCCATTGTCCGCAAGGATTTGCTTGGTAAGGCTCAAGCGCAAACCCCAACGCTGTTGGATTATAGCGTTCATGCCAAGCACGGCTCCATGTACCACACCCCACCCACTTATTCTTGGTATTTGGCGGGCTTAGTGTTCCAGTGGTTGAAAAAACAAGGCGGATTAAGCGCCATGGCCGATATCAACCAGCGCAAAGCTAAAAAGCTATACGACTATATTGATAACAGTGGTTTTTATAGCAATCCCATTGAGCCTCGCTTCCGCAGCCGCATGAATGTGCCGTTTATATTGGCAGACAGCCAACTCGATGAGGCTTTCTTGGCGGGGGCGGATGAGGCGCGCTTGCTAAACCTAAAAGGCCACCGCTCTGTGGGGGGAATGCGTGCCAGTATTTACAATGCCGTGCCCGAGGCGGGTATCGATGCGCTCATTGATTACATGAAGGACTTTGCTCAAAAAAATGGCTGATTCAGATTTAGCGCAATTGCGCCAACAAATTGATTCCATCGACGAACAGCTATTAGAGCTGCTTAATCAACGTGCTGCTGTGGCCCTCGATGTGGGTAAGGTGAAAGAAAGCGACCCTAACGCCATTTTCTTCCGCCCCGAGCGTGAAGCGCAAGTGTTGCGGAAAGTAAAAGAGCTAAACAAGGGGCCTCTGGATGGCGAAACCGTTGCGCGCTTATTCCGCGAGATCATGTCCGCCTGCTTAGCCTTAGAAGAGCCTATGAAAATTGCTTTTCTAGGCCCTGAGGGCACTTTCACCCAGCAAGCAGCACTCAAGCACTTTGGTCAATCGGTAAAAACCCTGTCCTTGGGCACCATTGATGATGTGTTCCGTGAAGTGGCATCGGGTGCAGTAAACTATGGTGTTGTGCCCGTGGAAAATTCCACCGAAGGAGTAGTGAATCATACTCTCGATAGCTTTATGGACACGTCCCTTAAAATTTGTGGCGAAGTGGATTTGCGAATTCACCACCACTTGCTAAGCGGTCCGCAAACGCGTGAAGAAAGTATTACCCGCGTGTATGCCCATCAACAGACCTTTGCTCAATGCCGCAAGTGGCTGGATGCACATATGCCGCACCTTGAGCGTGTGGCGGTGAGCTCAAATGGCGAAGCAGCCAAACGCTTGCGTGATGAGTGGAATGCCGTGGCTATCGCTGGAGAAATGGCAGCGGAGCTTTACGGCCTTAAAATTTTGCGGGAAAAAATTGAAGACTGGCCTGACAACACCACGCGCTTCATTATCATTGGCCGCGAAGATGTTGCGCCGTCGGGTAAAGATAAAACTAGCATGTTGGTGCGTATGAAAAACCAGCCGGGCGCCCTTTATCACGTACTAAAGCCATTTAACGATAATGGTGTGGACCTAACTCGTGTGGAATCACGTCCTTCGCGCAGCGGCAACTGGAGCTACGTGTTTTTTATTGATTGCTTGGGCCATCAGCAAGATGAAGCGTTGGCTAAAGTCATTCAAGAATTACAACAACAGGCACTTGATGTGCGTCTGCTGGGCTCTTATCCGGTAGCTGAGATTTAAGCTGCTGTTGAGCGCATCAGTATTGGGAGCTTTTATGTCACAGGATTTTGTTGCCCTCGCCAATGAGGGAGTGCAAGCGCTTAAGCCTTATGAACCCGGCAAGCCCATTGAGGAGCTAGAGCGCGAGCTGGGCATCACCGATATTATCAAGCTTGCTAGCAATGAAAGCCCTTTGGGGCCATCGCCAAAGGCGCTGCGCGCAGCGCAAGAGGCTTTATTGGATTTGCATCGCTATCCAGATGGTTCTGGCCATCGCTTAAAAACCGCCTTGGCTAAAAAACTTGGTGTAAACAGTGAGCAAATTACTTTAGGTAACGGCTCTAATGACGTGTTGGATTTGGTGGCTCGTTGCTGGCTTAAGCCGGGTGATGAGCTTGTTTTTAGCCAATATGCTTTCGCTGTGTACCCCATTGCTGCGTTGTCGTGCAACGCCAAACCAGTGGTGGTGCCAGCAAAAAACTATGGCCATGATTTAGATGCCATGCTGGCGGCCATTACCGACAAAACCCGTATTATTTGTATCGCCAACCCCAATAATCCCACTGGCACCTGGTTGGACGCTAACAGCCTAGAGGCCTTTTTGGCAGATGTGCCTAGCCATATTTTGGTGGTGTTGGATGAGGCGTATTTTGAATATGTGGAAGAGAGCGATTACCCCGATGGCTTGGCATTCTTACAACAGCATCCCAATGTTATCGTGGCGCGCACTTTCTCTAAAATGTATGGTTTGTCGGGTCTGCGTGTGGGTTATGCCATATCGAGTCCAGAAATCGCTAACGTGCTGAATCGCGTACGTCACCCATTTAATTGCAATAGTATCGCCTTGGCCGCCGCTGAAGCTGCTCTTGATGATGAAGAATATGTGGCTGAAAACCTGCGTCTTAACCGTGAAGGGCTAGTGCAGGTGTCGCAGGGCTTAGCAGAGCTAGGTTTAACGGTGATTCCATCTGTGGCTAATTTTATTGCCTTTGATTGTGGCCAAGAAGCAGCGCCAGTGTTTAATGCCTTGCTTAAAGAGGGGGTGATTACCCGTCCGTTAGCTGGGTATCAAATGCCAAATCACTTGCGCGTTTCTATTGGTCTGCCAGAAGAAAACCAGCGTTTTCTACAAGCGCTTAAAAAGGTGCTCGCCTAATGTTTCATAAGGTTGCTGTCATTGGCCTCGGGTTGATTGGTGGCTCTTTTGCAGCAGCCATAAAACAACGTGGGCTTGCTCAGCAGGTGGTGGCTGGTGTGCGCTCGAAGCGCACCCTGCAGCTGGGGCTGGCTTTGGGGCACATTGACGCTGGCAGTGATGATTTAGCCGAGGTGGTAAAAGATGCCGATGTCGTGTTTGTGTCGGTGCCCGTGTCTGCCATGGAAGCTGTGTTTCGCGCCATGAAGCCAGGGTTAAGCAGCACGGTAATTATTACTGATGGCGGCAGTGTGAAAGGCAATGTTATTCAAGCGGCGATAAATGCACTGCCTGAGTTTTTGCCACAAGTGGTACCGGGTCATCCGATTGCCGGTAAAGAGAAAAGTGGTGTGGAAGCCGCAGATGGCAACTTGTATGAAAAACATCGGGTAATTTTGACCCCTATGGAGCAAACGTTGCCCCAAGCCACGCAGAAAATAACAGCATTGTGGCAGGCGCTGGGAGCGGAAGTGTTGTGCATGAGCGCCGATGAGCACGATAAAGTGCTTGCTGAAACCAGTCATTTGCCCCATCTCATTGCGTTTTCGCTTGTGGATACCTTGGCGCGCCAAGGGGATTCCATGGAAATTTTTCGTTATGCCGCGGGTGGCTTCCGTGATTTTACGCGTATCGCTTCAAGCGACCCCATCATGTGGCATGATATTTTTTTAGAAAATAAAGCCGCGGTGTTAGCCGCCACGGATTTATTCACCGAGGGTTTAGCACAATTTAGGCAGTTTGTTGCACAAGCCGATTCTGCAGAGCTCCTCGGTATTATGACGCGCGCTAATTCAGCTCGCCGTCATTTTTTGGCCATGAGCGCCAACACCGCTTATTCCACAGTGCAACCTAATTTGGATGAAACTGCCATGTCTGCTGATTCTCAAGCCTCACAAGCTAACCCCACCTTTGTGGTGAACCCCGGTGGCACGGTAAAAGGTGAGGTGCGTTTGCCCGGTGATAAATCCATTTCTCACCGTTCCATTATGTTAGGCGCCCTTGCTGAAGGCACCACCAAAGTAGAAGGCTTTTTAGAAGGGGAAGATGCCCTTGCCACTATTCAGGCGTTTCGTGATATGGGCGTGGTAATTGAGGGTCCCCAAGCAGGCAAAGTAACTGTGCATGGCGTGGGCTTGCATGGTTTAAAAGCACCCAGCCGCAGTCTTTACATGGGTAACTCCGGCACCACTATGCGCTTGCTCATGGGGTTGTTGTCTGGCCAACAATTCGATACCCAGCTCACGGGGGACGAGTCCTTAACTAAGCGCCCCATGGAGCGCGTGGCTAAACCCCTGCGCGAGATGAACGCAGTGATTAACACCTCGGATGGCACGCCACCTGTGGATATTCATGGCGCGCAAGCGCTTAAACCCATTAGCTACCAGATGCCAATGGCGTCCGCGCAGGTTAAATCAGCCATTATGCTTGCGGGCTTATACGCGGATGGTGTCACCGAAGTGATTGAACCCGCTCCTAGCCGCGACCACACGGAGCGCATGTTGGCCGGTTTTGGTTACCCCGTTGAGCGCGATGGTAATCGCGTGCGTGTTACCGGCGGTGGACGCTTAACCGCTTGCGAGCTTGAAGTGCCGGCGGATATTTCTTCAGCAGCTTTTTTTATGGTGGCTGCCTGCATCGCCCCCGGTTCCGATTTGACCCTGCGTCACGTGGGCATTAACCCCACCCGCACCGGTATTATCGATATTTTAAAACTCATGGGCGCAGATATTACTATCGAGAATGAGCGCGATAGCGGCGGAGAGCCCGTAGCAGATATTCGCGTACGTTATGCTCAGCTCAAGGGTATCCGTATTCCAGAAGAGCTTGTCCCTTTGGCCATCGATGAATTTCCGGTGCTGTTTGTGGCCGCGGCTACGGCAGAAGGCGAAACCGTATTAACAGGCGCAGAAGAACTGCGAGTAAAAGAATCGGACCGAATCCAAGTGATGGCCGATGGCCTGGCTTCTTTTGGTGTGGACGTAGAAACCTTTGCTGATGGTCTGCGCATTGTGGGCCAAGAAAGTTACGGTGGCGGTGAGGTGGAAAGCCACCACGACCACCGCATCGCCATGAGCTTTACGGTGGCAGCACTTAGGGCCACTGCGCCAATTACTATTCATGGCTGCGGTACCGTGGCAACTTCTTTCCCTGGGTTTGCGGAGTTAGCGAATCATGTGGGCCTCAATGTAGAGGTGCAGGCATGAGCCAAGTCCCCGTTATTACCATTGATGGCCCTGTTTCATCAGGAAAAGGAACAGTCGCTGCTGCTGTGGCGAAAGCTTTGGGTTGGCATTTGCTCGATTCGGGCGCCATCTATCGTGTGCTTGGCTATTACGCACAAAGTGAAAATGTGGCGCTGGATGATGCGGAAGCTTTGGTAAAACTTGCTAAAAACTTGCCATTGGCATTTCAGCAGAATGCAGCAGGTGAGGTGCAGGTATTTTTAGCTGGCGAGGACGTGGGGCGCACCATTCGCCAAGAAAGCGTAGGTGAGCTCGCTTCCCAAGTGGCGGTGATTCCTGCAGTTCGCGAGGCTTTGCTTAAGCGCCAGCAAGATTTTGCCCAACTTCCTGGGTTAGTGGCTGATGGTCGTGACATGGCGACTGTGGTGTTTCAGCAGGCACCACTTAAAATTTATTTGACTGCTAGCGCCGAAGAACGTGCAAAAAGACGCTATCAACAGTTGAGTGAGAAGGGGTTTAGTGCTAACCTCTCGCACCTTATTGAGGAGATCCGCGCTCGGGATGAACGCGATACTCAGCGCACTGTGGCGCCCTTAAAGCCTGCAGCAGATGCCATCGTTATAGATAGCACGGCCATGAGTGTAGCAGACGTCGTTAACCAAATCCTTAATGAAGCTCGAGCACGCCACTTGGTGGCCGAGCAGTAGCAATATAGATTGCGTAGCGGAAGGGGGTACTTTGGCCGTAAATGCAAACCAGCAAGGCCAGGTGCTAACCCAGACATTAGCTGACCATATCTGCTGGTTGATATGGCGATATATCTAAAACACAGGTATTTAACACATGACCGAAAGCTTTGCCGAACTGTTTGAAGCCAGTTTAAAAGACCTCGATGTAGCTCGTGGCTCCATCATCACCGGTACTGTTGTTGCTATTGATAGCGACTGGGTAACCGTTAACGCCGGCCTAAAATCTGAAGGCGTTATTCCCCGTGAAGAATTCTTAAACGAAGCAGGCGAATTAGAAGTTGCCGTTGATGATGAAGTAGAAGTAGCGGTAGATGCCATCGATGATGGTATGGGCTTAACTCGTTTATCCCGTGAGAAAGCTAAGCGCGCTGAAATTTGGACTGAGCTTGAAGCGGCGTTTGATAAAGAAGAAATTATTCAAGGCCAAATCAGCGGCAAGGTGAAAGGTGGTTTCACCGTTGATATCGGTCTTATTCGTGCTTTCTTACCCGGCTCTTTAGTGGACATTCGCCCCGTGCGCGATGTGGCTCACCTCGAAAATAAAGACCTAGAATTCAAAGTTATCAAGTTAGATCCCAAGCGCAACAACGTGGTGGTTTCCCGTCGTGCCGTGATGGAAGCTGAGCACAGCGCCGAGCGCGAGCAGCTGCTTGAGAACTTACAAGAGGGTATCGCCCTTAAAGGTATCGTTAAGAACCTCACCGATTACGGTGCGTTCGTTGATCTTGGCGGTATTGATGGCTTGCTTCACATTACCGATATGGCATGGCGTCGCATCAAGCACCCAAGCGAAATCGTAGAAGTGGGTCAAGAAATCGAAGTTAAAGTATTGAAGTTTGACCGCGAAAAAATGCGTGTTTCCTTGGGTCTCAAGCAGCTTGGCGAAGATCCATGGCACGATATTGTTGCCCGTTACCCTGAGGGTACCCGCGTTCAAGCGAAAGTTACCAACCTTACCGATTATGGTTGCTTTGCTGAAATCGAAGAAGGTGTTGAAGGGTTGGTTCACGTATCCGAAATGGATTGGACCAACAAGAACATTCACCCATCTAAAGTGGTTTCCATTGGCGATGAAGTAGAAGTAATGATTCTTGATATTGATGAAGTACGTCGTCGTATTTCTCTTGGTATCAAGCAGTGCCAGGAAAACCCATGGGATGCCTTTGATAACAAGTTCAGCAAGGGCGATCGCATCAGCGGTAAGATTAAGTCCATCACCGACTTTGGTATCTTTATTGGCCTAGAAGGCGGCATTGACGGTTTAGTTCACCTGTCTGATATTTCTTGGGAAGAGTCCGGCGAAGATGCAGTGCGCAACTTCTCTCGCGGTGATGAGCTAGAAACTGTAATTCTTTCAGTGGATGCAGAGCGTGAGCGCATCTCCTTAGGAATCAAGCAGTTGACAGACGATCCTTTTGCTCAGTATGTTGCTACTAACGAACGTAATGCTATCGTCACTGGTACCATTACTGCAGTGGATGCTAAAGGTGCCACGATTGAGTTAGCTGAAAATGTTGAAGGTTATTTACGTGTTAGCGAGATTAGCCGTGAGCGCGTTGAAGATGCGTCAACAGTGCTAAACGAAGGCGATCAAGTGGAAGTAAAAATCATTGCCATTGATCGCAAATCTCGTAGCATTAACTTGTCCATTCGTGCTAAGGATGCCGACGAAGAGCGCGAAGCGCTTGAAGGCTTAAAGCAAGACGATGGCCAAGCACCTAAAACCATTGGTGACCTAATTAAGGCACAAATGGAAGGCAACGAATAATAATGGCTGTACCTCCTCGAGCCGCGCTATTTGCGCGGCTCTTGGCCAGGCGGCCGAGAGGAGAGAGTTAGTATGGCAGTCAATAAATCAGATCTTATTGAGCGCATTTATGAGCGCCAACCCCACCTAACCCCCAAAGATGTTGAAGTAGCGGTTAAAACCATCGTCGATGGCATGGCCGAAGCCTTGGCTTCTGGCGGGCGCATTGAAATTCGTGGTTTTGGTAGCTTTGTGCTTAACTATCGTGCACCACGCACTGGGCGCAACCCGCGCACTGGCGAAGCTGTTGAGCTTTCTGGTCGTTATGTCCCGCATTTTAAACCCGGTAAGCAACTGCGCGAAGACGTTGATCGGTCTCGAACGAATAATCCTGATGAAGCCGCTGGCGAAGGGCGTAATGCCAACCTTCCTAGCTTGCCTCCCGTGGAATAATAGAAGTAAGTAAAGGGGTCTAAGATGAAGCCTTTCCGTTGGCTGCTGCGTGTAATGCTTGTTGTGCTCGTGATCGTTATTTTTTTCGGCAGCTTGTTATTGCTGTTGGCTAATCCACAAGAGGTTTCACTCACCTCCTTGGTCTTTGTGAAACCGTTTGAGGCGGCCCTCGGACAATGGTTAGTATTGTTCTTTTTGGCCGGTGTAGTGTTAGGTGGCGCCTTTGGTTATGTGGCTGGACGCTTGTTGTTTTACAGAAAACAAGATAAGCAGGAGCAAAAAGCTCTTAGCAAAACTAACTAAACCAAGTAAACTTTCGGCATTTAACTGTTCCGTTAGGATTAGGCTCTTATGCAAACCACCAGCCCCATTATCGTTGCTCTTGATTACCCTGATGCTAGCCAAGCTCTTGCCATGGCACAGCGATTAAATCCTTCTGATGTGCGTTTGAAGGTGGGCAAAGAGCTGTTCACTGCGGCAGGGCCAGCGTTGGTGGAATCACTACAACAGCTAGGTTTTGAGCTGTTCCTCGACCTCAAATTCCACGATATACCGAACACTGTGGCGGGGGCGCTAAAGAGTGCCGCAGGGCTCGGCGTATGGATGGTTAATGTGCATGCAAGTGGTGGCAGGCGCATGCTAGAAGCCGCCGCGAATGCAATATCACAGGTGTCGAATCCACCCTTGCTAACAGCAGTTACTGTGCTCACTAGTATGGGGGTGGAAGAGCTAGGTGAAGTGGGCATCACGGCAACTCCAGCCGAGCAGGTTAAGCGCCTTGCCTTACTCGCTCAGAGTGTGGGCATTGAGGGTGTAGTGTGCTCGGCTCAAGAAGCACAGATGCTGCGCCAGGCGTGTGGCGATGATTTTTTATTAGTAACCCCAGGTATTCGCCCCGCAGGTAGCCAAAAAGACGACCAAACACGCATTATGACGCCGCAAGAAGCGCAGCAAGCAGGCGTGAACTACATGGTAATTGGTCGTCCTATTACCCAGGCCGCTGAACCGAGCGCGGCAGCTTATCATATCCTTCAAAGTCTTCAGTAAATTGCTGACGTAATCTTCCTCTTTTAGCAGACATCGATTTTTTAGTGCTTAGCCTAAGCTGTGTTTACCCAGCACGGTAAACCTAGCTGGAGTGATTTTCTCAATGTTAAGGAGCACTACTATGATGCGTACGCACTTTATTTCAAAACTACGTTCTTGCTTTGCAGTAATGGTGTTATTGCTAGGGTTTGTTGCGCTGCCTGCCATGGCGGAGCCTGTGTTAGCGGCCAGCAAGCCCACTGTAAATATCAATACGGCCTCCGCACAGGAACTGGCCGAGGGATTGGTTGGAGTGGGTCCAGCTAAAGCAGAAGCCATAGTGCAATATCGTGAGAAGCATGGCCCATTTGAGTCTGCTACTGACTTAGGTCAAGTTAAAGGGATAGGGCCAAGTACGTTAGAAAAGAACCTGCCTCACTTGGAGGTGCAGTAGTAATTTGGTGATGGAGCCTAGTTCACTAGGCTCCATCTTTCGCCCCTACATTGTGTAATGAGTCGATTTCAGCGAAAATAGCGCCTCAAACTTATGCCCTGCGAGCCGCTGAGTGGCTTGCCTCACCAATGTAGAATTCAATGGCTGACTCTAAATTTCTTCAAGAAGTAAATCGACGCAGAACCTTTGCAATTATTTCTCACCCCGATGCGGGTAAGACCACTATCAATGAAAAAT
>Ga0209487_1000836_pt1 | contig 27007 bp, 23 predicted proteins | sample Poulit2012_FD_187524 | JGI IMG/M metagenome (GOLD analysis project Ga0209487, IMG submission 187524) | Agricultural soil microbial communities from Georgia to study Nitrogen management - Poultry litter 2012 (SPAdes) (version 2) | ecosystem: Environmental > Terrestrial > Soil > Agricultural land...
GGTGATCACCCGATCGTTGCCGCGCTGCCGCCGCAGGTGCACGAATGAACCGCTCCAGTACCGCTGCGGCCCCGCCCCGGGGGCACGTGAATCCCCAGGCGCCGGGATCGGCCAATCACGCGCCCACCGCGGACTCCTTCAAGGACATTTTCAGCACCCACCCTGCGGGGGTGGCGCTGGTGACGGCGACCGATGAGTCCGGACCGGTCGGACTGACCGTCTCCTCGGTGGCTTCGGTCAGTCCAGACCCGGCGGCGCTGTCCTTCTCCTTGACGTCAGCGCGTGGCAGTGCTGCCGGCATCTTGCACGCGGGCACGTTCGTGGTGCACCTACTGAACGAGAAACACTCCGGGTTGGCGGCCACGTTCGCCCGTTCCGGTGCCGCGCGGTTCACCCCCGAGCAAGGCTGGTCCGGTCTGCCCAGCGGTGAGCCCTTCCTGCCCAGCGCCCGGTGGGCGTTGCGCTGTGCTCCGATCCAAACGGTGTCGGTAGGCCCATCGGAACTGATGATTGCCGAGGTACTCCAGATGTACCAGGGTCCGCCGGGTCAGCCCCTGGTCTATTACGAGCGCGAGTTCCGTACGCTGACCTGACCTGACCTGACCTGACCTGACCTGACCTGACCGGCCGCCCAGGCCCGACCGGCCCCAGGCCCGACCGGCCCCAGGGTGGACCGCGCTGGCCAGGGCACGCGTGCAGGAGCGCCCGGTCCGATCGACCGCGGCGCCTGCGAGGCGGAACTCGCCCTGGGCTTGCTTACCCTCGGACCCGTAGCACCAGCGCGCGGTGATCGACCCGCACCGAAAACGCCTGGGTCTCGCCGATCAGGTCCCCGTCAACCTGGATCGGCTCGGGCTCGGGGCAGCGCACGTGTACATCCCGGCCGCGCCAGAAGGTGATCGAGGAGGTGCTCCAGGTGCCCGACTCGCGGCGCACACCCAAACCTTGCAGCACCACCTTGCCGAACAACGAGGCCCATCCGATGACCGAGCGGCGGGTATCGATCGCAGCGATATCGAGCCATCCGTCGTCGAGTTCGGCGTCCGGGAACAGCACCATCCCCCCGGGTAGCCGGCCGCAGTTCGCGAACAACAGCGTGCGCAGCCGCAATTGGTGTGCCGGCGCGTCGCCGAGCTGCATCTGGACCTTGATCTTGCGTCCGTGCAGATGCTGAACACCCGCGAAGAAGTAGGCAAACCACCCCACCCGGGCCTTCAGATCATCATCGGCGCCGGCGACCATCGCCGCATCGAACCCGATGCCTCCCATCACGAGGAACAGGTGCTCATTGCGCCTCGCCAACGCATCCGGCGGCACCTTCTCCACCGACCCGGCCGCGTCCTGACCCTCATCCGGCCCGGTCCCGGGCGGTCGGGCCTGGGCGGCGTCGACCCCTTCCACCTGCTCCACCGAGAGCAGTTCCCGCGGCCGGATCCACCCGACGTCGATCGGTTGCTCCGTCCCGGTCAGTGCCGTGTGGATGAGGCCGCGGGTGTCCTCCAGTGGAAGGTCCACGTTGCGTGCCAGCAGATTGCCGGTGCCCATCGGTACCAGGCCCATGGGCACGCCGGTACCCGCCAAGGCGGTCGCCACCGCACGGACGGTGCCGTCGCCGCCGACGGCCACCACCACCGACGCGCGCTCGGCCAGCGCCCGCTCCGCCTGCCCCAGGCCCGGGTCCTGCACCGTGGTGGTGAACCACAGCGGCTCACCCAGGCCCAGTTCCTGGCACGTGGCATGGACGATGGAGCGGAACCGTTCCAGGTGGGTAACCTTCACCGGGTTCACCACGAAAGCAGGGGGGCCGGAGCCGTGTTCTTGACGCAGTCGCTCCACCTCGGCGAGCGCGGGCACCCTGGCGCCGCGGATGCGGATCCACCGCAGCACCAGCATTCCGACGATCACTGCCGCCAGGGCGAGCACCAAGGCGATGATGCTGACCCACTGCTCCCACGTCATAACGCCTCAAACTAGCGCCCGCAGCCACTCACGGCACCTACCGGACGTCTCGGGTCCGGCGTCCGCGCACGGTCGGGGCACCCGCCGACCGATCACCTGCACGGCGATCGTGTGCTGGGACGGCGGCCTTGCGGACTGATCGATGGAGGGACTGACAGTTGTCGATCGGGGCTGACAGCACCGGGCGGCGCACGTCGTCGGCGGACGCCCGGCAACGATAGGCTGGACCGGGTGATCGACCTCAAACAGTTGCGCGAAGACCCGCAGACCGCCCGCGCGAGCCAGCAAGCCCGGCAGGCCGATCCGGCCCTGGTCGACCGGGTGCTTGCCGCCGATGAACACCGCCGGGCCACCCTGACCGCGTTCGAGTCCATGCGCGCGGAACACAAAGCGCTGTCCCGCAGCATCGGCAAGGCCTCACCTGAGGAGCGACCCCAGGTGCTCGAGCGCGCCAAGCAGATGGCCGAGGAGGTCAAGGCCGCCGGGGCCGCCGCGGACCAGGCCGCGGAGGAGTTGAAGGCACTCCTGTCGGAGTTCGGCAACATCGTCCACCCCGATGTGCCCGCCGGCGGCGAAGAGGACTACGCGGTGCTGTCCACCCACGGCACACCCCGGGACTTCGACGCCGAGGGGTTCGCGCCCAGGGACCACAAGGAACTGGGCGACATCCTCGGTGCAATCGACACCGAACGCGGCGCGAAGGTCTCCGGCGCCCGGTTCTACTTCCTCACCGGGGTTGGCGCCCGGTTGGAACTGGCGATCCTCAACGCCGCGATGGACAAGGCCATCTCGGCTGGGTTCACCCCGATGATCACGCCCACCCTGGTCACTCCCAAGGTGATGGACGGCACCGGGTTCCTCGGCGCCCACGCCGCAGAGGTCTACCACCTGCCCACCGACGACCTGTACTTGGTCGGCACCAGCGAGGTGCCCCTGGCCGGCTACCACGCCGATGAGATCATCGACCTGTCCGGGGGCCCCAAACGCTACGCCGGCTGGTCGGCCTGCTACCGGCGCGAGGCCGGTTCCTACGGCAAGGACACCCGCGGCATCATCCGCGTGCACCAGTTCCACAAGGTGGAGATGTTCACTTACACCCGCATCGAGGACGCCGAGGCCGAGCACGCCCGGCTGCTGGGCTGGGAGAAGGAAATGATGGACCTGATCGATGTGCCCTACCGCGTGATCGATTCCGCCGCCGGGGACCTGGGCCTATCAGCCACCCGCAGGTTCGACTGCGAGGCCTGGTTGCCGAGCCAGCAGCGCTGGCTGGAACTGACCTCCACCTCCAACTGCACCACGTTCCAGGCCCGCCGCCTCGGGGTGCGCGAACGCGGCGCGGACGGCACCCGCCCGGTAGCCACCCTCAACGGCACCTTGGGCACCACTCGGTGGATCGTAGCGATCCTGGAGAACCACCAGCAGGCGGACGGGTCGGTGACCGTACCGGAGGGGTTACGCCCCTACGTGGGCGGGATCGATACGTTCCACCCGATCGGCTGAGGCGATGTCCATGCACGACGGCGGCACTTCCCATGCCCGCCCGTCCCCTTCCGAGGGGGACAGGCCGGTGCCCGCAGCGGCTGGCCCGCCGGGGGACGGCGGCCCAGGAGGAGGTGCGTCGATGGACGGCGGCCCAGGCGGAGCCGTAGCGTCCGGCGCCGGACCGGTCGGCTTCGACGGCGCCACGATCACCGAGCCACCCCGGTTCCAAGGGCTTCCCGAAGGACTCCCCGGCGGGGAGGACCTGCTGGTGGCACTCGACATCGACGGCACGCTGCTCAGCCACGACGGCGCGCTGTCCCCGGCGGTGCACGAGGCGGTGCACGAGGTCGTCCGGTCGGGCGCGCAAGTGGTGCTCTCCACCGGCCGGTCGATCACCGCCGTCACCCCAGTACTGAAGCAACTGGGCCTGCACCACGGGTGGGCAGTGTGCTCCAACGGCGCCGTCACCGCCAAGCTGGCCCCGCGCTCGGCCCACGGTTACGAACTGGCCGACGTGATCACCTTCGACCCCGAACCCCCGCTACGGCTGCTGCACCGCCACCTGCCGGACGGGTTGTTCGCCGTCGAGGACGTGGGCGCAGGGTTCAAGGTCAACGCACCGTTCCCGCCCGGGGAACTGCTGGGACAGGTCCGCGTGGTGGACTTCGAGACCCTGTGCGCCCAACCAGCGGCCCGGGTGACGCTGCGCGCCCCGGATCTGGACGCCGACGACTTCCACGAACTGGTGGACCGCACCGGGTTGGACGGGGTGTCCTACGCGGTGGGATGGACCGCCTGGTTGGACATCCACCCCGAGGGGGTTTCCAAGGCCAGCGCGCTGGAGAAGGTGCGCCGGCACCTGGGCATCCGGCCCGGGGCGAGCGTTGCGGCCGGGGACGGCCGGAATGACATCGAGATGCTGGGATGGGCCGGCTTCGGAGTCGCCATGGGCGGGGCCGACGCCGAGACCGTGGCGGCTGCCGATGTCACCACCGCCGGGGTGCAGGACGACGGCGTGGTGCCGGTACTGCGCGCCATCGCCTCTCGGCGTGGGGCATCGTGACATGATTGCGCGCAAACTGGGCACTGCGGGGTGAACATGCCCGCGGTAAACGTGCCCGCGCGCAGGCTGGACACTCCCGTGTGACCATGCCCGGGGTGAACGTGCCCGCGCGCAGGCTGGACACTCCCGTGTGACCATGCCCGGGGTGAACGTGCCCGCGCGCAGGCTGGACACTCCCGTGTGACCATGCCCGCGCGCCACACGGTGGTGGGCTTCGGACGGTGAGGTCGGTTCAGGCCAGCCGCTGGGCCAGCATCTGCTTGCCGATCTCGGCGCCCTTCATGCTGTCCGCCTGGGCCTTGCGGAACAGGTCGGCCAGTTCGTTGTCGCCGTCCCGTTCGGCGTCCTCCACATACTGCTCCAGCCGCAGCGCGTTGGACAGGCAGGCCTCGGTGTACCAGAGCAGGTTGTAGTTCTTGTCCTTGGTGCCCGTGACGTGGCCGGTCTCGCTCATCTCGGCCTCCTTGGGTTGTGCGGATCGACGCGGTGTGCGCCGGTTTTCACTGTAGGTTCCGTGCGCGTGGCCCGCATGGTGAGCCGGTCAGGTCACCGGTTTGAGCGGGTCGTGTCCCAGCGACATCAACTGCCGGCGCCACTCGTCGTCGCCCGCGCGTGGCTCCAGCGCGTCGACCTCCTCGTCCTCTTCGGCGCGCAAGGTGCTGATCCGGTCCACCACCTCGGCCATGAGTTCCACGTCCTCTTCGTTCAGGTCTGTGCGCCGCTTGGTGAGGATGTTCAGCACGCCGCGTGAGCGTTCCGAGCCGGCTTGATCGGGGAACGCCTCGGCGGTCTCTCCCGCTTCGTCGGTGCTGAGCCACTCGCGCAACTCGCGGGAGGACATGTTCACCCACTGGTGGAAGGAGTCCCACAGTTCGTCGGTGACCGGTGAGTCAGCCACGGTCCGCCTCCGTCTTGGTTGGTTCCAGGGTCACCACCGACGGTAAGGGCGCGCGGTGGGGTCCGCATGCCCAGTACCCAGCCGCTCCAGGGGCCGCGTGTCTAGGCGGCTGCCTGTGCAAAGGCCACCGGGGGCCCGCATACTTACCCGGGGCCTGCATACCTAGAGGTCGTTCTGCGTCGGTGCGTGCGCGTGAGACTCGAGGCGACTCGGTCATCCACCCGGCGTTCTGGGCGCTTCGGACGGACCGAGGTTTGCGGGCGGCTAGAGGTACTGGCCGGGGCTGGGCCGGTCGGAGTCGTCCTGGCCGCGGTTGACCACCAGGCCAGGCGGCATCTGACCGGCGGCGCCGGGTGGAAGTGCCTTACGCATCTGGGACAACTGACTCTGGGCGGCCATCTGCTGGGCCACCAGGGCGGTTTGGATGCCGTGGAAGAGCCCCTCGAGCCACCCGACCAGTTGCGCCTTGGCGATGCGCAGTTCGGCATCGGACGGCGTGGAGCTCTCATCGAACGGCAGCGCGATCCGGTGCAACTCGGCGGCGAGTTCCTCGCTGAGACCCGACTCCAGTTCCTTCAGGGACTGCTCGTGGATGCGCGCTAGGCGATCGCGTGCCGCCTCGTCCAGCGGCGCCTCGCGCACCTCTTCCAGTAGTTGCTTGATCATCGAGCCCAACCGCATCACCTTGGCGGGCTCTTCCACGTCCGCCGTGGGATCCTTCCGCTTCTTCTCCCCCTGCTCGGCGATCCCCAGACCACCCGGACCGGTGACGATCACGCGTGGCTGGTCCTCGCCGTCGTCGTCCGCCTGCACGTCTTGCTGATCAGGCTCATCCACCTCGTCCTGGCGTGCCTGCTCCTCGTCCCGGTCGCCGGTGGGATCACGGTCGCTGGAGTCCTCGTGGGAAGTCATGCACCCATCATGCCAAGTTGTGAACCCGGACGCTTTTTCGTTCGCTCCGCGCTGAGCGGTGTGCCACGCTCGAGCCCACCCCGGCGGCGATTGTAGAAGAGTACGATGTTGGGCGCCGATCCGGGCCGCACCGAGATCGCCCTGCTCCCTTGTGCGGCATCACACCCCGGGGCCGGGGATTGGACCGGGCCGGTGGGTCGCGTGGTTGGGTGGAGGCTATGAATTGGTTGCACAGCGCCGCGCATGCCCGCTGGCTGGAACAAGAGTCCGATGAACTGCTCACGTTCGGCGCCGGGGCGATGGTCGACGACGGGTTCGGGTTCCTGGACCGCTCCGGCCAGGTGGAACTGGACCGGGACAGGCCGCTGTGGCTGACCTGCCGGATGATCCACTCCTACGCCCTGGGGGTGCTCCTGGGGCGCCCGGGGGCCGCCACCATGGTGGACCACGGCCTCACCGCCCTGGCCCACCATTTCCACGATGCCGAGTACGGCGGCTGGTACGCAGCGGTCGGTCCGCAGACCTCCGAAGCCAAGGAGGCCTACGCCCACGCGTTCGTGATCCTCGCCGGCGCCAGCGCCACGGCGGCCGGCCGACCCGGTGCGGAGAAGTTGCTGCAGCAGGCCCTGGAGGTCTCCGAGCGCCACTTCTGGCGAGAGGCCGAGGGCATGGTGGTGGAGTCCTGGGATCGGGAGTTCACCACCCTCGAGGACTATCGCGGCGTCAACGCCAACATGCATACCGTCGAGGCCTACCTCACCGCCGCCGATGTCACCGGGGAGCCGGTGTGGTTGCAGCGTGCGGCGCGGATCACCGCCAAGGTGGTGGGATTCGCCCGCGAGCACCGGTGGCGCATCCCTGAGCACTTCGACGCCGGGTGGCACCCCCTGCTGGATTACAACGCCGACCAGCCGGCCCACCCGTTCCGGCCAGCCGGAGCCACAGTGGGGCACTGGCTGGAATGGTCCCGTCTGGTGTTGCAGGTGCGAGCCGCCCTGCGCCAGCGCGGGATGGGTACCCCGGAGTGGATGGTGCCCGCTGCCCGGGACCTGTTCCACACCGCGGTGCGGGAGGGGTGGGCCGTCGACGGCGCCGAGGGGTTCCTGTACACCGTGGCCTTCGACGGCACCCCGCTGGTGCGCGCGCGGATGCACTGGGTGCTGACCGAGGCGCTCGCCGCCGCCGCAGCGCTGTACCGCGTGGAGCAGGACCCGGAGGTGGCCGGCTGGTACCAGACCTGGTGGGAGTACGCCGCGAACCACCTCATCGATGAGGAGCGGGGCTCCTGGCTGCACGAACTGGATGAGTCGAACCAGCCCGCGGCCACGGTCTGGGGCGGTAAGCCGGACATCTACCACGCGTTGCAGGCCACGCTGATGCCCCGGCTGCCGCTCACGCCGATGTTCGCCCCGGCGCTCGCGGCCGGACTGCTGGACACCTGACCGCCGAACCGCCGAACGTTTCCCTGCGGCGCCGGGCGCGTCCCTGAGGGCACCGGGCGCGTCCCTGGGAGCCCCGGCCGCGTCCTCGTCCTTAAGGCCCCGGGGCGTACCGCGGCGGCCAGCCCCGCACGAACTCGGCCTGGAACCCGTTAACCAAATCTGCACCTCCTGCGTAACCCGTTGACGTTCTGTGTGATTCACGGCACAGTATGGGGCGATAACCCAGGGGTGCGCGGGTGCACTCCGGAAAGGGCGAGGATGCCGGCGAAACAACGGGTACGACTCACAGCAGTGGGGGCGGGTGCGGTCACCGCTCTGGTCCTGAGTACGGCGGCGGTGGCTCTGGCGCAGCCAACCGACACCCAGGAGCCCGACGTCGAGGCGATCATCGCCGACATGTCGCTGGAGGAGAAGGTGGGGCAGATGTTCGTCCCGTTCGTCTACGGCGAGACGATCGACGATCCACACTCCGGTAACGCCGAGATGGCGGGGGTGGAGACCATCGGGGAGGTCATCGAGGAGTTCCACCCAGGCGGGATCATCTACTTCGGCTGGTCGGATAACCTCAACTCCCCACAGCAGATAGCCCAGTTGTCCAACGACATCCAACAACGCGCACTGGACGCCGGGGCTCCGCCGCTGAGCCTGTCGATCGACCAGGAAGAGGGCGTGGTGGTGCGGCTGCCCGAACCCTCAACGCAGTTACCCGGGGCGATGGCGCTGGGCGCCGCAGGCAACCCCGACCACGCCCGGGACGCAGCGGCGATCACCGCCGCTGAACTGGCCGCCGTGGGCATCAACCAGAACTACTCACCCATCGCGGACGTCAACTCGAACCCGATGAACCCGGTGATCGGTGTGCGTGCCTTCGGCGGGGCCACCGACCCGGTCTCCGAACTCACCGTCGCCCAGGTGCAGGGTTTCCAGCACGACGGCGGAATCTCGGCCTCCGTCAAACACTTCCCCGGGCACGGGGACACCGACGTGGACTCCCACTACGGAGTGCCGATCATCGATAAGTCCGAGGCAGACTTCCGTGCCGAGGACCTGCCGCCGTTCGCCGCGGCGATCGAGGCCGGCGCCGATTCGATCATGACCGCTCACATCGTGGTGCCCGCGCTGGATGACTCCGGCCGGCCGGCCACGTTGTCCCGACCCATCCTCACCGGCCTGCTGCGGGAGGAGATGGGCTACGACGGTGTGATCGTCACCGACTCCCTGGCCATGGACGGGGTACGGGAGGAATTCGGCGATGACCGGGTGCCGGTGGAAGCCATCCTCGCCGGCGCCGACCAGATGCTGATGCCCCCGGACCTGCGGGTGGCGTACGACGGCGTAATGCAGGCAGTGGCCGATGGGGAGATCACCGAGGAGCGCATTGAGGAGTCGGTGCGCCGGATCCTGGAGCAGAAAGAGCGCCGCGGAGTCCTGCAGGATCCGCTGGTGGACCCGGACGCTGCCGAGGACGTGCTGACCGACCCCGCCCATCGCGAGCGTGCCCAGGAGATCGCCGACGACTCCATCACGTTGCTGGCCAACGACGGCGTGCTGCCACTGGCACAGGACATGAACGTGCTGGTCACCGGGTGGGGTGACGGCGACCGGCTGGACATCATCGTGGACGAACTGCTCGATGCGGGGCTGCAGGCCGAGCGATTGCGGGCGAACGACCCCAACCAGGGCGTCATCGACGTCATCGCCGCCGACGCGGCGAACCGGGACGCGGTGGTGGTGCTGACTCAATCCACCGGGTTCGCCCCGCCGGAGGGGCGCCAGGCGCTGGTGGCCGCCCTGTCCGAACTGGATACGCCCGTGATCGAGGTCGCCGTGCGCAATCCCTACGACACCGTCTCCACCGCACCCACCGAAGCGGCGCTGGCCTCCTACGGGTACGCACCGGTGTCCCTGCGGGCGGTCGCGGATGCGTTGCTGGGCTCGATCAACCCGCGCGGAACGTTGCCGGTCGCCATCCCGCAAGCCGACGGCACCGGCGAGACCTACGCGCTGGGGCACGGGTTGGACTACGGCACCGAGGCCACCCCGCAGGAACCGCACTTTGGTGAGCAGGAGGTGAGCATCCCGGAGGTCGAAGGCATCACTTACACCTGGAACGGCGAGAGGGTGGACCCCGGTGACCGCCCCGCGCAGGGAGCGGTGACCATCGCGGCAAGGGCCACCGAGGGCTACTTCCTCGACGCTCGCCGGCAGGCGATATGGACGCACCGGTATGACTACCCCGAGCCGGAGTTTCCCGCGCCCGGCCCCAACCCCGGGCACGGCGCCAGCGTGGAGTTGGGGATCGAGCGGCTACTGTCCGACCCCGATGAGTTGTCCCGCCTACAGGGCCAACGGGTCGGGCTGATTACCAACCCGACCGGAGTGGACTCGGACCTGACGCATTCGATGGATCTGCTCATCGCGGGGCAGGAGTCCGGCGACTATGAGGTCACGGCCCTGTATGCCCCGGAGCACGGCATTCTGGGTGGAGCGCCGGCCGGGGCGGATGTGGACAGTTACGTCGACCCCCGCACCGGGCTGACTGTGTGGTCCCTGTACGGACAGACCCAACGCCCCACCGCCGAGATGCTGCAGGACGTGGACGTGCTGCTGTTCGACATCCAGGACATCGGCGCCCGGTTCTACACCTACATCTGGACGATGTACTACGCCATGGACGCCGCAGCGGAGTTCGACGTGGACTTCATCGTGCTGGATCGTCCGAACCCGCTGGGGGACCGGATCGACGGGCCGGTGTTGGACCCGGACCTGTCTTCCTTCGTGGGGCTGCGGGAGATCCCGATGCAGCACGGGTTGACGGTGGGGGAGTTGGCTCGGTTGTTCAACGGCGAGTTCCTCGACGAGGCCGTGGAGAATCTGCACGTGGTGGAACTGGACGGTTATGACCCGTCCGACTTCGTGGACGGATACGGCCTGCCGTGGGTGCTGCCCTCCCCGAACATCCCCACCCTGGAGACCGCCTGGGTGTACGCGGGCACCGGCCTGATCGAGTCCCTGAACGCCTCGGAGGGACGGGGCACCACGAAACCGTTCCTGTGGGCCGGTCACGGCGGGATCGATGAGGTGGGGGCGTACGAACTGGCCGACGAACTCAACAGCCGCGGCCTGTCCGGCGTGCACTTCCGCCCCATGTTCGCCACGCCCACCACCAGCAAGGAAGAAGGCGAACTAGCCGGCGGGGTGGAGATCCATGTGACCGACCCCCGCACCTTCATCCCGGTGCGGACCGGACTGCACCTGGTGCAAGCCCTGTACAACACCGAGGGCATCGACTGGCGCGAAGGCACGGTCTACCCCGACGAGCGGTGTGAGACCAGCAGCGATATCTGCTGGATCGACCGGCTCACCGGCACCCGGGAGGTACGTCAGCAACTCGAACAGGGTGTGCACCCGGACCAGATCATCGCCGGGTGGGCTGAGGAGATCAAGGCTTTCGATGCCCTGGCGGACGGCTACCGGCTCTACGCCGAGGAGTCCGGACAGCAGCCGGGTCCCGGCGACGATGGTGCGGTTGAGGCCACCGCTGATCTTGCCGCGGCGCTCGCGGATTACATCGAGGCCGGGGAGGTCGCCGGACCGATCGCGCACCAGTTGACCAATGCGGTGGAGTTGGCTCAGCGCCATCTGGAGGCCGGGCGCACAGCGCCGGGGACGGGGGCGATCGAGCGGTTCATCCGGCACTTGGACAACCCCAAGCGGCCGGACACCCTCATCGAGCAGGCCCAGCAGGATCTGCGCGGGCAGGCCACCACGATCCTGCGCCTCCTCGAATAGCGGGCCCGGGTAGGGCGGGCGTGGTGCGCCCCAGCGAGGGGTCGAAACAGGACGCCGAGCGGAGGGCACAGCCGGGGCAAGAGCGGAAGGCGCAGCCGGGCCGGGGCCCAGCGGAAGGCGCAGCCGGGCCGGGGAAAGAGCGGAGGGTGTGGGATTCGAACCCACGGAGCAGGGTCACTGCTCAACGGTTTTCAAGACCGCCACATTCGGCCGCTCTGTCAACCCTCCAAACGCACCCTATTGTGACCCATCGGCGCACGTGAGGTCGAAATGGCGCGCGTGGTTGGAGCCCGCCCTAGAGTGTGCCGCATGCGAGCAGTGGTGATCACCGAACGAGGCGGACCCGAGGTACTGCAGGTGCAGGAGGTGCCCGGCCCGGGACCTGAACCCGGTCACGTGGTGATCGAGGTGGCCGCGGCCGGATTGAACCGGGCGGACCTGCTCCAGACCCGCGGCGGCCACCCGCCGCCCCCGGGTGCACCGGAATGGCCCGGCTTGGAGGCCTCCGGGGTGATCACCGCCGTCGGCCCGGACGTGCAGGGCTGGCACGTGGGCCAGCGGGTGTGCGCGCTGCTCGACGGCGGCGGGTACGCTGAGCAGGTCAGCGTGCCGGTGCGCGGGCTGCTGCCGGTGCCCGGCGGCGTGGACCTGGTGGAGGCGGCCGGGTTGCCCGAAGGCGTGTGCACCGTGTGGTCCAACGTGACCGGCCCCGCGGGCATGGACGCCTCGGACCTCGATGGCGCCTGGGTGGTGGTGCACGGCGGATCGGGCGGCATCGGCACCGTGGCGATCCAGTTGCTGGCTGCCATGGGAGCCAGGGTGATCAGCACCTCCGGCGGGCCGGAGCGCACCGCCCGGTGCGCGGAATTGGGCGCCGAGGTGGCCGTTGATTATCGGTCCCAGGACTTCGTCGAAGAAGTGCGCCGGCACACCGGCGGTGAAGGGGTGTCGCTCATCCTGGACGTGGTGGGCGGGACGTACCTGAAGCAGAATCTGCAGGCGCTCGCCCGGCACGGCCATCTCGTGGTGATCGGCATCATGCAGGGCGGGCGGGCCGAGATCGATCTGTACGACCTGATGTCCGGCTGGAAGAACGTGCACGGCACCCTGTTGCGCGCCCGCCCGCCCCACGAGAAGGAAGCGATCGTGCAGCGCGTGCGCGAGGAGGTGTGGCCGCTGGTGGAGCAGCACCGCATCCGCCCGGTGATCCACGCGACCCTCCCGCTGGATGAGGCCAGGCAGGCACAGGAGATGATGGCCTCCGGTGAATCCTTCGGCAAGATTCTGTTAGTGCCTTGAGGCACAGATTTTGGCCTCATCGGCGCTCGCCAGGTACGCTGGCCGGTGATCTAGGAGACGTCGCATAGTGGCCTAGTGCGCGGCCCTGCTAAGGCCGTGAGGGTGCAAGCCCTCCGTGGGTTCAAATCCCACCGTCTCCGCACTGATCGAGGGGCTCGGATCGTGACGCTACGGTCCGGGCCCCTTCTGATTTTGTTCGTGTTCCCGGCTGGCTTGGTCGTACCTACGGGCCCACCTGCGCAGCGGACTCACCGCTGCGTTGGCCTCGCTGGCGTCTGGCGCCGCGCGCCCGGTGCAGTCCGGCACCGGTCAGCGCCACCACGACCGATGCGGCCGTACCCACTGCGAAGCCGCCCTCGGGTCCGATGGAGGCGGCCAGCGCCCCGCCCAGGGACGACCCGGCCGCCACGCCGATCGTCACCGAGGACTGGATCGAGGTCATCGCCACCGCGGTGCCACCCTGCGGGGTACGCCGGTCGGCCAGGGAGAACGCGGTGACCATCGTGGGCCCGACGAACGCGCCGGTCACGAACAGCCCGAGGGCGGACAGGCCGAGGGAGTCCTGCAACAGCGTCACGGTGATGAAGATCGCCATGCCCGCTCCGCCGAGCAGCAGCCGCATCGCCATCGACACCCGCTCGGGAATCATCACCGTCAACAACGCCAACGCTGCCGAGGTCAGGCCCATCAGCGCATAGACAAGACCGGCCTGGCCGGGCACTCCCAGCAGCGCTGCACGTTCGGTGGTGCCGGCTTGCACCGACCCGAAGAACATCCCGATACACAGCATCACGATCAACGAGGGCACCACCGCCCACATCACGGTGAGGATCGACGCGCGCGGAACCACCGTGGTGGCGGACGCGTCATGATCAGGGCCGGCCTCGCCGTCGTCGGCCGCTGGGGTTTGCCGCCGCGGGGCGGTGAGCGCGAACGGGATACCGGCCAGGGTCACCAAGGCGCCTGCCAGCGCCAGCGGTGCGTACGGTGCGGCCGCAGAGGCCGCGATGCCCACCAGCGCGGGACCGAGCACGAACGTCAACTCGTCCACGGTGGACTCATAGGAGAACGCCGCGGAAAGGTCGCGCGGTTTCGTGGTCAGTTGCACCCACCGGGCCCGGGTGAAGGAACCCACCGGGATCGCGGTGCTGCCCACGGCGAGGCATGCCGCCCATAACGCCGGCCCGTCCCAGGAACGCATCGCCGCGGTCATCAACACGAACAGCGCCACCGCGTTGATCGGGGTCAGCAGGGTGAGCACGAACCGTTGTCCGCTGTGGTCGACCCACCGCCCGATCAGCGGGGAGGCGATCGCGGTGGCGATGGCCACCAACCCGGTGGCGAGCCCGCCGGTGGCCACCGACCCGGAGGAGGCGGTGATCGCCGTCATCGTGCCCAGCGGAACCATCGCGTACGGGGCGCGGGCGAACACCGCCAGCACCATCGAGGGAACCGAGGAGATGGTCGGCAGGATCTTGAAATGCGCGAGCGCGCTGAGAGGTGAGGGCTGCACGGCAAGATTCCGGCTCGGCGTCCCCACAAGGAACCCCGGGGCGATGGCCAGCGGGGTGCATGCAGGGGTTCGGCGGTATTGCTGCCGCCGACCCGCCCACTCTAATCCGCGCGCACGCCCGATGGGGACGGAGCGGTCAACATCACAGCCGATGTTGCCGGGCCAGGTGCCTGGTTCGGGCGTGCTTGCCCGGTCGCACCTGCCCTGTATCAAGGCCCTCGGGTACGGCGGTAGTCGCTCGTGGGAAGGCCCCATGGTGCAGCGGTAGTAGGTTGGGCGAATGCCCTTGGTGTGCCCTAACGGTTCCCGGTCGCTGAGGCTGTTCCACCCTTCGCTGGAGCCAATTGGCGCCACGTGCTCGCCGGCCGATGCCGCCCTCGAGAGGGCGACGGCACCTGAGCCCGTGGCTGCCCCCGCGACGGTGCACCTGACCGCGCCGAGGGACGTATGAGCACGCTGCGCCGCTGGGTGGACCCCTTTGTGCTGCTGTTGCTGGCGACCCTGGCCGCGGGGCTGTTGGTTCCGGTTCCTGAGACCGCACGGGGGCCGTTGGACGTCACGGCCCGGGCCGGGATCGCGTTGCTGTTCTTCACCTACGGGCTGCGCCTACCCACCCGGGAGGTACACGCCGGTCTGCGGAACATCAGGTTGCAGGGCACGATCTTGGCGGTGACGTTCGTGTTGTGGCCGCTGGTGGGTTTGGGGCTGTCCTGGGCCTCGGGCCCGTTGATCGGCACGGCGCTGGCCACCGGGGTGGTGTTCCTGTCGGTGCTGCCCTCCACGGTGCAGGGCTCGGTGGCGCTCACCTCGATCGCCAAGGGCAACATCCCGGCCGCGATCACGGCGGCCACGGCCTCCAACGTGGCGGGCATGGTGCTCACCCCCCTGCTGGTGTTGCTGCTCATGGGGCAGGTGGCAACCCCCGGGTTCGGCGGGGTGCGGTCGGTGCTGGTGCAACTGCTGTTGCCGTTCGTGCTGGGACAGTTGCTCTCCCGCTGGGCGGGGGAGTGGGTACGCCAGCGCAAATGGGTCACCTTGGTGGTGGACCGCACCGCGATCTGCTTGATGCTGTTCAACGCGGTCTCGGCGGCCACCGCCCAAGGAGCATGGGCGCAGGTGCACTGGTCGATGCTGGTGACCGTCGGCGTACTTGCGTTGGCGTTGTTGGCGGGGATGTCGGCCCTCCTGTGGTTCTCCGGGCCGAAGTTGGGACTGGCTCTGCCGGAGCGGATCGTGTTGATGCTGGCGGGTTCGCAGAAGTCGTTGGCCACCGGACTGCCGATGGGGGCGGTGCTGTTCTCCCCGGCCACGCTGGCCACATTGGTGGTGCCGCTGATCATCTACCACCAGTTGCAACTGATCCTCGGGGCCATGCTCGCCGGCCAACTGGCACGCCGGGCGGGCGGGGGAGCGGCACAAACGAAGGGCTGACGATGACGGTGCAGCCGCGGGTGGGCAAGGTCACCGCAGCGCCGGTTTCACCTGAGCGGCCGAAACGGGTAGAGTGATTCGTCGGTACATCACCAGCGCCCGTAGCTTAATGGATAGAGCATCTGACTACGGATCAGAAGGTTGGGGGTTCGAGTCCCTCCGGGCGCGCAGAAGCCGCAGATTCTCAATGATTACAGCAGGCCCGAACGGCCGCTGGCATCACTTTGACATCCGGGCCCGCATGAGTTCACCGAGCCGGTGGCGTTCTTGACCGCCCGGACGAGGTCGCTGTGGCCCGCTACGACCGTCGCCAAGACGAGCGCCTGTGCCTGTTCCCGCGGGGTCAGATCGGTTGCTCATGCCCCTGTGGGTGCGGGCGCGCGCTGACGACACCTGCGAAGGCGGGCACCACACTGTCCGCCCCTGTGCCAGACTGTCCAGTTGTCCGACCCAAGTCCGAGGAGGAACCCGTGTGGTACTTGATGGTGCTGGTGTTCTCCGGCCTTGCCGTGCTGGCTATGGGGGCGGGCGGGGTCTGGTTCATCGTCTCCAGGGCTAAGAATCGCAGGCGCGCGGACCGGGGCTGGTAAACCCCTGCCGTAAGCGGCCCGCCTCAGCACACCTAGCGGGCACGAATACACCAACGCCTTCGCCCCGGCAGTTCGGGGTGCTGCTCTCCCACGCCTTTGAGAACCAGATCCATGGCAGGTTCGCCACCCACCTGCTGGCCTCGGTGGAGGCCCGGCGCATCACCGCGGCCCAGCCAGGCATCGAGTTCGACATCATGGAACTAACCGGGCGTCCCCGGTCAGGTGGCGGAGCCCAACAGGCCCAGATGCAGCGCGCGAAGGACGGCGCGGGTGCGGTCCTTGACACCGAGCTTGGCCAGCACGGTGGAGATGTGGTTCTTCACCGTGCCCTCGGCGAGGAACAGCGCCTCGGCGATCTCCCGGTTGGTGAAGCCGCTGGCGAGCAGGCGCAGGACCTCGGTCTCGCGCGGGGTGAGCGGTTCGGGCGTGGGCAGGTGGGCGAAGTCGTCGGGCTGGGGCTGGGTGCCGATGCCACGCAGGAGCCGGTCGGTGAGTGCCGGCTGCACGAGCGTCTCCCCGGCGGTCAGCGTGCGGATGGCGCCGACGAGCTCGGCCAGGGCGACGTCCTTGAGCAGGTAGCCGCGTGCGCCGGCGCGCAGGGCGCGCAGCACGAGCTCGTCGTCGTCGAAGGTGGTGAGCACGAGCACCGGCACTTCGCTGCCGCGCTCGCGGAGCGCCTCGAGGGTAGCGATACCGTCCCGCCCGGGCATCCGCAGGTCGAGCAGCAGGACGTCGGGGGCGAGTTCGGCGACCCGGTCCAGCGCCTCGTCGCCGTTCGCGGCCTCCCCGACGACAGCGACCTCCTCGCTGATCTCCAGCAGGCTGCGCAGCCCCTGGCGCATGAGTGTCTGGTCGTCGGCAATGACCACGCGTACCACGCCGTCGGTCGTTCCCGGGCTGCTCTGCGACGGATCACCGGAGTCGCTCACGTCCTCGTTGTCGCTCCCCGGGCGGCTGCCGCCGGTCATGCGGGCACCCCCTGTCGGGCGGGCAAGGTGACCCGGACGCGAAAGCCTGCTGCGCCGTCCACCTCGACCCGGCCGCCTACTGACTCCACCCGCTCCCGCAGGCCGCGCAGGCCGTTGCCGGGCGTGACGGCGCGGGTACCCACGCCGTCGTCATGCGCCTCGAGGCGCAAGCCGTCGTCGGTGGCGGCGAGCCGGATCCACAGGTTGTCCGCCTGGGCGTGCCGGATGGTGTTGGTGGCGATCTCCTGCACCGCGCGGACCACCGTCGCCGCGTGCTCGTCCTCGGCCGTGAGATCTGGCTCGAGGCCCAGGTGCACCCGCGGGTGTGGGATCTCCTCGACCACCCGCGCGAGCGCCGCCGGGAGGTCGAAGTTACGGTCGCGCTGGCTGCCGACGACGGAGCGGACGTCGGCAAGCAGGTCTTTGGCCAGCCCGTGGGCGCGCAGCACGTGCTCCCGGGCCGGCCCCTCCACCCGGTGCGAGGCAACTTCCAGCTCCACCGACAGCACTGTGAGTTGGTGGCCCAGCACGTCGTGCAGCTCGCGCGAGATCCGCAGCCGTTCCTGCGCCTGGCTGGACTCGGCCAGCAGCGCGCTGGTGCTGCGTAACTCGACGTGCGCGACGCTCAGCTCCTGCAGGGTCCGTTCCACCCGCTGCTGGGCCCAGATCATCGCTGCGCTCGCCGCCTGGAGCAACGTGTAGAGGAACACCATGAGGAACTGCTCGAGCAACGGCGCGGGCCGGTCGACGAACGGACCGAGCGCCGCGGTGGTGGCCAGCACGACCACGCTGTTCCAGACGATGACGCCGCCGATGCCGCGCACGTCGAGGTGGATCGCGGCGATGGCGGCGGTGAGCACGAGCAGGATGTAGCTAAGCCCGCCGCGGCTCGGGGAGAGCAGCACGATCACGCCGGCGGCGAGCACGGGGACGGCCACGAGGCCGATGCTGCCTGCCGTGGTGGTCGGGGTGGTGCGGACGGTGGCGAGCACGACGCCCACGAGGAACACGAGGAACGCCGCCACCCACAGGGCGAACCAGGTCCAGGAGCCGAGCCGCAGCACCGCGGCACCCTCGACCACGCCGATGACCACGCACAGCGCGAGCATGGCCAGGCCCGCCCAGACCTGGACACGGATGTTGCGATCCATAACCACACCCTACGGAGGCGGCCTGGTAAGCGGGCAGGTGCCGGAAGTCATGGGTCGAACCGGTGACGTCCGGCAGATGTGGTGCGGGAGGGCCGGTTCCTAGCGTGGTGGTGCACCGGTCGGAGGGACCGGTGCCGCACGCCGGGGCGGCGGCCACGAGGCTGGTGGCCGCTGGTCGCGGCTGCGGAACTCGTATCCGAGGAGGACATCGTGCCGGTTGTGGAGATCGAGGACCTGGTCAAGATCTATGGCGGGCGGCGGGTCGTCGACGGGCTCAACTTGACCGTGGAGGCCGGGGAGGTCCTGGGGATCCTGGGCCGCAACGGGGCCGGGAAAACGACGACGGTCGAGTGCGCCGTCGGTCTGCGCAAGCCGGACGGCGGTCGCGTCCGCGTACTCGGGGCCGACCCCCGTACTGAGCGCGCCCGGGTCCAGCAGGTGCTCGGCGTCCAGTTGCAGAAGGGCTACCCGCACGGCGCCCTCACGGTCCGCGAGCAGGTGCGGCTGTACCGATCCTTCCACCACGAGGGGCTCGACCCGGACGAGTTGATCGAGCGGCTGGGTCTGGCCGAGGTGCGCAACACCCGTTCGGAGAACCTGTCCGGGGGGCAGTTCCAGCGGCTGAACATCGCCCTTGCACTGGTGGGGGCGCCGCGGGTCGCGGTGCTCGATGAGCTGACCACCGGCCTGGACTCGGCCGCCCGCCGCGACATGTGGCGGTTGATCGAGGAGATGCGCGAGGACGGTCTCACGATCATCCTCGTCAGCCACTTCATGGAGGAGGCCGAGCGGCTGAGTGACCGGATCGCCGTCATCGACGCGGGGAAGGTCGTCGCGTTGGACACCCCGGCGGGCCTCATCGGCCGCGTCACCGGGGCCGAGGGCGTGAGTTTTCGTGCCCATGCCCCACTCGACCCCGCGGTGCTCACCGCCCTGCCGGGCGTCACCGACGTGACGATCGAGGACGCCCTCGTGCGGGTTACCGGTCAGGGGGATCTGGTCAAGGAGGTCACCGTCGCACTGATGCGCCACGAGGTGCCCGCCACCGATTTTCGCAGTCATGGCGCCACGCTCGACGACGCGTTCCTGCAACTCACCGGCCAGGAACTGGGTGAGCCGGTCGTGGCGGCCGACCCGACGTGATGAGGCGACCCGACGTGATGAGGAGAGAGACGATGACGACGACGCTTCCCCCAGCCCGCCGGCTCCCGGCTCCCGCGTGGGGCCACATGCTCCTCGCCGAGGCCAGAAGCATCATCCGAGACACCTCGGGGCTCATCATCCCCATCGGCATGCCGACGTTACTCATGGTGATGAACGGACTCGGGCAGGACGCCGACCAGCGGTTGCCCGACGGCTCGACGGTGATGAACGCGATCATCATGCCGCTGACCATCACCATGGTCGTGGCGCTCGTGGGCGTGGTGAACATGCCCTCCTTCCTGTCGATGTACCGTAAGTACGGCGTGCTGCGACGGCTGGCGGTGACCCCGGCACAGCCGACACTCATCCTCGTCGCCCAGATGCTCGTCAGCCTCGCGCAGGTGCTGGTCGGGGTGGGGCTGATGATGGCGATAGGTGCCGCCTTCTTCGGTGTCACACTGCCGGTGAGCCTCGGCTGGGCGCTGCTCGTGGGCGCCCTGCTGCTCGCCGCGATGTACGGCATCGGCACGCTGATCGCGGCCCTCGCGCCGACGGTCAACGCCGCCATCGCGCTCGGCCTGGTGGCGTTCTTCATCATGCTCGCCCTCGGCGGCGGCTTCGGGCCGTTGGTCGGGCTGCCCGAGGTGCTCCAGACCATCGGTGAGGCGCTGCCCTACGGTGCCGGGAATGCCGCGTTGTCGGCGGTGTGGAGCGGTGCGCAGCCCGAGGCCGCGCACGTGCTGACTCTCGGCGTCTGGGCGGTGGTCACCGGAGGGCTCGCGGCCCGACTGTTCCGCTGGTCATGACGACGGCGCTGCTGGGCTCCGGGAGCGCCGGTGCGGTCCTGTTCGTGGTCGTGTTCCCCATCGACGGGTGGACCCGCCCGCGGTACCGCCCGGTCCGGCACCCCGTCAGTGCGCTGGCCCTCGGACCGCGGGGATGGGTGCAGACGACCAACCCTCACGAGGTTCCGCACCCGGCACCAGCTGCACTACTGGGCTGGCATGCCCGTGTTCATGTCCTTCCCGGTCGCGGCCGCCGCGGCGGCCGCCCCAGTTCGTCGCGGCCGCGACGATCCGGTGCAGGTTCCGTGCGCCGTAGGTCTCGGTGCGTCCACCGCCGGCGGTGCCACGGGGTGCTCACGCCGCCCGGGAGGAGCAGGGCAACCGGGTCGGTCACCCACGCGAAGGTGGGTGAGCCGGCGAGCCGACACCGCCGCCGTCGGCCGCCTCCTGAACGAGTTCAAACGCCAGCGCTGAAATGAGCACGCCGGAGCCGAAGGCCATGACACCGGCGATGATCGCGGACGGAACGCGCACGAACCATGCGATCGCGGCGCCAAGGACCAGGGCGGCCCCGCCCAGCCCGCCCCATGCGCCGGCCTGGAGAACATCAGACATTGCGTGGGCTCTTGTTTCCTACAGGTCGATGACGACCTTGATGTCATCGTGCTGGTCGTCGAACGCCTCAGCGGCCTGCTCCAACGGCAGGCGCCTGGTGATCAAGGCGTGAAGCCAGTCGACGTCCGCCCGGGCGAGCGCATCGGCGCCCGCGATGTAGTGGGTCATGTTCGCGTTGACGGACCCGACGATGACGTCGTTCTCCAACACGATGTCGCGGTTCAGCGCGCCGGCGTCGAGCGTCACGAGCCGTCCGGCCGTGGACACGCCGGTGAGGCAGACGATCCCGTACGCCGCAGTGCCCGCCATCGCCGCGAGCACCACCGAACTGGCGCCGGTCGCCTCGATGATCACATCCGGTGCGATGGACGCTATGACCCCCTCCGCGGGTTCGGTGTGGTACTCGGCCCCGAGGTGCTGCACGAGGCGAGGTTTAGCGCCGTCGGTTATCCGGTCGAGCACGTGTACGTCCAGACCGCGTTGCACGCCGAGCAATGCCGCGAGCAGGCCGATCGGCCCCGCTCCGGTGACCAGCACCCGCCGAGGGTCGAACCAAGCCCGCCCGCCGACCTTCTCCACCTGCTCCCATGCTTTGGCAACGACCGATGCCGGCTCCACCAGCATCCCCACCTCGCGCAGCCCGGGGTCGAGCCGGACGGCGTACTTCGGTTCCACTCGCCATCGCTGGCTGCCGTACCCATCGAGTTCCTTGATCCCGCGTTCGGTGTAGCGGCCGTTGCGGCACATATCGAACTGCCCGTGGGCGCAAGCACCACAAGGTTCGGGATCCGGTCGGCGCACCACCCCCACGACGAGGTCGCCGGCGGCGAAGTCCGAGCCCGCCGGAGCATCCAGTACTTGGCCGAGGGACTCATGACCCAGCACCAGGCGCTGCCGGCCGGGCGCGGCCCAGCCGTACTCGCCGTCGACGATCTCGCGGTCGGTTCCGCAGACGCCGAGCGCCAGTCCCTGGACGAGGAGGCTGCCTGCGTCCTCCGGCGGTTCGGGTACTTCGGTCACGGTCAAGGATCCGGCCTGTCCCGGGATCACGGTGATGGCGCGCATGGATGCCTCCTGCTCAGGTGTGTGCTGCGGTGGCGGGACGGGTGCCGCTGAGGTGACGGGCGCTGTTGACCAGGCCCACGTGACTGAACGCCTGTGGTGTGTTGCCGAGTTGCCGGCGACGGCGGGAGTCGTACTCCTCGCTGAGCAGTCCGACGTCGTTGCGCAGGTTGAGTAACTCCTTGAAGTGGGCCAAGGCCTCCGCCTTCCGGCCGATGCCGTTGAGGGCGTCGACCAGCCAGAAACTGCACGCCAAGAAGGCTCCCTCGGTTCCGGGTAACCCGTCTACCCCGCCGTCGGCGTCCGGCCGGTAACGCAACACGAAACCGTCCTGGACCAAGTCACGCTGAACGGCGTTGACCGTGCCGATCACGCGGGAATCGTGCCAGGGCAGGAATCCGACCTGGGGGATGAGCAAGAGGGCCGCATCAAGGCCGCGGGAGCCGTAGAACTGGGTGAAGGTGCGGCGGTCGGGGTCGTAGCCGTGCGTACACACCTCGGCATGGATCTGTTCGCGTAACGACTTCCACCGGCCAACCGGACCCCCGAGCCCGAACCGTTCGACCGCCTGGATCGCCCGGTCCACCCCGGCCCATGCCATCACCTTTGAGTGGACGAAGTCACGGCGCTGCCCGCGCACCTCCCACAGGCCGTTGTCCGGCTCCTGCCAGTGGCCCTCGAGATAATCCAACAGCGCCCGCTGCAGGTCCCAGGCGTCCTCGGCCGCTGCCAACCCGGCCTCGCGGGCAACGTGCAGTCCGTCGAGCACCTCGCCCCACACGTCGAGTTGCAACTGCCCGACGGCGGCGTTGCCGATGCGTACCGGTGCGCTGCCCTCGTAACCCTCCAGCCAGCCGAGTTCGAGTTCGGTGAGCCTTCGGGTGCCGTCAATCGCGTACATGATCTGCAGGTCGGCCGGATCGCCGGCGACGGCACGGAGCAGCCACTCCCGCCAGGCCGCGGCCTCGGCGACGAAGCCGGTGCCCAGCAGCGCTTGCAAGGTGAAGGTCGCATCGCGCAACCAGCAGTATCGGTAGTCCCAGTTGCGTGACCCACCCAGTTCTTCGGGCAGGGAGGTCGTCGCTGCCGCAACGACGCCTCCCGTTGGCCGGTAGGTCAGCGCCTTGAGCGTGATGAGGGACCGGCGTACCTCCTCCTGCCACCCTCCCTCGTAGTGCAACTTGGCTACCCACGTCTTCCAGAAGCGGTCGGTGGCCCGAAGCAGTCGCACGCCGGCTCGTTTCGGGGGAGCGGGCTAGTAGGAGGGGTGGTGCGTGAGGACGAAGGGCACGCGCTCGCCGGCGCCGACCTCGAATAAAGACACCGTCGTGAAGTCCTCGCCCCGCAAGGGGACCGGCGTGTCCAGCCAGGCCGAGTCCGGGCCCGCTATCGCCGATAGCCGCCCGCCGGCCCGCTTCACCCACGGCACGATGTGGCCGTAATCGAAACGCAGCCGAACCTCCATCCGCATCGGAACCCGGCCCGAAAGGCCTTCGACCACCCGGACCACGTCGGCCGCATCGTCCCGAGGCGGCATGGCATCGGAGATTCGCACGGTTCCCTCTGGCGTGTCCCACTCCGTTTCCAGGACCAGGGAATCCTCACGGTACCGGCGGCGGGTGCAGGTACCCCCGGTTTGGGGCGCGATACGCCAGAACCCGGCCTCCTCATCTCCCAGGAGTGCTGCGAAGCAAGCAGCGGAGTGGAACCGGGGCAGGCACAGCCAGTCGATGGAACCGTTCCGGCCGACGAGGGCCATGGTGTGCAAGTCCCCGATGACGGCCTAGTCCTCGATGCGTTGAGCCACGAGTTCTCCAGTCGCCGCAGGTGTTGTGCCTCGTGATTGCCTGCTTGGTATCGGGGTTCCGCCGAGCGGCCGCTCCGCGGAGCATGTGTCAATACCTACACCGGGCGCCCGCTGAGCGCACGGCGTGGCTTCCCGCAACGGTCATGGCTTCCCTAGCCGGCGGGTGGCAGCCGGTACGGTTACAACCCGGCGAGGGTGGCCGGTCCCCAGCGCTAGGGCTCGATACGCGAACTCAATGCTTGTCGAAGGCGGACATGATCCGCCCCACCGGATTATCGGCTGCCCCATCGAGCAGGCTGGCGGCTAGACCGCGGTTCTGGGCGCCCTTGATCTGCCGTTCATTGGCACCCTTGATGCGACTGTTGGACTGCCGGGTACGTTTCCCGACGAGTTCATCGGCGGCTCGGACGTTGTCCAGCGTGGCTTCGGTCTCCCGGGCATGCATATGCCTCTTATTGATGTTGCGGTACCGCAGGTACATCGCCCCGTAGAAGATGAAGCCGGACAGGAAGAACAGCAGTCCGAACGAGGCGCCGTCACCGCTGTCCGCTCCCCACGCCCACACTTCAGGCCCGGCGTTCGCAAGCAACTGGTACATCAACCCACCACCATGATGATGCTGCCGACGACCATCCCGACAACCTGGACGGCCGCGGCGACGGCGAGCAGTTTCGGTTGATTGACCGGGACACTGCCCATGGTCTTACCGGTGCGGGCGTTCACCGCCACGTAGTGCAGGAACGACCGCCCGTTGGAGCGCTTCTCCTGGTAGCTGTAGAGCCACACCGGTAGATACGCAGCCGCCCAGCGCTGCCCGCGGATGTCCAGCCGCTGATCCTCCCAGCGCACCCCCCGGTCGTAGAAGCCGAGGGTCTCCTGTGCCACCTTGTGCCGGGCGATGTCCTCCGCCTGGCGGTGCACCAGGGGGGACGCGTCCGCGATGTTGGTGTCGCGGCGTTCGGAGGAGAACCCGGCGATGTAGTTGGAGTCGTAGCGCACCGAGTTGTGCACGTCGAACGGCATGATCGCGTTGATCACGTTGTTGGTGTTGCGACCGGTGTCCTGGTCGCGACGTTCGCTGGACGATTCAACGGTCAGGTCGTTGATGTACACATCGGCCTCGCGCCGCACCGCGTAGACGTCGGCGTCGTGCACCCGCCGGCGGTTGTTGCCGGAGCCGATGGTGTAGGTCCGGGTGCGTTTCTCGCCCTCACCGGCGAACCTGGCATGGGCGTTGATGTCCACCACCATGTACGGCAGGTAGACGCCCATGACGTTCTCCGGGGCGAACTCCTTGAGGAACCGGGGGTGGGCGAAACCACGACGCTTCTTGACGAAGGCGCGGATCTTTTCCACCGCCTCGTCCTTCTTCATGCGGAACGGGAGCACCATGTCCGGTACGGCGCCGTTGGGAATCTGCTGATTCATCGACAACTTGTTGCGGCACCAGTGACAACGGGCTTGCGTGCTCTCGGCGGTGTTGATCACTACCTCGGCTCCGCACGCGGTGCATTTGAAGGTCAACACCTCCTCGGTGGAGGCGACGATGTCCTCGGAACCGGAGCCGATGACCAGACCGCTGAGCGTGGCGATGTCCTGGTTGATGAACAGGTCCTCATCGCTTTCGTGCCCGGTCCACTCATGCCGGCAGAAGGAGCACCGCAACAGCCCGCTGGCCATGTTCAGGCTGATCTCGGTAGCCCCGCAACGCGGGCACTTCGACAAGCCGTCCTTGGCGTTCGCACCGGTGTCCACCACGTGGGGGCCGGTCGATTCGGGTGGGGACGGCGGCGGCGCCGCAGGCATGGGGGGCACTGGCCCCGGGACCGGGCCGGGGTGGGGTGGTGCTGCCTGGAATCCCGCTGCCTGAGGTCCGGTTGCCTGAGGTGCCTGGCCCGGTGGGGGCGGGACAGGTGACCCCGGCGGGGGCGGCACAGGTGGGGGCGCCAAGGATGGATCGGACGGGCCCCCCGGGGCAGCCTGGGCGGGCTCACCGACGACGTTGTAGCCCGCGTGGGCGGGCGGGGGAGGTTGCCCGGCCTCGGCATGGCCCGAAGGCGCCGTGTCGGCGGGGGCCGGTTCTGGTGCCGGGTGCTGCGGGGTGGTCATGACAATCCGAGCACTTTGGCCTTGGCCGCGTCGTAGTCGTCCTGCGTGATCAGCCCCTGGTCAAGCATCGTCTTGAGTTGACTGAGTTTGGCCACGGGATCCTCCGCCGCCGGAGCGGAGTCCGCGGGAGGCTGGGGGCTGTCGGCGGTCTCCGCGGAAGGCTGCGCTCCGCCCGGAGAGTGTGGTCCTGCTGGTGGCTGAGGCGGGTGCTGGCCGGGGCCTGCCGGCGGGTGACCGTAACCCTGCGGCGGTTGCTGTCCGGGCGGGGGAGGGGGTGAGGCTTGCCCGTAACCCCCCTGTGGGTGCCCAGGGGGAGGAGGCGGGGAGGCTTGCCCGTAACCCTGCGGCGGGTGCCCGTACGCCGGCTGCTGTCCATACCCCTGCGGCGGCTGGCCGTAGCCGGGGTGCGGCTGTCCTTGGTGCGGCTGGCCGTACCCCTGTTGTGGCACCTGCTGGTAGCCCGGCTGGTGCCCGGGCGGAACGGGCTGCTGTAGGCCTGCGGCCGAGCCACCGGCTGCGTTCATCCCCATGCCGAGGAACGCCATGCCCGCACCACCGCCGCCGCTCTCGCCGGCGGCTTGGAAGCCGCGGGCGGCGGCTTGTTGCATGAAGGAGTTTCCGCGCGCGCCGCCCAGGGCGTCAGCCTTCTTGACGTCGCTGAGCAGTTTGCGGGTGTCCTCGTCGTACTCGATCGCCTGGATCGCGACCTTCACGATCGTCAGACCCCGGTCGGAAGTCCACCGGTATCCCTCTTCGACGGCTTGGCTCAGCGACTGCGCGAAGCCCACCGAGTCCGACTGGATCCGGGTGATGCGGTTTCCTTGACTCGGGTCATTGGTGTAGATGGAGAAGGCCTGCGCCAGCGACCCCACCACTTCGTTGAAGAGTTGGCTGGCGGCATCGTTGTCCAGGTCGGAGAAGTCGAAGACGCGCGGGGAGGCGCCGAGATACGTGAGTGGGACGAACTGGCGGACGAACAAGAT
>Ga0209487_1000837_pt1 | contig 27001 bp, 24 predicted proteins | sample Poulit2012_FD_187524 | JGI IMG/M metagenome (GOLD analysis project Ga0209487, IMG submission 187524) | Agricultural soil microbial communities from Georgia to study Nitrogen management - Poultry litter 2012 (SPAdes) (version 2) | ecosystem: Environmental > Terrestrial > Soil > Agricultural land...
CGTCGTCGGCGACTGCGATGCCGTCATAGTGTGCCGCGCGTAAGGCGGTCAGGAATTCTTTGCCCGTTTGGAACCGGGCGTCGGTGTCTTTGGCCAACGATTTTTTGAGCACCGAATTCAACGCCGGCGTGATGTCTGGGTTCAGCGAGGTGGCGGCCGGTGGCTCTTCACGCACGTGCTGGTAGGCGACGGCGACCGGGGAGTCGCCCACGAAGGGTGGGCGGCCGGTGAGGAGTTCGAATAGGACGCAGCCCACCGAGTACAGGTCGGAGCGGAAGTCTACGGTCTCGCCGCGGGCTTGTTCGGGTGACAGGTATTGGGCGGTGCCCACCACGGCTTGGGTTTGGGTCATGGTGGCCGAGGAGTCTGACAGTGCCCGGGCGATGCCGAAGTCCATGACTTTGACGGTGCCGGACTCGTCAACCATGACGTTGCCGGGCTTGATGTCGCGGTGGACGATGTCATTTTCGTGCGAGTAGGCTACGGCGGCCAGTACGCCTTCGATCCATTCGACGGCGTGGTCGATCGTGACCTCACCCTTGCGGAGGAGTGCGCGTAGTGTGTCGCCGTTGACGTATTCCATGACCATGTAGGGCAGTGCGACCCTGGAGTGTTCGCCGTTATCTGGGACTTCTTCTTCGCCGGTGTCAAAGACCGCAACAATATTTGGGTGGTTGAGTGCGGCCGAAGCGTGCGCTTCGCGTTGAAAACGGGTTTGGAATTGCGGGTCGCGTGCCAGATCCGGGCGCATCATTTTGATGGCGACGGACCGGCCCAGGCGGGTGTCGCGACCGAGATATACGTCGGCCATTCCGCCGCGACCGATGAGTTCGCCTACTTCATATCGGTCATTGATAATGCGTTGTGGGGACACGGTATTCCTTATAGGGCGCTATGCCGTTGGTTGAGCGCCATTGGTTGGGGAAGTTCTAGAAGGTGCTTTTGCATCGTGGTGGTTGGCATTGCGGCCGAGTTCGTAGCGTCGGTTTCGTCTCCGTTTTGCGGATTGCCTTCTCCGTTGGCACCGTTTCCGTTGCCATTCTCTCCGGGACCGTTTGGGTCACCCTCCTCTGGATTAGTGCTCCCGTCCCCATTGTCATCGTCCGTAGGGGATTGCGGCGGCGTTGTGGGGTCCGGTTGCGGGGTGGTCGGTTGTGGTGCCGGTTCCTGAGTGGTTGGTTCCGGAGCAGGCTGCTGTGTGGTCGGTTGCGGCTCTGGTTCCGGCTCAGGCTCCGGTTCAGGTTCGGGAGCGGGCTCCGGCTCTACCACCTCGGCGCCGTTCGAGAAGTTCACCCGGATTTCGGCGCCTTCTTCAACCTCACCGGTCGGATTCAGCGACAGGACAGTTCCATAGGTTTCGGTACCGTCACGTTCCACGGCATTCACCGTGAATCCGAGTTCTTCAAGTTCCGCGCTGACTTCTTCCACATCGCGGCCCACATAGTCCTCGGCGTCAACGGAGACGGTCGCGACAGTCTCAGTGGGTTCGGGCTCAGGTTCTTCATCGGAACCCAACGAAGCAACCCACAGACCGATACCGGTGAGTGCCGCCAGAATGATAATGCCGATAATCGGCCAGAACCATGGGCTGCGCTTCTTTTCGTCGTCGTAGCCGTCTTCTGATTCAAAGTCGGCGTCGTCATCCGGCATAGCGCTGGCGCTCAGGCCATCGGATTGGGCGGAAAGTTGTGACGGCGCATCCGTGGGAGTCACGGGCAGGGCCGCTGTCGCATCCGAGGCGGGTGGCATATCGGATATGACCTGGGTGGCGTGTGTATCTGCCATGCCCTGGAACTGGCCGGTGTTGATCACCTGGGTTGCGTCGGAGTCAAAACCCCCGGAGGTAATGAACGGGACCATCCCGGGCACGGCATTAATGGCGCCCTGGGTGTCTTGGCGGCGTAGGGCCTCGGCGGCGGTTGCCAGCTTATCCGCGTCGGCGGGCCGATCCTCGGGTTCCTTGGCAAGCATGGACATGATCAGCGCGCGCACCGGTTCCGGAATGGAGTCGGGCAGCGGCGGCGGATCATCATTGACTTGGGCTAGGGCGATGGCGATTTGGGATTCGCCGGTGAATGGGCGGTGGCCGGCCAGGGCTTCGTAGCCGATAATACCTAGCGAGTAGATATCGGAGACGCCGGTGGCCTGCTGTCCGGTAGCTTGTTCGGGGGCCAAATACTGGGCGGTGCCCATGACCTGGCCGGTTGCGGTGAGGGGCACCTGGTCGGCCAGGCGGGCAATGCCGAAGTCGGTTACTTTGACTCGGTTTTTGGCGTCGATGAGGAGGTTGCCGGGTTTGACGTCGCGGTGCACGAGTCCCTGTGCGTGCGCGGCAGAGAGGGCGCGCGCCGTTTGGGCCATAATGGATAGCGTCCGGTCGGGGGATAACACTTTTTCGCGGTCTAGGATTGCGCTGAGTGGGTCGCCGGGTACCAGCTCCATCACGAGGTAGCCGGAGCCTTCTTCTTCACCGTAATCAAAGACGTTGGCCACCCCGGGGTGGTTCAGCAGGGCGGTGTGTTGGGCTTCGGCTCGGAAGCGGCGCAGGAAGTTGGGGTCACCCGTGTATTCTTCCTTCAAAATTTTGATGGCGATGATGCGGCCCAGCACGGTGTCGCGTGCTTTCCACACCTCGCCCATGCCGCCGATGGCGATACGATCGGTCAGTTCGTATCGGCCGCCTAGCGTCATTCCCGATATTGGTCTCACTGTTCGACCACCGCCTCCACGATTGTCTTAAGGTTCCGCCCGGTAAGCTGGCTGCCCACCGAGTAATCTGTGCTCTGGTACACGAGTGTCACTGCCACCTGCGGGTCGTCGGCCGGGGCGAATCCGGTAATCCAGGAGTTCACTTTGTTCTCGGTTCCGGTCTGGCCGGTCCCGGTTTTCGCCGCAATGGGGATGGATGAGCGCGCCGGCATGGCAGTTCCGGATTGCACCACCTCAAGCATCATATCCGTCATTTGGTCGGCAATTTCCGGTGTGATGGCCTCGGAGTACACTTCCGGCTGTGGCTCTTCCAGGACGTTCAAATCGGGGCCACGCACGGTATCTACCAGTTGTGGTTGCATGACGACGCCGTCGTTGGCAATTCCGGCGGCAATCATGTTCATTTGGAGTGCGGTTGCCTGAACATCAACCTGGCCTAGAACGGATTGGGCCAGGGTGGCCTGCGGAAGTTCTTCTGTGGGGAAATGCGATGGGACCACTGACAGTGGAATGCTGAGCGAATCGTCATTGAAGCCGAAGCGTTCGGCAACGTCCAGAATGGCGTCCTGGCCCAGGTCCATGGCGGCCTGGGAGAACGGGGTGTTACAGGATTGCGCAAAAATCCAGGTGAAGTCGGCCGAGTCACGTTGGTTACAAATACCGCCGCCAAAGTTGGTAATTGGGGTGTTGGTTTGGGGCAGATCCAGTTCGTTTGGGATGCTCAGCGAGGTGTCGGGCGAGTATTCCCCGGATTCCAGCATGGCGACGGCGTCAATGAGTTTGAATGTGGAGCCGGGTTCGGTGCGTGCAGTGGTGGGCCGGTTGTCATACGGCGAGATGCCGTCGTCCCGCAGGGCTTCCATATTCTCGGATGCTTCGGTGGTGGAGTGCACGGCCAGCAGGTTGGTGTCGTAATTTGGCCGGGATACCATGGCCAGAATCCGGCCGGTATCCGGTTCCGTGACGATGGCCGAGGCGTTCATGCCTTCCGGGAGCGCATCGTAGGCCGCTTTTTGTATGGCCGGGTCGATGGTCAGCTCGACCGATGCGCCAGGGTTTTCGGCGCCGGTGAGTGTTTGGCGGATGCGTTCAATGAACAGGTCATCGGCGGTGCCGGATAGCCAACCGTTGAGCCGTTGTTCGAGTCCGGTTTGGCCGTAGGCCAGCGAGTAGAACCCGGTGATGCCGGAGTACAGTGCCGGCTCGTGGTACACCCGTTGGTAGTCGAAACTGGAGGAATCGCTGGGCACGGATTCTACGATTGGTTCGCCGCCCACCAGGATGGGTCCGCGGGGGCCACCGAATTGTTTATAGAGTTCGCGGGAGTTGGCTTCGTGGGCGCGGAGGTCGTCGGCTCCGATGACCTGCACGTAGCTGGCGGCTCCGATGAGGATGAGGAAGATTGCGACGATGCCGTACCAGGCGTACCGGATGGATTCATTCACTCGCGGTCACCTGCCTTTACTGGTTGTCCGGGGATGGCTGCGCCCGCACCAAAGCCCGAGGCGTTGACCATGGGGCCGGCTTGCACGGGGCGGTTGGCCGTGTGGGAAATTAATAACACTAACCCGATGATCATCCAGTTGGCTAACAGTGACGACCCGCCGGCCGCCATGAACGGGGTGGTCAGGCCGGTCAGCGGGATGACGCGGAGCACACCACCAACGACGACGAAAATCTGGATGGCCATGGCGCAGCCGAGTCCGGCGGCCAAGAGTTTGCCAAAGGCGTCGCGGGCCGACAGGCCAATGCGCATGATGCGGGTGATCAGCACCAAGAAGATCAACAGGATGGCGGTGAGTCCGACCAGGCCGAGTTCTTCCCCGAATGAGGCGATGATCATATCTGAGTTGGCGGCAAAGACCAGGTCGGGACGGCCTTCACCCAGGCCCGAGCCGAAGAGGCCACCCGAGGCGAGCCCAAAGAGCCCCTGCACAACCTGGCCGGAGCCGTGTTCGGCGTAGATCATGTCCATGTCGAATGCGTTGAGCCAGCCGTCGAACCGTGCTTGAACGTGGGGGAAGAGGTTGCCGGCGATCAAACCGCCAGCACCGACGGCGACCGCGCCTAACACCAGCCAGGACAGCCGCGAGGTAGCTAAGTAAATCATGGCCATAAACAGCCCGAAGAATAGTGCGGTGGAGCCCAGGTCACGCTGGAATATCAGCACGCCCATGGACACCAGCCAGGCCACGACCAGGGGGCCGAGGTCTTGCATGCGCGGGAAGGTGAGTGGGCCCAGTTTTTTGCCCGCTAGCAGGATGAGGTCGCGGTTGGCGCTCAGGTAGGAGGCGAAGAAAATGGCCAGTGTCAGTTTGGCGACTTCACCGGGTTGGAAGGAGCCGATGCCCAGGTTCACCCAAATTCGGGATCCGTAGATTTCCACGCCGATAAACGGCAGGAAGGGCATGATCAGCAGGATGCCGGAGGCCAGCAGCCACACGTAGGTGAAGCGGCGCATGTGTCGGTAGTCCATGACGAACCAGACGATCGCCATCGAGATGATGGCCGACATTGCGGTCCACATGAGCTGGTTATTGGCCAGTGCGCTGCCCGGGGGTACCAGGTCGAGCCGGTGGATCATGGCCAGGCCCAGACCGTTGAGGGCCAGGGCCAGGGGCATGATGTATTGGTCGGAGAATGGTGCGCGCAGTCGCAGCACGATGTGGAAGATGATGGCCAGGCCCAGCATGACACCCACTTGCACCCAGTAGTGGGTGTCGATGGTTTGGTCCATGCCAAGTCCGGAGAGGATGTAGGCGCCCGAGCCGATGGCCACCGCCATCACGATGAGTAGCAGTTCGGTGATCCGGAGTGGTTTTTTGACGGGCTGGTCGGCGACCGCGTCGGTGGTGTTGGTCATTAGGGGTTGCCTCCCGTCGCACCGGCGGTGGCGCCGGCAATTGAGGCGGATGCGGTGACACCGTTGGATGCCAGCGGGATTTGGGTGTCGTCGGGCTGGTCTGGTCGGGTGACCGGCGGAGCCTCTGGGATCAGCGCGGTTTCCAGATCCATCAGAATTTCGCGGGCGTGGTTCAGGTCCTGGGCGGGCAGGCCGGCTTCGATGCGCTGTCGGCTATAGCCGGGCAGTCGAGACAGTGGGATGTCGGTGGACTCTTCCAGCGATGACAGTTCCAGCGGGCCCACTGACTGGGGGACGCCCTGGTAGATGGCCACGTGGTCGTCGGAGCTGCCGACGTAGTATTGGCCGCGAATCCACAGGAAGCCCACGGCCAGCGACGTCGCAAATAAGATCAAAAATACGCCCACCATGGTCAGTAACGGCCAGGAGCGTCGACCGGTGGGGACCGCGTCTTCATCTAATTCTGTTGCTGGGGCCGGGCTGGCCGGTGGTGCGGCTGGTTCGGCGGCGCCGTGCAGCAGGGCGGCGGCACGCTTTTGAGAGGAGGACCGGGTGACAACCGGGATCTGGTCGGTGTCGGTGGCCAATTCGGCGGCGCCCACCAGCAGGTGGGGGCGCGAGCCCAGGTCGGCGCGCAGCAGGGCGGCCGAAATGGATTCGCTATTGCTGGCTTTGGTCACTTGCCGGGCCGATTCGGTCAGTTCATCGGTTTTGGGGTTGTCATCCACCGTGACTTGGGCCTGCACGGTTTCAAAGACCACGATGGTCACGTTATCCGGGGCACCGCGGCGCAGGGTTTCATCGACCAGGTCCCGGCAAATGTCATCCAGGGGTTTATCGGCGCGGAGGAGTTGTTCAATGCTGTGATCATCCACGACGGCGTTGAGCCCGTCGGAGCAGAGCAGCCAGCGTTCACCGGGTTCTGTTTCGAAAGTGGTGACATCCAGCTCGGGTGAGGCATCCACGTCCCCCAGCACGCGCATGAGCACGTTTTTGTGCGGGTGGGATTCGGCGTCGGCCGGGCTGAGTCGGCCTTCATCAATGAGCCGTTGGACGAAGGTGTGGTCGGCAGAAAGTTGCTCAAACACATCATTTTTGAGGCGGTACGCCCGTGAGTCACCGATATGGGCCATGTGCAGTAGGCCGTTGTCCACCAGCAGGGCGGTGCAGGTGGTGCCCATGCCTGCCAGTTTGGGGTTATCGTGCACCAGATCATTCAGGATCAGGTTCGCAGATTGAATTTCGTCGGGCAGGATCGTGGCCGGGTCCGGGTGATCATTGCGATCCAGCGGTGCCAGATCCAACACCACCGAAGCCGAGGCGACATCGCCGCCGACGTGTCCACCCATCCCGTCGGCAACGACCGCCAGGTAGCGACCCACATAGGCCGAGTCGTCGTTCTTGGAACGTACTCGGCCAACATCGGAGCGGGCAGCGAAATTCAACTGAAGGGCCATCGCTAAGCCTTCAGCTCCATGACCGTTTTCCCAATGCGAACCGAGGTGCCCGGATCAATGGCCATGGTGCGGGTCAGTTGGTCGCCCTGCACAAAGGTGCCGTTCGTGGAGCCTAAATCTTCGAGGAACCAGCGGCTGCCCTGCGGGAAGAGGCGGGCGTGCCGGCCGGATGCGTAGTCATCTTCCAGAACCAGCCCGGCATCCTGGGCTCGACCGATCAGCAGCGGCTGGCCATCCAGGGGGATGGTGCGTCCGGTCAGTGGGCCTTCGGTGACCACCAGTTTTGTGGCCAGGGCTCGGGTGGGTGGGGGAGGCGTGTCATCGATGGCAGCGCCGGGTTCTTTGGCTTTTTTCTTGCGGCGTGTCAGCCGGGCCGGTCGAGCAATTTGCAGGGAACGGCCCTGCGACGTGATCACCGAGAACACAAAAATCCACAGTAGGCCAAGGAGCCCAAACCGCAGCGCAGTTATCGCTAATTCGCTCACGGGCTACCTCCGTGCCTGGGTCGTTGAGTCGGGGGCCAGGCGGAACGTGATGGTGGTTCGGCCGGCTGTAAGAATATCTCCGTGGTGCAAATCTATCGTGTTTCCAGCCTTTTGCCCGTTGACATAAAACCCATTGGTTGATCCTAGGTCCACCGCGGTGACTCGGTCGCCGGCCACCCGAATTTCTAGGTGTCGACGCGACATGCCTGGATCCGACACCGTAATATCTGCATCCGATGAACGACCAATCACCGCCGCCGACGAGTTAATGGCATACCGGGTACCCGCAATCTCGACAACGGGGCGCCATTCGGTGCGATCCACCTGCACGTTTGGGTCCGTCATCTCGGCTGGGGGTTGCACGGTCGGCGACGTCACCTGTTTACCCGGGCTGTAGCTAATGGGTTGGCCCGGTTCTAAATCTTCGGCCGTTTCGATGCTCGAGGTGATGTTGATGCTGCCGCGTGCGGCGTCGTCGTCGGAAATAAATGTGACCCGGACAGGCCCGGACAGTGAATACCCCTGTACAGAGGCGTGTCGAATGGCCTCGTCACATAGTTCTTCGGCCAGGGCCCGGCCCCACTGCTGGACTTGTGGAAAGTCTTCTTCAGAGAACGCGATCGTGTACACGTTGGGTACCAGGGTGCGTTCTTGGGAAATGGTGGCGGCGCGATGGTCCATTTCGATGCGCATCGCGTTGGTGACTTCCACCGGTTTGATTCGCTTGGAGCCACCGGCCGAGAAGATTTTGCGCACGGTACGTTCGAGAAGGTTCTCTAAACCATCCAAAATGCCCAACTCGGCACTCCTTCCAAGCGCGGTCAAAACGGGTCTGCGGTAAATATCCCACAGTAGTTCTGTGCCGGATATTTGTCACATGCAGTTACATTTTCGCATATTGGTCAGTGCAATACATGAAGCATGTTGTCAGCCCCAAAATTTGAGTGTCCCGCGGACCTCGATTAGTAATTACAGACTAATTGTGTTTATACTATAGATCGTGCTTACAGCAATTGCTGCATTCATAAGTCACTCGCGCGAGTGGCGGAATTGGTAGACGCGCTGGCTTCAGGTGCCAGTGTCTTCACGGACGTGGGGGTTCAAGTCCCCCCTCGCGCACAGACTACAACAGCCTCTGGCCTGGGATTCCCAGATCGGAGGCTGTTTTTTGTTTCCCGGACCCTCGCCGAACGGGCTGAGCATGTACCTCGCTGAGGTGATCATTGACTCCTTCTCCTGAGGTGTGCTGAATCACCAGCTTCAGTGTGAGTGGGATGACGTATCGTGACTCGACGCTCGATAGATGAAACTCAGGCCCGTGTAGGTACTACTTCAGATGAGCAACCGCACGGACCGGCGACCCATCGAGGCCCGCGAGATGCAGCGGCAGAATGGTCATCTCGACGCTTTGCGGCAACAGCGTTAAGCTGCGTAGATTTTCTACGATGATGCCGTCCTGACCCAACCAGAATTCATGCACCGGAAACGCGCCGGTGTTTCCTGCTGTGGCATCCGGGCTGAGCGTATCGACACCAAGCACGCGGGCACCCCGATCCCACAAGGTTTTTACTAGGTCGAGATCAAGAGCCGGGTGTTGCTCTCGTTGTGCCGCATAAAAATACTGGTCCCAACCGGTCGCAATGCACACGATGTTCGGCAAGTCGGCGGGGATCGAGACTAGATCGTCGACCCGGACGGTCTGGCCTGCCAGATGGCCGATGAAGTCTGGTCGCACCGGTAATACACACGCTTCTCCGTGCAGTAGGTCCAGATCGAGTTGATCCACGGTCCGTCCACCAGAGCGCACATGTGCGGGAGCATCAAGGTGGGTACCGGTGTGCGAACCGAGCTGTAGCTGAGCCACATTGACGCCGTCGGTCGCAACGTGCAGCGCGGATTCGACGTGTACTGCAGGATCGCCAGGATACACCGGCATCCCGGAAGAAATGGGGTGGGTCAAATCGAATAGGGTCAAAGAAACCTCCGCTGATGGGTACCGGAATGGACGTTCCAGTAGGAGTCCGCCTTCTCATTGTCCTACAGGCAGTCATTGATACACGGACGAAGTGCTGACCATGATGACCGCAGATGTCTGCGGCTGTTCGATGCCGGAATTGGTCAGCTAGGCTGCAGAGCGCATCCTGTTGCCACAAATTTGCCAGCGCACACGAAAGGAAACGCCGCCGTTGTCCGTTCCGTTGAATATCCTTGATCTCGTCTCTATTTCTGAGGGCTCCGCCGCCCGTGACGCCATCCGGGCCTCCATGCACTCCGCCCGGCTTGCTGATGAGTTGGGGTACCGTCGGCTGTGGTTCGCCGAGCACCACAACACCCCAAATCTGGCGGCCAGCGCCACGGCGCTACTCATTTCGCAGGCTGCCGAGCACACCGAGACCATTCGCGTGGGATCCGGCGGTGTCATGCTGCCCAATCACGCCCCATTAATGGTGGCCGAACAATACGGCACGCTGGCCAATATGCACGGCGACCGCATCGACCTTGGACTCGGGCGGGCCCCGGGCACTGACATGATGACGGCCCAGGCCCTGAGTCGGTCGTCGGCTGAGCCACAAGCCTTTGCCCAAAGTATTTACGATCTGCAGGGCTGGTTCAGCGAAACCGGCACCTCATATACCTCGTCCATTGTGTCTGCGGTATCGGCCGGCATGCACGTTCCCATCTGGGTGCTCGGCTCCACCGTCAACGGCGCGTCCATCGCCGGACAACTCGGCCTCCCATTCTCGGTCGCCTCACACTTCGCCCCCGATCAACTGGATCAAGCCATCCAGGTCTATCGCGATGCGTTCACCACCGAATCGCCAACCGCCCAGCTGGCAGAGCCCTATGTGATGGCCGGCATTAACGTGTTGGTGGCCGACACCGATGAGGCCGCCCAGCGAGAATTTACGGTCGTCGAACAAATGTTCCAAGACATCCAAACCGGACAACGTCGACTCCTGCAACCGCCAGTAGATCCCAGTGAACTCGCCGCGCGCGGCCCCGCAGAACAATCCATGCTGCGCATCAAAGCCGTTGGTAACCCAGAGACCGTGCACACCGAACTCGAAGCATTCGTTGAACGGACCGGCGCCGATGAACTGATCACCGTCACGTACGCTTACGATCCGGCCGTGCGTGATCGTTCGCTACAACTCTTGGCCGAAACTTGGTTCTAAGACCACGGTGTGATCTTTCCTGCTCATGCAGAGGGGCAGGGCATATAAGAGGTGTGAAAGCATTGAGCTATGACAACACCATCCAATCAAGTCCTGCAACGCATCTGGCAATCGCTCCAGGAGGCGACAACGCGCAGCACCGGGATGACCCTGAGTTTTCTTGGCACCGTCGGACTCGACGGCGGACCCCGAGTGCGCGGCATCATTCTGCGAAAATTTCAGGAAGACCCACAACGACTCTACTTTGCCACGCATATCCACTCGGATAAGGTCGCAGAAATTCATCGCACCCCACAGGTTGCGCTGACAGGAAATGATTCTGAACATAATGTGCAGCTGCGCATTGAGGGGCACGCAAGGATCGTCAAAGACCCAGTACTGCGACAACACGCTTGGGAGTCCTTGGCGCCCCACAGCCAGCAGCTCTACGCCTCGGCTAGTGTTCCAGGAGCACCCGATGATGCAGCGCCGCAGGACCACGAGAGTTCAGCTTTTGACCGCTTCACCTGGGTCGAAATCGAATGTGAACGGCTCGACTGGCTTGATTTGAGCGCCGAGCCGCAGGAGCGGTGGAAATTCAGCCGCGACGCGAACGCTTGGCATGGACAACGTATCGTTCCCTAAAACTCGGGAGCGTCGTCCATATAAGCCACGAGTGCGTCACGCACGAAGGTCGCATTTTCAGCGCCGCCGTAATTGGCCGCGAACCGTTCATCCGCCACATACATTTCGGCCAGGCCTCGTACGTAACCGAACAGGTCGCCGTCCGGGTCGGCAGCCGGTGTGCCAGGCACACCCCGGAGCCAGGCAATATGTCGGGCGGCGAGTTCTTGCGCCTCGGGGGAGTGCGCGGTGATGTTGGGTGCTTCGGCTGCTGCCGCCCAGTCCGTATTGAGCTGTTCCACGTGTGCCATCCAGTCTTGACGTTCGGTATCGCTTAAGCCGCGCCACCAGGCATCGGACCGCGCATAGGCGGCTTCGCCCCAGCGCTGCTCGACCTCTGCTTTGTACTTGGTGTGGTCAAAGCCGTTGAACATTGTTTCTGCCATGAGTGCTGTATCTCCTTGAAGAGCTTGAATGGTGTCCTCGACCGCGACAATTTGCTGCGCGAGTCGGTCTTGCTCCTGTCGTAGCAGTGACAGGTGGGTGGTCAATGCCGCGGCCTCGTCATGCTGACGCACCAAGATATCGGCAATTTGTGGCAGCCCTAATCCGAGGTCGCGAAGTAAGAGCACACGCTGTAGTCGGATGAGTGCGGGGCCATCGTAATACCGGTACCCCTTGAGTCCAATCCGGCTGGGCGGTACGAGTCCAATGTCGTCATAGTGCCGCAGCGTTCGGCTGGTGGTGCCGGCGAGCCGGGCGATCTGCTGTATTGACCATTCCATACCCACCACGTTAAAGGTTGACGCAACGTCAAGGTCAAGCGGGTTGCCGGGTCTTTCGTGAGGTCTAGTCCAGGTGCACTTCCGCATCGAACTTTAAGGCAGGTGGTTGACCATGTGCGACTCCCCGGTAGTGCACTGTCCCGGTGGGCGTATACCCTTTGGTCCAAACCTGATCGATTACCATGTCCCGTTCTGTAATGAACGGCTCGCCCCGGATTGCGCGAGCGTGAAACGTATTGGCCGCTTCACGCGTTGTCTCGAACTCAATGCGAAGAATAGGCATAGGTTGGACTCCTGCGAGTTGTGTTGTACCAAGTCCGCCACAGGAGTTTAGCGTTTGATCGCCTTGACCACACGGGCCAGTGCGCGCCCGGTGACGAACATAAAGGGGATCCCCACGGCCAGCAGGGCGATCGTATTTGGTTCGAAACGGGTGGCGCCCTCGTGGGGGACATACGCGCCCAGTGGGATGGACATGCCGCCACCGCCGCCACCGGAGCCGGAACCCTGCTTGTCGCCGTCGGGAGTATCACCCTCACCGCCGCCGAAGCCATAACTTGTCAGTGCTACCGGCACAATTGTGGTGCCATTGATTTCGACGGGTGTTCCATAGGCGGATTTGACGCCAAAGTTCTGGAGAATATCGGCCAGTTCCAAAGTAAGATTTGCCATAGTTCAACCCTATGCGCTGGGTGCGCCAGGTACTACCCCAGCGCCTCAAAACCTGCCTTGAAGGCACGCGCTGACGTGGATTAACGATCCTGCGGTTATTGTTCTTCATGGGGTGCATGCTGGGCTGCTTCGCGCGCAGGAGCTGTAAAGAATAGTGTGCGTTCTTTGACGACGACAAATACAGACACGATGAGCAGCAGCACGGTCTGGATGATTTTCGAATCCGGGTGCGTCAAAAACATTTCTGCCGAGAAATTCGCGGAAATATGAAAGATCATTGGAATGAGAATACTGCGGCCACTGCGGAAGTAGAGCCAATTCATCAACACCACGAACGCGATCATCGAGGCCGGGAAATTCAGGGTGTGCAGCAGCCCAGACTCCACGACTTCGTTGTGGTAATACCCGTCAATAAACGCCAGCGGGATGTGCCAGAGGAACCAGATGAAGGTGAATAGCATCGACGCGGCAAACACATTCATGCGCCGGATCAGGGTGTCAGTACCGTAACCGTGCCAGGCGAACTCTTCGAGAATGGCAGCACCCAGCAGTGTCATCCACACCGGCAGCAGGCCAGCAGAAAACGTGTAGCCCTCTCGTAGCTGGAATTGCTCAACATCATAACCAAAGGCCAGCGAGATGGCCTGGGCCACCATCAGGCTCGCCGGGATCAGCAAGAACGAGCACGAAATAAAGAACCAGTGCGCTTCTAATGGCCAGGCCATGCGTTGTCGAATATCTGCACGCAAATCCGGCTTTCGCCATACCAGCGCTATGACAACTGCAACCGGTGCGACCAGACCTGCAACGGAAAGGACCAGGGTCGCCTGCAATACCGGCTGTGATTGGTCGGGAAGATGGCTCAGGTATGCCGCCAGAAACCAACAGGCCCACGGGATAGCGGTGACCAACACATAGAACAGCACCGGCCGGTTGTACTGATACACCACCGGGTTGATGCCGCGGTCCTCGCGCGGCTGCAATTGGTCGTTGAGCCTATCCGTTGTCATGCTCACCACGCCCTCATCGAAGCTGGTCCCGGGGTTGAATAGCGGGTCGGGTCGCGCCCAGGGGGTCTATCAAAAAGTTCTCAGCATGCCGGGGTTTGCACAGTTGAACACGGCAGATCCAAGACGAGCTCCGGCCATACCATAAACGGTAGTGCACGTCACATGCGTCAACAATGCGTTGGCTTCCCATATATCGGGACACCACTGCGCTATGCACACGTCATTGGGATAGTACGGAGCCTTGAAGCGCTCGCAGTCTTTGTTGAACAGCACACCGGAGCCTCTCCGGTCCCGATCAAGTCACGAATCCTATTGGGGCGTTGGCCAGGACGGTCTGTTGTGGGCGAGAAAATGAGGGCTCTAGCCGCATCCAAGCACATCAGTTAGGGTGACTTCTACGAACCTGTTTCAACAATGGCTTGAGGGGAATCTATGGCTCGCTTCAGTCCTCTTGGGTGGCCCGTCATCCGACAGCTCACCTCGTCTGACAAATTTGGTCGGGGTAAGGCCGTAGTGTCCAAGGGCACCCGTGAGATTGCTCCTCGCACCGCAACGTCAGATCGCGTCGTGCAGAGTGTTTGCCCGTATTGTGCGGTGGGGTGCGGTCAGAAGGTCTTCGTGAAAGACGAAAAGGTCGTCCAAATTGAAGGTGACCCCGACTCGCCAATTTCCCGTGGCAGGTTGTGTCCCAAAGGTGCAGCAAGCCAGCAGCTGGTCAACGCGCCGCAACGGCAAACCGAAGTGCTCTATCGTGCGCCCTACGCCAAGGACTGGCAAACCCTCGACCTCGACGATGCTCTCGAGATGATTGCCGACAGGTTCCTTGAAGCGCGTGCGCGCTGGTGGGAAGACACCGACGAGCAGGATCGTCCCGTCCGACGGACCATGGGTATTGCTGCCCTGGGCGGTGCCACGCTCGATAATGAAGAAAACTATCTCATGAAGAAGTTCTTCACCGCTGCCGGGGCGATACAAATCGAGAACCAAGCCCGTATTTGACACTCCGCCACAGTTCCCAGTTTGGGAGCTTCCTTTGGTCGTGGCGGGGCCACCCAAACCCTGCAGGACATGGCGAACGCAGATTGCATCGTCATCCAGGGGTCCAATATGGCCGAATGCCATCCCGTTGGCTACCAGTGGGTCACAGAAGCTCATGCCCGTGGCGCAAAAGTGATCCATGTGGATCCGCGCTTTAGCCGGACCTCAGCTGTGGCGGATAAACACCTTTCAATTCGCGTTGGATCCGATATCGTCTTACTGGGTGCGCTCATTAACTACGTCATCAGTAATGACTTGTGGTTCAAAGACTATGTGCTGGCATATACCAATGCTGCAACCATTCTGCGACAAGACTTTCGCGACACCGAGGATCTTGATGGGCTGTTTTCTGGGTACGACCCCGAAACCGGTACCTACGATTTCACGAGCTGGTCGTACCAGGACGCCGAAGAAGACAAAGACGCCGCACACGGCCACGAGACCCCCTCACCCGGTGACCAATTTGGTAGCGGTGGGCCAAAGGTCGAAGAACAATACGAACGCGACCTGACCCTGCAGAACCCGCGCACGGTTTTCCAGGTCCTGAAACGGCACTACTCGCGGTACACGCCCCAGATGGTGCAAGAAGCTTGCGGTATTTCCGAGGAAGATTTCCAATACCTGGCCGATGCGGTGGTGGAAAACTCTGGCCGTGAGCGGACAACCTGCTTTGCCTATGCGGTGGGGTGGACCCAGCACACCACCGGTGTGCAATTCATTCGTACCGCCTCGATTCTGCAATTGTTGCTGGGCAATATGGGGCGCCCCGGCGGTGGGATCATGGCGTTGCGCGGCCACGCCAGTATTCAGGGGTCAACGGATATCCCAACACTGTTTAACCTCTTGCCGGGATACTTGCCTATGCCCAGCGTTGAGCTGGACACCTATGACGACTACCTTCGCAGTATTGCCACACCGGCTCAGAAGGGGTTCTGGCAGAATGCCGATGCCTATACGGTGAACTTGCTCAAGGCGTGGTGGGGTGACGCGGCTACAGCAGAAAACGATTGGGCCTATGATTATCTGCCGCGACTGACCGGGCCGCACGGGACGTATCAAACCGTCCAGAAAATGCTCGCCGATGAAGTTGATGGCTACTTTATTACCGGGGAGAACCCGGCGGTGGGTTCGGCCAACGGCCGCATGCAACGGTTGGGCATGTCGCATCTGAAGTGGCTGGTGGTCCGAGACTTCAGCCTCATCGAGTCCGCCACCTGGTGGAAAGACGGACCCGAAATCCAGTCCGGTGAGTTACGTCCAGAAGATATTGCCACCGAAGTGTTCTTCATGCCGGCCGCCAACCACGTCGAAAAGGCGGGCACATTTACCCAAACCCAACGCATGGTGCAGTGGCGACATCAGGCAGTCGCCCCGCCCGGACAGTGCCAGAGCGAACTGGATTTCTTCTATGCCCTGGCCAAACGCGTCAGAGAAAAAGTCGCAGACTCCACCGACCCGCGTGACCGACCACTGCAGGACCTCACCTGGGATTACGAGGTGGATGACGAAGGCAACCCGAAACCAGAATCCGTCCTTGCCGAAATTAACGGCCGGTTCCTCACCGGAGATAACGCTGGCAAGCATCTGTCGTCGTACACCGAAATGCGCGCCGATGGTTCGACCGAGGGTGGCTGCTGGATCTACACCGGCATCTACGCTGATGGGGTCAACCAGGCGGCACGCCGCCCAGCCAAAGAAGACCAGGCAACGGTCAACCCGGAGTGGGCGTGGGCGTGGCCAGCCAACCGACGCATTCTCTATAACCGGGCCTCCGCGGATCCGGACGGCAAACCGTGGAGCGAACGCAAGAAATACATCTGGTGGGACGAAGACCAACAGCAGTGGACCGGCCAAGATGTGCCCGACTTCCCGAAAGACCGAGCGCCCAGCGCAAGACCAGGTCCCGATGCGGTCGGACCCGATGCACTATCCGGTATTGACCCATTTATTATGCAAGCCGACGGCAAAGGCTGGCTCTTCGCCCCGCGGGGCGTCGTCGACGGCCCGCTCCCAACGCACTACGAGCCGCAAGAATCGCCGGTTGCCAACCCGCTCTACGGACAGCAGCGGCCGCCCACCCGGGTGACCATGACTGACCGCAATAACCGGAGCGCACCGAGCTACGGTGAACCCGGTGCCGATGTGTATCCGTTTGTGTTCACCACCTACCGGCTGACCGAACACCACACCGCCGGCGGGATGAGCCGCTGGCTGCAATACCTGTCGGAACTGCAACCGGAAATGTTCTGTGAAATTTCGCCCGCACTGGCAGCCGAACGGGGGCTGGAACCGTATCAGTGGGCCACCATTATTTCACCGCGAGCTGCGATCGAAGCCAAAGTTTTGGTGACCGACCGCATGAAACCACTGCAGATCGGTGGGGTCACGATCCACCAAATCGGGCTGCCCTACCACTGGGGAGTGGGCAGTGAAGCGCTGGTCACCGGTGACTCTGCCAACGACCTGCTGGGTGTGGTGATGGATCCGAATGTGCTCATTCAGGACTCCAAGACCGGATCCTGCGATATTCAACCGGGACGCCGCCCGCAGGGACAAGAACGCTTAGACCTGGTGGAACAATATCAACAACGCGCCGGCGTGACCAAGCACACCGGAATGGGCTAAAGACCAGAAAATCCTTGTAATTTCGTCCTGACGCTAAACATGAGTAGGATCACATACCGTTGTGGGTAGTGCTGGACTGTTGTCCAGTTTTTGCCCTCGGGCCATGAGAAAACGTCAGAAGCCACAAGGACATGTATGAAAGACACTCTTCGCATTGCCGGTGTGTATATCGGCACCATCATTGGGGCAGGATTTGCATCCGGCCAAGAAATTCTCCAGTTCTACACCGGCTATGGCTGGTGGGGCATCCTTGGCACCCTGACCACCGTGGTGCTGTACCCACTGCTGGGCTACTACCTGGTGGTGCTGGGCAAACGCGTCCATGCGTCGTCGCATAAGGGCGTCATTTATCATATTTGCGGCAAATACTTGGGCTTTGTCATCGACTTGCTCCTGGCATTCTTCCTCTTCGGGGTCGGTGTCATCATGGTTGCGGGAAGCGGTTCGCTCTTCCAACAACAATTCGGTCTCCAGCCCGCCGTCGGCTACGCCATTATGGCCGTGCTAGTTATCATTGCGCTGCTGCTGAGTCTGCGACGGCTTCTCGAGGTGATCAGTATTATCACCCCCTTCGCGTTTGTGCTGGTCATCATCCTGGCGGTCTACGCTGCGATGACCGCAAATACCACCGGTATCGATCTAGAAGTTGTTGCACGCACTCAAGAACAACTGGCGTCACCGCACTGGTTCCTCAGCGCACTGCTGCACGTGTCCTTTAACGTGGCCATCACGGTGAGCATCATGGCCATCATCGGGGCAACCGAAAAGGACTTCAAAGCGGCCAAACGCGGCGCAGTCCTGGGTGGTATCACCCTGGGTGTGATTGCGCTGGTCATCAACCTCGCCATGTACTTCAACGTCAATGATTTGGTCGGCACCGATATGCCAATGCTGATCATCGCCAGCAACGTGAGCCCGTTCATTGGTTATGCCATGGCGCTGGTGCTGCTGGCCATGATCTTCAATACGGCCGTGCCAACCCTGTACAGCTTTACCGCACGCTTCGTGACGGTTGACACCGGCCGGTTCAAAATCGCGGCCATCGTCGTGGGTGTGGCGGCCTTTGGACTCGGGTTTGTGGGCTTCACCGACCTCGTCAACAAGGTGTATCCGCTGCTGGGCTACGTGGGCTTTGTGATCTTCGGTGCCATGGCGGTCAACCTGATCCGCACCAAGCGCCATCCGGTTGAGGTCCAAGAAACCGCTGTGACCGACTAAGCGAGGGACCGTCCCAGCTTTTCTAAGATGATGGATGCAGTGGCCAAGCGGCTGCGGGGCGGTTCCGGGATGAAATCTGCCCGGATCCCCGCAGCCATTGCTCAGTTTGGGCAGGCCAGGCACATGCCGCGGGGGCACGGTGCTCGGGGACGAATCGTCAGAATTGCCCTCCATGCCGTAGACTGGTCGGAGCCAACCGGTTGGGACCTTTCCAATCGGTGCCGGCCAGCATCGCGATGAGCTACCTGAGTATGGTCGCTGCCGCCAGTGCCAGGGCCGGGTCTTTATCTCTTACCCGGACGGAATCTCTTTTTGACTTCTCCTTCATTAACCGCCAAAAACGGCGGTTCTTCCACCGTGCCTTCTTCTACCGCCAACGTCACCGACAACGGTTTCAGCGCTCTTGGTGTGCCCGTTGAACTCGCGAACGCTTTAGCTCCGCAAGGCATTACCACTCCAACCCCAATCCAAGCCGCAACCCTGCCAGACTCCCTGGAAGGTCGCGACGTGTTGGGCCGCGGCCGTACCGGCTCCGGCAAATCCTATGCCTTCATGCTGCCAACCGCCGCACGGTTGATGCACGGCGATCGCGCAGCCAGCCGCCGGCCACGGTCACTGGTGTTAGCGCCCACCAGGGAACTTGCCCTGCAGCTGGCCGAAGCCTTCGAACCGCTCAGTGCCGCAACCGGACTGTCTTCGACAACCATGTTTGGTGGTGTCGGCCAGAACCCGCAGGTTCGAGCCGTACAACGCGGCGTCGACGTCCTGGTGGCGTGCCCCGGTCGTCTACTGGACCTGATGGGTCAAGGCCACGTCGATCTTTCCGAGATCGAAATCCTGATTATTGACGAAGCAGATCACATGGCTGACATGGGCTTTTTGCCGATGGTCCGTCGCATCTTGGACCAAGTGCCGGCCAACGCCCAGAAAATGCTGTTCTCGGCGACCCTCGACGCCGGTGTCGGTGTGCTAGTCAAGCGGTACCTCAAAAACCCGGTCGTACACGAAGCCGACTCAGCCGTGTCACCGGTCGCAAAAATGGACCACCACGTGCTGACCGTCGACAACGACAGTCGCCTCAAGACACTGGCCAATATTTGTGCCGGTGAAGGCCGCACCATTGTCTTTACCCGCACCAAACACGGTGCAAAACGAGCAGCCAAGCAGTTACGCCAACGCGGCATTGCCGCACTGGAACTGCACGGCAACCTGTCACAAAATGCGCGCACCCGAAACCTGCAAGCATTCCATGACGGCGCCGCCGGCACCCTGGTGGCCACCGATATTGCTGCCCGCGGGATCCACGTCGATGACGTAGCCCTCGTGGTGCACGCCGATCCGCCAGCAGAACATAAAGCATATTTGCATCGCTCAGGTCGTACCGCTCGTGCGGGTCAAGCCGGCACGGTCATTACGTTAGCCTCACGCGATCTGCAAGGTGAAGTACGACAGCTCATGAAAGCTGCCAAGATCACCCCGACCGTGCACACCAGCGCCTCCGCGACACTGTTGGATGAGCTGATTCCCGGGCCGCGCACCTTCTTGGCACAGGGCGAACTGGAACAACAATTGGCCGTCGCCGCACCAGCGGCACAGCCGAATCAGCAACGCAGCGGACGCGGCAAATCAAATCGTCGCAACCGCAATAGTGCCGGCCAGCGCGGTCAAGCATCCCGCGGCACCGGCGGCGGTCGTTCCCCTCAGCGCGGCACCGGCGGTCAACGCCATAGTGGTGGCCGAGCTGCTGGCGGACGGCCAGGTAATCGTCGTCGCTCGACCGGGCCAGCACAAAGCTAACCCGCCCGGCGAACGTGCTGTCTTAGTACTGCTGTCCACCCGGCGGGTAACTGCCCGGCTGCTGACCGTACCCCTCAAATGGGGCACCCGGTTGCGGCTGGCCGTACCCGGCGGGATTGGGCGCAGCGGCCCCGGCTTGTTGACCGGGGTTTTGCTGTTGGGTGGTGTCACTGGAACTTGGCGCCAAGTACACCATGGTGCCCGCCAGTAACACCAGGGACATGAATAGCAGCCACACCACCGAGAAACTCATATTCGTCATGGCGAAGAGCCCCATGAGGGTGATGGCCCGGCCGATCATGGCAAATGCCGCACCAAAGCTGACGACGAGGAAAAAGTACCGTATCCACTCGGATGGTCGGAGCAGTTGCAGCAGTGACAACGTGATCGTGGCCAGGAAGAGCAGCAGGATGAGCCAGCCGCCTCCGCCAACCTGGGACGAAAACCCGTAATTGTGGCGCAGCGTGGCGCTGAAGAAAAACCCGAACAGGCTCAGAAGAGCGGCGCCGCCGGCGACCAGGAGTCCCCAGGTGCGTGCACTACTCAGGTTGATGCCAGCAGACTGGCTGCGGCGAGGCGCGTAATACGGCGGCTGGCCAAAAGGCTGTTGCTGGCCGAACTGCTGGGACTGCCCAAACTGTTGTGGCTGACCATAGTGTTGCTGTTCGGCTTGTGGAGGCCGACCGTATTGGCCATATTGCTGCTGCGCAAAACCCTGCTGACCAGGCTGCCCGGACGAGCTGTAGCCGGACTGTACCGGATCGGGGTGAGCCTGCTGCTCATACCCAGATGGTGCTGCCCAGGTGTTCTGCTGGTCCTGGGCGGTCGGTTCTTGTGGGGATTGCTCAGGCTGGTTGAACGGGACCGCTGGTTCTTGTTCCCACGGCCGCGTCTCGGTCACCGATTCCGTTGCGTTATCCTGCTGTCCGGTGGACGCCTCGGGCATTGCCCACGGTGCCACGGGTTCTTCGGACATCGCCTCGGTTTCCGCCTCGGGTGCAGGTTCAGACGCTTGAGCATCCACCGGTGCGGCATCAGGCTGTGCCGCCGCATCCAATTCTGCATCATCCAGGGTGCCCAACGTTTCGGCATCTGCTGCAGCATCATCGGCGGCTGCCGAGCCCATGGGTGCATAGGGTGCGGTAGCGGCCTGCTCCGCCTGACGAGTCCGGATCCAGTCGGCCAAGCCCGGATACACATTCGGATGCCGTAAAATCTCATCCCACAGTTGCGGGTGGGTTTGGGCCAATTCCTGGAGTCGGTGCGCAGAAATACTGGGACCGGACAGATCTACCGGTTCCTGGGAAGGTGAGTTTGTCATCTGCATCCTTTGAGGTCATCACAACGTAGCTGGTGTCAGTGTGTCACGGTGTCAGGCCGATACCTTTGGACAGGCAATCTTTGACGGTGACACCCCACCGAAAAGTCTAACGGAGCCATATATATCGTCATACAGTATGTAGTCACACAGTTTAGGATAGATTTCTAGCTGCATATGCGCTCGCATATAACAGTTGCATATATTTTTGGCGGTGCCGCGGGCGAATCCGGCCGCCGTATTGTATGAGTAGAACATATGGCTGACGAAAAAGATCCACACCACCACCTTGAATCATCGAAGAACCCCGATGACGAGGCAACCACCCAAGAGCAGCGCGTCCAGAACACTGCGACGCCGGGTTCGGCTCCCCAACACGATGTGGATCCCGAGGCGCAGCAGACCCCCGAGACAGGGGACGAGCCTGACACCGCCGATGTAGACCCCGAAACGCGGATGCTGCAGCAAATTGCGGCCCTCGACCAGGACACTGACGAAACCGGGGAACATCCCGAGCACACTCCCGATGACAGTCAAGAGACCACGGTGCTTGACGATACTGCGACCCCGATCGGTGCGACAACCCCGGTGGACCAGGATCGCGACGACCAACAGTCCCAAGAACAAACACCGCCCAGATCGAGTGATGACACTGCCATACAACTTGAACCGGTCGCCGCAGCACCACCGGCTGCCGGTGGCGGCTCGTCTGGCGGTGACGACACCGCAATGAAGGGCGGCCGGACGAAAAAACGCCGTTGGCCATGGGTGCTGGTCATTGTGGTCTTGCTGCTGGGTGGCGGCTATGTGGCCGCGGCCTATGCCACCCAAGACACCCTGCCGGCCACCTTGACCGTGGAGGGCGTGGACGTTTCCGGACTCTCCGTGGACGAGGCCGCCCCAATACTGGAAGACGAATTCGCCGCCCGTGCACAGCGCGAAATCACCATCGCAGTCGATGACGAGCAGGCCACCATTGTGCCAGCCGATGCCGGCTACAGCTACGACGTCGACGACACCCTCGACGAACTGACCGACCTGACCTTTAACCCGGTGGATTTGTGGGCCAGACTCTTCGGGGAAGCCCACGCCTCCGCCGTCACACACGTGGACGAGGACGCCGCATCCGAGGCCGTCGCCGGACTCGCCGAACAGTTAAGCTTCGAACCCACCGAGGGCTCAGTGGTCTTTGAACAGGCAAGCCTGGACTATACGGCACCCACCGATGGATTCACCGTCAACCAGGACGACCTCGCCGAACAACTCGACGCCGAATGGTTGAGCGAAGAAACGGACATTGCCGCTCCCGGCGACGTCATCGACCCCGCGGTTTCTGCCGAAGAATGGGACGAATTCGTGGCCAACACGGCACAACCGCTCATCGATGACGCCTATACCGTCACCGCCAATGAGACCACCGCTGACCTGACCCCCGAACAACTGGGTGCAGCAGCCGAAGTACGCGTTGAAGAAGCAACCGACGACGCCGAAACCACCGACCAAGACACCACCGAGGACACTGCGAACACCGAAGATACCGACGGCGACCATCCGGTGCTGATCCTGGACGACGAAGCACTCACCGCATCGCTGGCCGACAATAACTCGGATTTCGCCTCGACCAATAAGGACGCCACCGTCCGGTTGTCCGGCTCCGCCGGTTCTGCGAAACCAGAAGTGGTCCCCGGCTCCACCGGCCGCGGCGTGGACGGCGAGCAGCTCGTCGAAGAAATCCTGGCCGACCTGGCCGGCGAACAAACCCGGGATGTCACCGTCGACGTCCACGAAGTCGAACCCAACGTCACCACCGAAGAAGCCGAAGCCTGGGATGTCACCCATGCGGTCGCCGAGTATGCCACCCCGTACCCGGCCTCCGATGCGCCACGCACCGCCAACCTGAAAATCGGTGCAGAACGCGTCAACGGCACCGTGGTCATGCCCGGCGAAGAGTTCAACCTCAACTCCATCCTGGCCCCGATCACCGCGGCCAACGGCTACCACTCCTCGGGCGTGGTCGAATCCGGTGTCACCACCAACGCCCTGGGTGGCGGCCTGTCCCAAATTGCCACCATGTCCTATAACGCCGGCTTCTTGGGCGGCATGGAAATCCTCGAACACAAACCGCATTCCCGCTGGTTCGACCGCTACCCACAGGGCCGCGAATCCACCTATTGGGAAGGCCAAATTAACGTCCGCTGGAAAAACGACACCGACGCACCCGTCATCGTCGAAATGTGGTTAGCCGACTCAGAAGTCCACACCCGACTGTGGGGCTCCGACTACTACGACGTGTCCACCACCACCTCAGACCCATATAACTTCACGGCCTCGCCAACCATCCGCTCCGATGACGCAGAATGTATTTCGGAAAGCGGCGGAGACCAAGGCTTCACCGTCGACGTCAACCGCACCAAGACCCCACCGGACGGTTCCGCCATCCAAGAATCCTGGAGCTGGGCCTACAGCGGCTGGCCAACCGTCATCTGTGAATAAACGGCAACGGCGCCGAGCCGTCACCCACGCCGTGCTCATCTGCGGTGTCCTCGGCCTGCTGGCCGCCACCCCGGTGCTGGCAACCTCAACCCTGCTGCGCAACGAGCTCAAACCGGTCCTCGCTGCACTAGCCGATACCCCAGACGCGCCGGCTCCAACCCGCCCGGAACTGGCGGCCGGCACGGTCAGCGGCCTGCACCTTGATGCCGAGTGGATCCGCACCACCGCCGCAGCCACCGACATCCCGGAACGCGCCCTAGCCGCCTATGCGGCCGCGACGCTGACCATTCAACACGAATTCCCCAACTGCAAGCTGGGCTGGAACATGCTGGCCGCGATCGGCGAAGTCGAAACCCGCCACGGCACCATCTACGGTGCCACGCTAGGTGACGACGGCGTGGCCGTCCCAGCCATCACCGGCCCGGCACTGGACGGCGGTGGCGCATTCAAAAGCATCCCGGACACGGATAACGGCGCACTCGATGGGGACACCACCTGGGATCGTGCGGTCGGGCCCATGCAGTTCATTCCGCAAACCTGGGAACGCTACGGCCGCGACGGCAACGGAGATGATATCGCGGACCCACAGAATATTGACGACGCGGCACTCAGTGCCGCCGCCCTGCTCTGCACGGCCGGCGGCGACCTGAGCCAGAACCGCAACTGGACGCGCGCCATCTACGCCTATAATCACAGCGCCCAATACCACCGCGACGTCGCCGACGCCGCGAACCACTACGCCAGCTTCCACCCATAAGGTGGCCGCGCGGTGACCCTAGGCGGCCACCGGGGTCACCCACACCGCATCCACCGCGGCCGGCCCCAGAGTCAACTGCGCGTCGGGTGCCACCAGGGTGACCGTATTTGAAAACGGCGCCCCCTCGGCCAGCTCAACCACGGTGCCATGGGATACCCCATGCGAGGCGAAATACTGCAGCAACTCGGGATCGTCGTCGGCAATCCGTTCGACCACGGCCGACACCCCCACACCCAACTCGGTTAACGAAATCGCCGTCAGCTGTTCGACCACGCCATCGGCACTGGGAATCGGATCACCGTGCGGATCACGCTGCGGATGCCCCAAATATTCGGCAATCTTGGTGACCATAAAATCCGAGACCGCATGCTCTAACACCTCGGCCTCGTCGTGCACCTGATCCCAGGTATAGCCCAGCGCCTGCACCAAAAATGTTTCAATCAACCGATGACGACGCACCATATCCACCGCGTGCGCCCGACCCGTGGCCGTCAACGTAATCGCACTGTAGGGCGCATGATCAATCAGACCGGCCTGCCGCAATCGACGCAGCGCATCCGAAGTGGTCGACAACGTGACCCCAACCCGCTGGGCGATACCCGTGGCCGTAATGGGCTCATCGGACCATTCACCGGCCAGCCAGATGGCCTTCAAATAGTCCTGGGTGGAATCAGAAAGTTGTTCGGTCGACATATTGGTTAACATACCAATACCCTTGTGTTTCCGCGGCAAGCGCGCCGGTTTTGCCGCCGAAAAATGGCGCAACGCTGCGCCCCATTCGACAAAGTATTTCAAATCTGGAATACTTTTCTCTTGGAACACGTTGTACGTAGTACGTGGTGCTCATCCGAACAGGACGACCGGCACCACACAGCAAACTTTATGGAGGAAAATACAGATGGCTACTCTGACACCAGGCAAATGGACACTCGACGCTTCACACTCCGAAGCAATGTTTAGTGTTCGGCACGCAGGTATCTCACGGGTTCGCGGAACCTTTGAAGAATTCTCTGGTAACGCCACTTTGACCGAAGACGTCAATGGCTCCGTCATCCAGGCCGAAGTACAAGCCGCATCGGTCAACACCCGCAACGACGGCCGCGATGAGCACCTGCGCTCAGCAGACTTCTTCGACACGGAGAACCACCCGGTGCTGAAATTCGAATCCCTGCAGGTCTCGGATTTCGACGGCGAAGCATTCAAACTCCACGGTAACCTCACTCTGCGTGGCGTCACTAAAGAAGTGGAATTCAAAGGCGAATTTGGTGGTCAGAACGTGGATGCCTTCGGCGTCACCCGTGCGGGCTTCGAGGCCGAAACCGAAATCTCCCGCGAAGAATTCGGCCTGACCTGGAACGCTGCCCTGGAAGCCGGTGGATTCCTGGTCTCGGATAAGGTCCGCATTACCCTGGACGTCTCCTTCACCAAAGACGAAGAGTAAATACGAGCGCTTCGCGCCGCTCGATGATCCAGTTGGATCGTCGAGCGGCGTTTTTGCGTTAAAGTGAACACCATGACCAACCAGGCCGCAGAGACACTGTTTTTATCCACCATCCCGGGCGCCACCCCGTCCAAGTGGATACACCGCTATACAGCGCGCGGCTCCCACGTGCAACTGGTCACCCAGGATGAACAATCCCAAACCCTGTTTCTACAGCCCAGTGACCCGCCGCGCTATCTGCCCCAGCTGGGCTACCTGCGCTGGCGGGCCGATCAAACCTGGCAGGACCTGGTGACCGGCGCGGGCCTGGATCCGCAGCAAATCCACCTGGTCCGACTCTATGCTGAGGCCCCGGTGATCATGGTCTCGGAAGATCACCTGCTGGCCGCCTGGCTGGAGGAAGACGGCGACCTTGGCGCTTCGGAGCTGGCGGATGAGACGTTCTGGGATCCGCGTCAATACGCCGCCGAACCGGTGACGGACCCGCTGGATGCGCCAGAAGAAGTGGCCGCGGGGGAGCGGATGGCCATCCAGCTGGTGGCCACCGGCTCCGG